>OHCS01000122.1_pt1 | contig 48520 bp, 42 predicted proteins | sample 1566741 | NCBI WGS metagenome assembly OHCS01 (sample SAMEA3879604, study PRJEB24766) | human gut metagenome | biome: human-associated habitat; feature: feces | place: USA | collected 1985/1987 | reverse complement strand
GGGAATCAATGAGGACAATGTGGAAAGCATCGAGGATGATTACATCAAGGCGCTGATGGTGGAACCGAGAATGATCGACGACCCCTATGTGCAGAGCAAGGTCTATCAGCTCATTAAGAACCGTATCAACGAAGCCAAGGTGGGCGTTATCAAAGTACACGGCAACTACTCTATCGTGTCCGGTGACCCCTACTCTCTGTGTCAGAGCATCTTCGGTCTGGAAGTCACCGGCATTTTGAAAAGCGAGGAAATTTACAACGGATACTGGGCAGAGAACGGAGCCGAGCACCTGGCCTGTTTCCGAGCGCCCATGACTTGCCACAATAACATCCGAGCCGTAACTGTCAACCGCTCCGAGGAAGCAAAACACTGGTATCAGTACATGACCACTTGCACCGTTTTCAACTCATGGGATACTGCGGCTCACGCACTGAACGGTATGGACAAGGATGGTGACCTCGTTATGCTGACAGACAACCGTGTGCTTGTAGATAACCTCCGCCCGCTCCCCGCACTGATGTGTGTACAGCGCAAGGCCAAAAAGAAGATCGTGCGGGAGGAAGATTTCGTCCGGGCTAACATCGACAGTTTTGGTGATGATATTGGCAAGACGACCAACCGCATTACCTCCATGTTCGAGGTGCAGGCCAAATATCCAAAGGACAGCGAGGAATATAGGATACTTGACTATCGTATCAAGTGCGGACAGTTGTTCCAACAGAACGCCATTGACAAGGCAAAGGGCATTATCGCTAAGCCGATGCCCAAAGAGTGGTTTGACCGCCACCATGCTCTGATGATTGAAGACGAAAGTCTGCGACGCATCTATCTTTCCATCCTGGCTGATAAGAAGCCGTACTTCATGAGGTATATCTACCCCGACCTGATGAAGCAATACAATACATACATCAAGAACACCAACAAGAAAGCACAGCGTGAGTTCTCTATGTCGATTGACGAAATGCTTGAGAAAGACCCCGCTGAGCTTAGTGAGAATGAGCAGGAGTTTGTCCGCTACTACCTGACCTGTATGCCTGTTGGTATCAGCGACTGTGTGACCAATCGTATCTGCCGCAAGTTCGAGGACGCATTTGACGGATATGTGGGGCGACACAACTCAGAGACAGAGTTTGACTACACCATGATGAAGAGCGGTGCTGAGTACAGCCATTCACAGTACAATGCGATCTTGCGGCTGTTCGATGATTACAATCGTCGCGTTCGTGACTATGCTGTGTTCGCAAGTCGTGAGCGCATCGACAGTGATGAAGCCATCTCCCATATGTACATGATGAAGTTAGAGTTCAGAAATGCGTGTGATGCAGCCTGCTCGAATGCGCAGAGTCTCTGCGATATCCTGCTGGATATCTGTTATCAGAGAAGCTGCACCAAGCGGTTTGCTTGGAATATGTGTGGAAAAGAAATTATCGGCAATCTCTTACAGAAAAACGGTAATCGTATCCACTTCCCTGTGTTAGACCAGGAAGGCGCCATCGAGTTTGGCGGAAACAGATTTTCGTTTTATGAAAAAGAGATTGGAGTGATCGAGTGAGTATAGTGTTGAACGAGCGTGAATGGGCGGAGGCTGCGATTGCAAACCGCCAGCTCGGAAAGAAACCGGTGGAAACACTGAGCCGTGTAGCACGGTATTATTGCCAGAGTGAGAAGTACAAGAAAAGAGAGGTACGGGCAAAGCTGGAGGACTTCCTTCTCCAGTGTGACCCCGGAGTGGTTTTAGTGAAATGGGCGGATACGATTGACCGGATCGTCCCTGCCTCGGACAAGTACCCTCTGATTGAACTGGAGGGCGTTGATATTACGGAGGCAGAACTGCAGACAGTGCGCAGCCTTGAGGGAAAGCAACTGCAGCGCCTTGCCTTTACTTTGCTGTGTGTAGCCAAATATTGGGATGCCACACAGCCAAAGAATAACGGATGGGTGAATACAGCCGACAAAGAAATCATGAAGATGGCAAACATCAATACATCCATCAAACGACAGAGCCTTATGCTTCACGAGATGAAGAACGCCGGACTGCTGCGTTTCAGCAAGCGAGTCGATAGCTTAAATATCCAGGTGAAGTTTATCAGGGCGAATAGCCCTGTGGCGATACATATCTCCGATTTCCGCAATCTTGGCAACCAGTATCTCCTGTATTGCGGAGAGCCTTACTTCCAGTGCGCACTGTGTGGATTGACAATTAAGAGCAAGGGTCATGGCCTAAAGTATTGCCCTGATTGTGCTGCAGAAATGTATGTGAAGAAGTCTGTGGAGTCGGTGATGCGAAAACGCAGTAACCAACGCATTTGAAATGAAACTGTTTGAAATCTGGAACGCCCTCTATCCCTTGTGCCACAAGGGGTAGGGGCGCACTTGATGAGTGCATTAACTTGAGGGAATATATACATTTTTGCCTCGACAAATATACATAAAAATTTGGAACAAAGGATGATGAAAAATTGATCGCAATTTCCGTTGATGAAAAGAAGATTATTCGTGAGGAGTGTCCCCAGGTTCATATCGTCAGAACGATGAAGCAGCGTTCTAAGCGCCATCGTTACTACATGGCAGAAGAGCCTGCGGCTATGCGGGTGCTGCGCTGTCTGCGTGGCGAGCCTGAGCGTCCTCGGAGAAAGGGAGTGTAAGCCATTACCAGTACAGCAAGCTACAAAGAGATGCGTGACATCGTGATTGGCAAGCTGGTTGACCGCACCATTGATGATGATTACGAGGAACTGAGTGAGCGTCTGTTTGGTGAGGGCAACTGCTTCAATTCGAGCGAAGTCCGCAAAAGAATGTATGGCATGAAGGCCATCATTGAAGCTATCGAGCGTGATGGCGAAGCTGCCATTCAGGACGAAGATAAGCTGTCCGTATTAGACAGCAAGCGTTTTGAGCTGCAAAAAGAGCGTCAGAAGTTCTTCGACCAGCGCAACGCACTGAACAAGCTGCTCCGTGAGCGTTCCCGCCAGGAGGAGCTGAATGAGATTTTGACCGAGGCGGTTATGTCCGGCAACCTGCCGCAACTCAGCTACCAGCGTGTTGAAATCGAACCCACCGATAACGATCTTCTTGTCAGTTTGAACGACATTCATTATGGAGCCAATGTTCAGAACTACTGGAATACATACAACTCTGATGTCTGCCGTGAGATGATGTGCAGATATCTTGATCGCATTATTGCTATTGGCGAGACCCACCGAAGCGAGAATTGCATTGTGTGGGCAAATGGCGACGAGATAAGCGGCAATATTCACCAGTCGATCACTGTTACCAACAAGGAAAATGTGATCGAACAGATCAAGGGCGTGTCCGAGTTGATTGCAGAGTTCCTTGCCGAACTGAGCAAACATTTCAGACAGGTCGTGTTCGTCAGTGTTGCCGGTAATCACAGCCGCATTGACCCGAACAAAGACCGTGCGCTTGTAAGTGAGCGGTTGGACGATCTCGTCGAGTGGTATCTTGGCGCAAGGCTGCAGAACTTTGAGAATGTCCAAATCGGTATCGGCTCAGAGAAAGTGGACGATACGATGTACCTGATCGACATTCGTGGCAAGACTTACTGTGGTGTCCATGGTGACTTTGACGGTAGCGCCAGCAAGGTGCAGTCTTTGCAGACAATGGCAAGAAAACCTTTATACGCAGTTCTCTCCGGCCATCTCCATCACAACAAGATGGATGAAGTGCAGGGTGTGAAGACAATCATGGCAGGAAGTTTCCTCGGCATGGACGACTACTGCGTTCAGAAGAGAATCGTAGGCAGAGCCGAACAGATGGTTTGCGTGTGTGACGCAGATGGTGTGCGGTGTTCCTACGGCATCCCTCTCCAGTAAATCTACTGGGCTACCCTTTCGGGGGTAGCCCTTTTTACATTCCTCTTTAGCTCAGTTGGTAGAGCGCTTGACCGTTAATCAAGATGCCGCAGGTTCGAGTCCTGCAGGAGGAGCCATATGGGCAGGTGGTAGAGCGGCAATTACACCAGACTGTAAATCTGGCGCTTAACGGCTTCGTTGGTTCGAGTCCAACTCTGCCCACCAGATCACACTCCGGTGACCTACGGGTTCTGGGGTTTTATGGCCTGTTAGTCAAGTGGTTAAGACGCCGCCCTCTCAAGGCGGAGACATGGGTTCGACTCCCATACAGGCTACCACATATATTGCGGGATAGAGCAGCGGTAGCTCACCGGCCTCATAAGCCGTTGGTCGGGGGTTCAAATCCCCCTCCCGCAACCAAGTAAGCGAGCTGGTCGAAAGACCCCGGTTCACCAAATGCCGGGGAGATTCCCCGTACAAACAAAGAAAGTGAGGTGGCTTTGTGCCAAGAAAGACAAAACAAAATGATATCACAAGCCCCGAGCTTTTGAGTCAGATCAATCCTGAGAACCAACGACTGAAACAGGATTTTATTTCCTATTTGCAGTCCATTCAGCGCAGCCCGAAGACGATCAATGGATATTCCAACGACATTGATATCTTCTTCGTTTGGAACTTGCTGTATAACGGCAACAAGTTCTTTCCCAAAATTTCCAAGCGTGATTATGCGGCCTATCAATACTGGCTTATCAACGAGAACGGAAATTCTCCGGCCAGAGTGAGGCGGCTCAAGTCCACAATCTCTTCCATGAGCAATTATGTGGAGAACATTCTGGATGACGAGGAAGAGTTCAAGGGGTTCCGCTCTACTATCCGAAAGATCGAAAGCCCTGCCATGCAGCAGGTGCGAAAGAAGACCGTGTGGAGTGACGAAGCGCTTGACGAGCTTCTTGACAAGCTGTCTGCGACTGGTCAGCACAAGAAAGCCTGTATGCTGGCGCTTGCTATGTGCAGCGGCAGACGAAAGGCAGAGCTTTGTCGTTTCAGTGTTGACGACTTCAAGGACGAGAACCTTGTTTGCGGCGGCGCATTGTATAAGACCAGCGAGCCGATCCAAACCAAAGGCTTCGGTCTTGGCAAGTATATCTACTGCTATACACTGGCGAAAAAGTTTAAGCCATATCTGGACGCTTGGATGGCCGAGCGTGAAGAGCGCGGTATTGAAAGTAAGTGGCTGTTCCCGTCAGGCGATGATCCCACTGAGCAAATCAGTGATACCACGCTCAACAGTTGGGCAACAACTTTCAGCCGTATGACTGGTGAGGACTTCTATTGGCACTCACTGCGGCACTACTTCACAACGCATCTGGCGAAAGCTGGATTGCCGGACGGAGTAATCCAGGAGATCGTTGGATGGGAGTCTGCCGATATGGTTCGTGTCTATAAGGACATGAGCGCAGAGGAGCAGATTGCACAGTATTTCGGTGAAGATGGCGAAATCAGAACCGATGTCCAGCGCTCAGTCTCCGATCTGTAATTGAAAGGAATGAACGAAAAGGATGAATGTATATAAGAGCGACTTTATCAAGCAGCTCATGGATAAATACGGCTACACCAAATCCTCTGCCACAAGTTTGGTAGAGGATTTTTGGAGCGTACTCACAGACAACCTGGAACAGGGCAACGCCGTTTTTTTCTATGGGTTTGGCTGTTTCGATATCATCGAAAGAAAAGCCAGAGCCTGCACCAATCCTCAGACAAAAGAGCGGTGCAGTATCCCGGCTCATTGGGTTCCCCGTTTTTATCCCGGCAACACCATTAAGCGTGCTGTGAAAAAGTGGGAGGATAACGAAAAAAGGGGGTTGTCTTAAATGGCAGATACCCCCAAAAGAAAGCGGCTTGAAAAAGTGCCGCAGGATACTATGCCGGTAACCAACTCGAAGTTTTTCTGCAGCAGATGCGGTACAGCATTTAGCAGGCAGAAAGGTTACTTTCCTGTAAGCCATAGCCCCATGTACCGTGGCACAGGATATCTGCCATTTTGCAATGATTGTTTGGACACGATGTTTGACGAGTACAGACAGTTGCTTGGTAGTGACCGTGAAGCCATGCGCAGAATGTGCATGAAGCTCGACCTGTACTGGCATGACTCTATCTACGACATGGTAGAACGCACTGCAGGAGTGAACTCCAAGGTGCGCAACTATATTGGCAAGACCAACATCATCCGCTATATCGACAAGTCATTTGATGACACGATTGCTGATGAAGAGCGCAGCGGTATCAGACAGACTGCTTTACAGGATGATGGCGTTCAGCAGGGGTACTTGCCCGAAGAGGCAGAAGAAGAGATTATTGACATCCCGGAAGATGTGGTTTTGTTCTGGGGCCCCGGATACACGCCCAAGATGTATCTTGAACTGGAAGAGCGTAAGAAATACTGGATTTCCAGATTCCCAACCGGATACAACTTTGACATCGGCGAGGAAGCGCTGATCCGCCAGATTTGTAATCTGGAGATCGACATCAACCATGATCGAGCAGCGGGCAAGTCTATTGATAAGAATGTCAATACACTGAACACGCTGTTGGGTAGTGCAAACCTGAAACCTACACAGAAAAAGGATGATGGTGCCGATGCGGAACTTGACAATATGCCGTTTGGCGTTGGTATCCGAAAGTGGGAAAACACTCGCCCAATTCCTGAACCAGACCCTGAACTGCAGGATGTGGACGGTATTGTCCGATACATTACAGTTTGGTTCCTTGGTCATCTATGTCACATGGTTGGCATCAAAAATACATACTGCAAGTTATATGAAGAAGAAATGGAGCGTCTGCGTGTAACAGCGCCAGAGTTTGAAGACGAAGACGATGAAACCTTGTTTGACCATATGTTCGGTGAGAGTGCCGAGGCATGAGCAGACAAGAGCGTGTTCTTGAAGGAATTGCCGCATGGGCATCCTTCTACAGAGCAAACCCACATCGTTTCGCCAAAGACTATCTCCATTTAGACTTGCATTTGTTCCAGAAGATTCTTCTGGTGATGATGAATATTTGCACATCGTTTGTTTTCATCGCAAGTCGTGGCTTGGGCAAAACATTCCTGAGTGCAATATTCTGTTGCATACGATGCATCCTGTATCCGGGTACAAAGATTTGTATCGCCTCCGGTACGAGAGGTCAGGGCATCAATGTTCTGGAAAAGATTATGACGGAACTGAAACCCGCTTCACCGGAATTGTGCAACGAAATCGATGATAAACAATCCAAAATGAACGGAACGAATGCGCAGATTGTGTTCAAAAACGGCAGCTTTATCAAGGTCGTTACTGCAAATGATAACGCCCGAGGCAACCGTGCAAACATCCTTCTTATCGACGAGTACCGTATGGTGCCCAAAGATATCATTGACACGATTCTGAGAAAGTTCCTGACCAACCCCCGTATGCCGGGGTATTTGAAGAAGCCGGAGTATAAGCATCTGGCTGAGCGAAATAAGACACTGTATCTATCCTCCGCCTACTTCAAGGATCATTGGTCTTACACCAAAGCGGAAGACAACTATCGCTTTATGATCGACGATAAGCGAAACGACTTTGTTTGCGGATTCCCTTATCAGCTTGCAATCCGAGAGGGATTGTTGTTTGAAGAGGATGTGGCCGACCAGATGGCAGAGTCTGATTTCAGCGAAGTCAAGTGGTCAATGGAGATGGATGCACTGTTCTTTGGCGACTCAGACGGCACATTCTTCGACTTCAATTCTGTCTCCAAAAACAGACGCATTAAATATCCAATGCTTCCAGACAAGCTGGCATCCAAACTGGGCAACACACCAAAGCTGCGTATTCAGCCAAAACAAAACGGTGAGGTTAGAATACTATCTGCGGATATTGCCTTGATGTCCAGCAAGAAGCACAACAACGACGCATCTGCAATTTTCATCAACCAACTTCTTCCTACAAAGGTCGGTCGGTATTCGAGCAACATTGTGTACTGTGATGCAGCAGAAGGTTTGCATACAGAAGACCAGGCGCTTATGATCCGAAGACTCTATGAAGAGTACCAGTGCGACTATATCGTGCTGGACTGTGTTGGTATCGGCCTTGGTGTCTTTGACGCTCTGGTAAGAGAAATGACTGACCCAGAGACCGGAGATATTTACCCCGCTCTGTCATGCTGCAACAATGCGGAAATGGCAGAACGATGCACGGCCAAAGGCGCAGAAAAAGTAATCTGGGCAATTAAGGGTAACCCGACATTGAACTCAGAGTGCGCTGTTCTGCTTCGTGAAGGTTTCAGAAGCGGTAAGATCAGACTCCTTATGACGGAGTATGACGGTGAAGCATTGCTTGGCGATATCCGGGGTTACAATTCCTTGAACCCACCGGAGAAACTGGCATTGCAGATGCCGTATGTCCATACAACTCTTCTCATTAACGAGTTGGTCAAGCTCCAACATGAGGAAGTTGGTGGCAAAGTTAAAATCCACGAAAAGAGTGGTATGCGAAAAGACCGCTATTCCAGTTTGAGCTATAACTTCTATGTGGCAACACAGTTGGAAAGCAAGCTGAGCAAGCGGTTGAATACAGGTTATAACACAAATGATGTGTTTGTGTTCAAGCCTCCAAAAAATCATTTACGGAAAGGTGGTGGGCGTTGATTGTCAAGTAGAAAAAGACCACAGTCGCACGGTGGTAAACCGGCACGATCCGTTGGACAGGCGCAAAAGAGCGCAAGCGAAGTCAAGAATGATTCTGTGAACAATATGAGGACGACAAGTGTGTTTCGAGTGCCGGAGCGGTTTGCTGTGTTGAATAAACTCATCACAAGAGACCTGAACGGTAACTACACTACTCCCACCTTCTCCTTATATACCAAGGATGATATCAATACTTATCTTCAGAACCCGTACAACTATGAGCAGCAGCTTCGTAAGGCAGTTACATACATCTACGGTGCAAGCTCTCATTTCCGGCGTCTGATTCAGTATTTCACTTCGCTCTCCGATCTGGCTTATGTCGTATCGCCAACGAGAATTGATCCTGCGACTGCTAAGCCCAAGAGCATCAATCGAAATTACCGAAAGGTATTGAACGCCTTGACGGCGATGAATGTCAAAACACAGTTCCCAAAGATACTGACTGTGTGTTTACGAGAAGATACATTCTACGGGACGATGTGGGTCACGAATGACAATATCACGATCCAGCAACTCCCTGCGGATTATTGCGCCATTTCCTCTATCGAGGGCGGCGTGTTGAATGTTACTTTCAACTTCTCATACTTTGACAGCCGCTCCGGCTATCTGGAGTTCTATCCGCCGGAGTTCAAAACGAAGTATCAAATCTATCAGAAAGATCGAAGTGGTTCTAAGTGGCAAGAGTTAGATTCCCCAACCTCTTTTGCCATCAAGTGCAACAACGATATTCTTGATTATTCAATCCCCCCGTTTGCTGGTGTGCTGCGTGAGATTTACGATATCGAAGATTATAAGCAGCTCAAGCTGACGAAGACGACGCTTGAGAATTATGCCATGCTGGTCATGACTCTCGGCATCAATGAAAACGGCGAATGGCAAATGGATTTGGATAAGGCCAAAGAGTTCTGGAGGAATCTGGACGCTGTGCTTCCCGAGGAGATCGGCTCGGTGTTGTCTCCCATGCCGATCAATAAGATCAGCTTCGAGAAGTCTAACACTGGCGACACGGATACGATTGCTGACGCAGAGCAGAATATGTTCACATCTGCTGGTGTTTCGAGCTTGCTGTTCAACAATGACAAGGCTTCTGCAAACGCACTGGCTCTGTCAATCAAGTCTGACCAGGCAATCACCTTTGGCATTGTGAAGAGCATTGAGGATATGGTGAACCGCTATATTCAGAGCCAGGGTTACGGTAAGAACTTCAAAGTGACCTTCCTGGACTGTAGCCCATTCAACAGAAAAGAGCTTGGAGAGATGTATCTGAAAGCGTGCCAATTTGGCGTGCCAATGGTTTCGTACTACTGTGCGTCTCAAGGTCTTGGACAAGCAGAGTTGGATTGCATGAACTTCCTTGAGAATGATGTTCTTGAGATCAAGTCCAAGTTCGTGCCGCTGCAAAGCTCTTCAACACAAGCAAGTGGTGGCGCTACCGACGAGGGAGGTGCTCCACAAAAGGATGTCGGCGAACTGACCGACTCCGGCGAACAGACCCGTGAGGACGGTGATGATTGGTGATAACCAATTTCATTTATGTGTTTGACGAGGAAGCAAGAGATAAGCTCTTGGATATGAACTATAAGTTGCTTAAGCGAGATGAAAAGAATCATATCTATGTGTTTGTCAATGAGAGCCGTGAGGTTTTTGCTCTGGATGGCATCAACCACATTCTGTCTGACACGATCACATTTTGACCCGCCCATGAAGGCGGGCTTTATTATGCCCAAAAGGTGGTGAGATTTGTTTGAGCGAACGAAACATGAGTATCGTTTATTCTTCACGCTTTGACAGACTGACCGAGTGCAATTCCTCTTTTGATAGAGGTGTTTTAAGAGTCTGTTATGTAGGAAGAAACCGCAATAACAGTTTCATCAGCAAAGAAACCTTTGAACGCTGTATGCCCAGCATCTATAACTGTCCCATTGTCTGCAGATATGACAGAGAGGCAGATGAGATTGGCGAACATGATATGGAAGTCGTTAAGAACAGTGACGGGAAGCTCACTCTTGTGAACATTACAAATCCTGTCGGTGTTATCCCCGAGAGTGCCAATTATTGGTGGGAAGAGATTGAGGAAGACGACGGCTCCATCCATGAATACCTATGCGTTGATGCGCTTCTCTGGAAACGACAGGAGGCGTATCAGAAGATCAAAGAGGACGGTATCACTGACGAGTCTATGGAGATTTCCATCAAGGAAGGTTCCATGAAAGATGGCGTGTATGTGATCGAGCGGTTTGAGTTTACCGCATTCTGTCTTCTGGGCACGGCGGAGCCCTGCTATGAGTCAGCGGCTTTAATGATGTTCTCCCGTGAGGACTTCAAGGCACAGCTTGATGAAATGATGCGGGAATTTAAGGAAAGTTTTTCAATGGTACAACCCTCTCAAGAGGTTGTCATACACCCACAAAATAATTCGGAAGGAGGAGAAGAAGCATTGGACGAGAAGAAAGCTCTCATGGCTCAGTATGGCCTGTCTGAGGATATGCTTGATTTTAATCTCGACGATTTTTCTGTTGAGGAATTGACAGAGAAATTTGAAGCGATGAAGGATTCTGGCGATCCCGACAAAGATGCTGAAAAGAAGTTCGCTCTGGCCGAGCAGTTCAGAGAGGAACTGATTAACGCACTGAGCGAAGAGAAAGTGGATACTTGCTTCGGTGAAATGAGCCGTTACTGGTATATGGACTATGATAGCGAAGCGATGGAGGTCTACTGTTACGACCAGGAAGACTGGAAGCTCTATGGCTTTACATATTCCATGAACGGCGACCATGTCGTGGTCGACTTTGAAAGCAAGAAGCGCAAGAAGTGTGCCATCGTCGATTTCGACGAGGGAGATCAGCAGGCTGCATTCGCAACTGTCTACTCCATGATCTCTACGCAGTTTGCGGAGAATGAGACTCAGTGGACGGAAAAATATCAGACTGCCTCCGACACGATTGCATCTATGGAAACTGAGCTGACTGAACTGCGTCAGTTCAAGGCTGGTATCGAACATGATGCCGCAAAGCAGGAGCGTGAGGAACTCTTCGCCCAGTTTGAAGACCTGGTCGGAGTTGCTGCGTTCGATGAAATCCGTGAAAGCGGTGAGCAGTATTCCCTGGAGGAACTGGAAGAGAAGTGCTACGCCATCCGTGGCCGTAAGCAGACCGAAAAGTTCTCTCTGCAGGGTCAGAAGGCACCCAAACTGCCTGTCGAGAAGAATAACGATCCTACGCCTGAGCCCTATGGCGGCGTGTTTGCCGAGTTCGGTATTCGTCACGACTAATCAACATAATTAAATAAATCTTTGAGGAGGTAATTATCAATGGCTGATAAATATTGTGTTATCCGCACTGACCTGATGAGCGGCACCAAGCAGCCTGCTGATCTGGTGTCTTTCCGTTTCTATGATGCGGAAGGTAATGCCGCTGAGGTTGAGAACGGCGTTATCGTCAAGCTGGAAGGCTACGAAGAGGGCGAGCGTGAGGTCATGAAGGCCGTCGCCGCTACCGCTGGCGCTGATCTGAACGAGTGCGCTATCGCTGCTGGCGTCGAGGTCATGTACGACGAGCGTAAGAAGAATCTGGACGAGTATGTCAACGAGGCTGGCAAGATCGTTCGTGGCTACATTCCCCGCAGCCGCAACATTTTCTCTGTGACTCCCGAGGGCTTTGTCGGCGGCACTGTTCCCACTGTCGGCGCCGAGGTTGGCATTGGTGAGGGCGGCAAGATCGATGCCGCTGGTACTGGTCTGGGCACTTGTGTGCATATTGAGGTTGCCGGTCGGTACACCTACTACGCCATCAAGATTGCCAAGACCGAAGTCTAATGAAGGAGGGCAATAACAATGGCTGATATGAACAACATCGTGAAAGTTGCTGTCGATGCTTATCGCGGCAATGTCGAGAAATATTCCGTTGGTCAGTCCATGGAGCTTCTGCAGAAGGCTCTGGTTGAGGCTAACGGCGGCAGCACTGTGCTGAACTACAAAAACATCCGTGACGGTAAGTGCAACGGCCTGTTTACTCTGATCGAAGAGATTCTGAGCCGCACTGTCGTTGAGGGTCTGCAGGGCGACGAGTATTTCAACGCTCTGGTCGATTTCCGTAATGTCGCTGAGGGCGACAAGAACCTGTTCTTCGTTGAGGACAGCAACCTGTTCGTCGTGGCTGATGCCGCTGACGGTACGCAGGGTATCCGTCGTCAGCGTCTGGGCGGGGTCAGCGAGACCAGCATCCCCACTTCCATGAAGTATGTGAAGATTTACGAGGAGCTGAATCGTGTCCTGTCTGGCCGTGTTGACTTCAACTACTTCATCGGCAAGGTTTCTGACTCCTTCCGTCAGAAGCTGCTGAATGATATCTATGGCCTGTGGAGTTCCGCTACTGCCGATCAGCTCGGCGGCGTGACCTACTTCCCCGCAGCCGGTGCATATGACGAGGACGAGCTGCTCGACCTGATCGCTCATGTCGAGGCTGCTGCCGGTGGCAAGCCCGCCACTATCGTTGGCACCAAGAAGGCCGTTCGTAATCTGGCTCCCTCCATCCAGGGCACCGATTCTCAGAGCGACATCTACAACATGGGCTACTATGGCAAGTTCTATGGTACTCCCGTTGTTGTCACTCCTCAGCGCCACAAGCTGAACTCCACCGAGTTCGTTCTGGCCGACGATGTGCTGACCATCATCGCTGGTGATGACAAGCCCATCAAGTGCGTGTACGAGGGCAACCCCATTGTCCTGATGGGCAATCCCATGGACAACGGCGACCTGACCCAGGAGTACCTGTACGGCGAGAAGTATGGTATGGGCATCGTGCTGGCTGGCGGCAACGCTGGTATCGGTCGTTACGAGATCGCCTAAGCCACGGTATGACAAATCTATGCGGGGCTCCATCGTGAGCCCCGCAAGTATGAAAGGGTGAATAATACATGGCTAACAAAAATACAGGCGCAAAGCCTAAAGATACGACTGCGGCTTCTGTAACTGCGGAGGTCGCTCCTGTTGCGCAGGAAAAGAAAGAAGCCTTTGTCCCCAAGGCATTTGATCCCAATCAGATCGTTACTGTCCGCAATGGTTTCCAGGGTAGACTGGTCTATCGCAGTAAGAAGACTGGCGAGAGATTTGTGTGGGATGAGTTCGGTGCTGAGCAGGACATGGAGCTGGCCGAGCTGAAAGCTGCAAGAAGCTCCAGCAAGAAATACTTCATCAACAACTGGTTCATGTTCGATGATCCTGAGATCGTGGATTATCTGGGCATGGCTCAGTATTACAAGTTCGCTCTGAATATCAGTGACTTTGACAAGCTCTTTAGCAAGAGTGCTTCTGAAATTGAAGCAACGATTGCGAAACTGTCTGATGGTCAGAAGAAGTCTGTTGCCTATCGGGCAAAGCAGTTGATTCAGGACGAAGTGATCGACTCCAACAAAGTGATCGCAACACTGGAGAAGTGCCTTGGCGTTGAGTTGATCGAACGATAAGGAGCGTGAGTTATGAGCGTTTCTTACGATGTGTTTACCGGAGCATTTCTTGCGAAGGTAACCGAGTATGACTTCCCAATCGGAAGTTTTGAGCGCAACGAAATGGTTGATGGATATATGAAAAGGGCGATTGCCGAGTTCAAGAAAATCTGCAAGTACGATTTGACATCAACGGCGGATGACATTGTCAGGGAATTTCATGTAGAGATTGCCCAAGAGGATATGGACGAACTTGCCAACATCATCTCTGAGGGTATGCTCGCACAGTGGATGAAGCCATATGTGTACAGACAAGAGAACCTTGAAAATGTGTTAAACACACGGGATTTCACCAGCTATTCGCCTGCCGAATTGCTTCTGCGTATCAAGGATACATACAGCATGGTGCAGCGTGGGTTCACGAATATGATGCGGGAGTATTCGTACAACCATGGTGATCTTACGGATTTGCATTTATGATCCAGACCGTTAGAGGTATTCCTGTGGATGAAGTGGTTCTGAGCAATTATCTTCGCAATCTTGTAAATCTTTTCTTTAAGATTCTCCCCATTCGAGAGAGTGAAGAGCCTTCACTGCGCTCATACATGATGAGTCTGCAGGCAGAGTTGCTCGGTTGTTCCGAACTTGTTGAGGCAGTACATGAAGACCCCATGTTCCTGTCTCTGGTTTCCATCTTGCAGTATTTGATCGACCATCCAGATAGCGCTGTTCATGTGTATAAGCGTGAGGTTTTCAAAGCAATTTCCATTTGCAATAAGTTGAAGGCGAGGTATGCAGTAAAGCCAATCAGCAAGGAGGGATAAGGATGGGTGTTTGGGATTCCTATCAATCCAGATTGTCTGCGATGGGTACTACCAAAAGAGAAGCGGCGTTAAACCGTGAGAAGGCGTACCTGTCACGCAAGTTACCGTCGAGCCTATCCTACCATACCGTCAATATGAATGGTATGGAATGCAATCTTGCCATCATCAACAGCGATAACCTAAACCAAAAAACGCTATGCTCATTGCCTGGAGAAGAAATAATCAGCGGCTCTCTGGTTTACTGGAATGACAATTATTGGCTGGTTACAGCGGTTGATGCGAACAATGAAGTTTATACAAAAGCGATTATGCTGCAGTGTAATCATCGGTTGCGTTGGATTGCTGCGGACGGCCACATCATCGAAAGATGGTGCATCGTTTCTGACGGAACGAAATATCTGACCGGCGAAACAATCAGCTCGTACAACGAGAATGGTATGTCGCTTGGTGACACCCGCATCTCCGTTTCGCTGGCGAGAGATGAATACACCGTTCAGTTAAACCGTGGGTTCCGCTTTTTGATAGACGATGAAGATTCAGATACGGTATTGGCCTATCGGCTTACAAAGCCATTCAAAATCGGAGGCGTGTACAACGGAAACGGTGTTATGAGCTTCGTTATGACCGAAGTAAACACGGAGGATGACGACAATTTTGATCTGCGTATTGCGGATTATTATAAGCATTTCCCCCGTGAGACTGACGGCAATACCGATAGCGAAACAACAGCGAAAGTGTTAAACGATGAGACAACAGGTGGAAAGAAGGTGTGGCTGTGAGTTGTGAAGCACTGGTTGGTTTGGACGAGCTGTTCGACTATAAAAACCAACTGATGGACGACATGCTTACCAATGAGCAGATCATACGGCTGTTGTCCGATGATGGAAAGACTTTGACAGCACCGGAAAACCTGGTGTACACACAGGTCTATCCATATGAGTATGTGCCGGATGTTGTTGAGCACGGACAAACATTTATCTGCTGTGAAGTGGATATCAAGGATGTGATCGATAAGACATTTCTTGTTCCGGTATTGTACATTTGGGTTTTTACCCATAAGAGCAAGGTTCGCCTGCCTGGTGGTGGCGTGCGAACAGACAAGCTATCTTCTGAAATCACGAAAATCATCAACGGGAGCCGTATGTATGGGCTTGGAGAGCTCAACTTGCAATCAGCAAAAAGATTTTCTCCCATCGGTGACTATCAGGGTAGAATCCTGACTTTCTATGCGAAAGACTTTAATCGCCTGTCTCCTTCAAACAAGAAGGTTCCGGCGAACAGGAAGCATGGATAAATGGCAGTAAGAAATCTTCTTTACAAGAAGGAGCTGCTGGTCAATGACGATATTCAGATAGTAATTCCGACAGTTGGAGAAATCCTTGAGCAAGAGGACGCCTATTATTCCATGGTGTCTATGATTACTGCAACCCCATACGACATGATGGTTCAGTTAGATGATATGAAGATTGATTTTACTGAGATCGATGATTATCAGTTGTTCATTATTGTGTTTAATGCGCTAAAGACACAGGACACCTCATTGATTTTCGGTAGCCTTGACTTGAGCAGTTTTTCTGTAATGGTGAACCCGCAAAACAACACAGTCGTTCTGAGAAATCCAGAGACGGGTGCTATGATCGACCGGAGTATTCACCATCAGATTTGTCAGGCGGTCAGAACGATACACCACCTTAAACGCAATAATCGCAAGCCTGCAAATGGCGAAGCGAAGAAATATATGCTCCAGCGTGCGAGAGCAAAGATGAAGCGGCGAAAGAACCGAATTGAAGACTCGCAGCTTGAAGAGCTGATCGTTGCCTTGGTGAATACCGAGCAGTTCCACTACGACTTTGATAGCGTCAGAAATCTGACCATCTATCAGTTTAATGAGAGTGTTCGGCAGGTAGTCAAGAAGATCGATTTCGACAATAAAATGCACGGCATTTACGCCGGAACAATTAGCGCAAAAGACATGAGCCAAGACGATTTGAATTGGCTGACTCACAAATAAGAGGAGGAAGGTTCTATGAATATCAACATCAATGATATCACCATCACCAGCATCGAAACCATCACTGCTTTCGATATCGTGACTGGCGATTTCAAGTTCACTCTGGACGAGCTGCAGAATGCTACCATTGCTCAGAGCCAGGAGAAGACCGATATCACTGGTAAGCAGGGTCGTAAGCTGAGCTCTCTGAAGCGCAATAAGGCTGTTACGATCAGCGGCACCAACGGTCTGGTTTCTGCTGGTCTTCTGGAGCTGCAGACCGGCAGCAAGTTCGAGGAGAAGGTCACCACTGTTATGTGGACTGACTATCTGACTGTTTCCGGTAACCAGGCTACTACCAACTATGTTGCTGTTGGCACTGTCGGCAACGAGATCGAGTCTGTGTACATCAAGAATCCCAACGGTACTCTGGGCACTGAGCTGACTCAGGCCGCTACCGCTGAGGCTGGCAAGTTCGCATATGATCCCGCTTCCAAGGTTATCACCTTCAACGATGGTGAGATCGAGGATGGCAAGGAGATCGTTGTGTTCTACTTCCGCCAGATCAACGCCAATGTTCTGGAGAACATGAGCGACACCTATTCCGAGAAATGCACCCTGTATATCGATGCTTTCGGCGAAGACACCTGCGCCAATGTGTATCGTATCCAGTTCTATGTGCCCAAGGCTGACTTCGACGGCAACTTTGAGCTGGCTATGGGTGACAGCCAGACCGTCCACTCCTTCGAGGCTGAGGCTCTGGCCGGTTCCTGCGGCGGCAGCGGCGCCTACTGGACTTACACCATCTTCGGCGCTGACGAAGCTGATGTTGCCTAAGAGGTGAATGACTATGCCTATTGCCAAGAAGACATGCCGTGTCTGTGGTAAGCCCTATGAGGCTTGCCGCAGCACAAAGCGTGAGGTTGGAGCATTCCATTGGCAAGAGGTTGCGTGTTCCCCCGAGTGCGGCACAGAGTATCTGCGCATGGTAACCGAAGCACGCAATCCTGCGCCCAAGGCCAAGCGCTATGCAAAGCCCGTGAAGCCTGTTGTTGAGGAAGCTCCCATCCCGGCAATCGCTGAGGTGGAGACTCCCAATGACGAGGTCGTAACTGAATAACGGAGATTGAATTGGCGGACAGATTAGTTTCTGTCCGCCTTTTCAGATATATGAGATATGAACATTTTAGCAATCGATCAGGCCAGAAATGGAGCCTGGTGTGTGTACGACTATGAGCAGAAAAAGCCCGTAGCCTATGGAGCGTTTGCTTTTCCAGTTGATGACTTTACCTATGCACAGGCAATGGTTGGGATTTGTGATTTGACCACAGAGCTGATGGAGAAGTATGACATCTCTGCTGTGTTTATCGAGGACATCCAATTACGGAAAAATGCAGACTCATTCAAAAAACTGGCTCAGCTACAAGGGGCCCTCGTTTCTATGTTTGAACGGAACGAATACTTGTATGACTTTGTCCCCCCGTCAAAGTGGCAGAGCTACTGTAACGCCAGAGGGCGTACAACCAAGGAGATCAAGGCCAAAATGACCGAACTGTCTCCTGAGAAAAAGCAGTCGAAAGTGTTGTCCATCCAGTTTGTAAAAGAACAGTTTGGAATAGAGACCGTGGATGACAACCTTGCGGATGCTATTTGCATTGGATATTTCGTGACCTCAACGGTTGCGATACAGACGGTAGAAGAAAAGGAGAATAACAATGGCTAAGAAAGAAAAGCGAATTTCAATCAATGCTCTGGAGAAAATCGCAAAGGAACAGTTCCCCGAGAGTGTGACCGAACAGTGGTTTGATATTGAGGTGACCATCAAGCGCTCCCTCCCTCTGAAAGAGATGCTGGAGTTTGTGCAGGAGGTCGTCGACGCCTGCTTTACCACCGATGGCACCTTTGTTCCTGAGATCATGGACTTTGCAACCAAGAGCGGCATCCTTACCCACTATGCCAACTTTACACTCCCCGACAATCTGGAGAAGCAGTATTGGCTGATTTACAGCACCGGAGCTGTGGATATGGTGTGCCAGCATATCAACATGGTTCAGTTGCAGGAGATGATCGGTGGTATCAACCGCAAGATCGACCATATGTGCGACACCGACATTGTTGCTACCAAGGCAAAGCTGAATGACCTGTATGCGGCCTTTGCCAAGATGGGCGAAGAGTTTTCTGCAATGTTCAGCGATATCAGTGCTTCTGATATTCAGAAAGCGATTGGTGCATTGAACCAGTCTGGAGCAATGGAAGAAAATATCGTCGCTGCATACATTGACCAGATGAAGAAGAATACAGGCGGCAAGAACGATGATAAGTGAATCCGCAATCATGGGTAAGCTCCAGGCATACGCAAACTCCTCTGTTGGAAAAAAGCGTATGAAGGATTGTATCCAGTCAGCACGAGATAGTGGCAAACCTCTGGCGAGCGGTGATAAGGTCGTTGGCAAGAAGCAGATGCTTGAAATGGCAAATGCTTTGGCGGAGATGATTCGCAAGAGATTACCGGAGTCTATCGCTGATGTCGGAGAAACGCTGTCTGTTAGTGCGCCGGTACGACACCCGGACGGTAGTTACGAAGTGATACTGAGCTTTGATGTGAGTGCGCTCCATAGAGACTCCCTCGAAAACGACCTCGGTTACAATGGCATTGATAACATTGTTGCTTTGTTTAACAATGGTTATCACGCTCAGAATTATGTGTATGGTTGGTGGAACGGACACCGTCCAAGCGGAGAGTCCGTGTACCGGAGCGGTACAACCGGTGACTACGCATGGGTGCGGAGCGAAAAAGAGCGTGAAGCGCTGCAGTTTATGCAGGAAGCAGAAGCTGAATTTAACACGGTGTACGCAAGCAAATATGGCGTTGTCGTACAACTTGGTAGTGATTATATCAAGGAATAATAAATCTTAAGGCATGGCTTCGGCCATGCCTTTTTTGTAAAGGATGGTGAGAAAATGGCTGTAAGTGGACAGGATATTGGTCTGCTTTTTGGCGTACTTGGCGGTGGCAGAATCAGCGGCGAGAGCGGTGCTTTAATCAAATCACAGCTCGACAGTATTGTTGCTTCGTTGAATAATGCAACCAATTCTAAGCAGCGTCGTATCAAGCTCAACCTGGATATTGCCGGGACGAAGAGCAGTTTTTCGACTGGCTTAAAACAAATCACCAATGGCTTGAGTGGACAGAAGCAGTTCAAGATCAAGGTCTCTGAAATCGATGCCACCTCTGCCATCAACAAGCTCAGAACAGAGCTTGATGCAATGCTGCGGACAATTAAGGTGGACACCGGATTTACCGTAACGCTTGGTAAAAACGGTGCTTCTTCTGCAATGAAGGAAATTGCAAGCGATGCCAAAGGAGCGGTTCTTTCGATTGCAGAGGCAGAAGCAGCACTCAAAGAAATTAGTGTTACCAACCAAAGCATTACTGCAGGATATAAAAAGGCAAAGAATGCACTTGGCGGTGAAGCTGCAACAGAGGGCAACTTAATTGCGGTTGAACAGCTTAAGGAGAAATATCTGCAACTGCAAGCTGCAACAAATTCACTTGGGGCAAGCAAGACGCAGTTACACCAGGCTGAGGTTAATCAAATCTATGTAATTCAGTCTGCGCTGCAGCAGTTAATTGCGCAAACAATGGAGCGTGTTGCCGCTGAGAATGCAGTAGCAGATGCTGCAAAGAAACGAGCAGACGCAGAAACTGCAGCAACAGAAAAGGAAAAAGCTGCCGCTACTGATGTTATCACCATGCGCAAGGATGCAATCGCGCTTCAAAAGCGCATGGCTTCTGCGCTGGCTAACTTTAGTAAGGCATCCGGTACGCCTTGGTATCAAACAATTAGTGCTGGTAAAGCAGAGCTTGACGCTATGCTTAGTGGTGCTACCGAGCTGGATCGGGTAAAACTGAATAATCTGATTGACAGCTTCAACGCAAGCGAGGGTGCTATTCGTGGTGCCGGTCTTGCGACTAAATCCCTTGGTGATAGTATTGTCGCTAATGCCAAGAAGTTTACGAGTTGGTTCGGCGTTTCGCAAATCATCATGCGAATTATTCGCCTGCTGAAAGATATGGTCACCGCCGTCAAGGAAGTTGACTCGGCGATGACAGAATTGAGAAAGGTCACCAACGAAACAGAGGGCACTTACATCAAATTCCTTGAAGATGCATCAAAAAGAGCAAAAGCTCTTGGTGCAACTCTTGCGGATACGGTAAATGCGACCGCTGATTTTGCACGCCTTGGCTACACGCTTGAGGAGTCTGCAATTTTGGCCGATGCTGCTCTGGTATATAAGAATGTTGGTGACGGCATTGAGAGTATTGATGATGCATCGGCCAGTGTAATTTCTACGATGAGGGCGTTCAACATTGAAGCTGAAAGCTCCATGTTCATCGTGGACAAGTTCAATGAAGTTGGTAACAATTTTGCTATCTCCTCTAAGGGTGTTGGCGACGCTTTATTGCGTTCTGCGTCCGCTCTGGCTGCTGGGAATAACTCTCTGGATGAAAGTATTGGTCTGATTACTGCTGCAAACAGTGTTGTGCAGGATGCAGATAAGGTCGGTACTACGCTAAAGACCATTTCTATGTTCCTTCGTGCCGCAAAGACAGAGGCAGAGGAAGCAGGCGAAAGCACTGAGGGGATGGCAAACAGTGTGTCCGAACTGCGTGCCGAAATCCTTGCCCTTACTGGTGGCAAGGTTGACATTCAGATTGATGAAGACACATTCAAGAGCACCTATCAGATCATCAAAGAATTGTCTGAGGTTTGGGGCGAACTGACTGATATCTCGCAGGCTAATATTCTGGAGATGATTGGCGGTAAGCGTAACAGTAATGTGGTTGCTGCTTTGCTGACAAACTTCCAGATTGCAGAAGATGTTGTTGCAACCTCTGCTGAAGCTGCAGGGTCAGCTCTGGCCGAAAATGAAAAGTACCTTGACAGTATTGCAGGTAGAATCTCCGTATTTAACTCTGCTTTTGAGAGCATGTCTCAGAACATCTTTGAGAGCAAACTGGTAAAAGATGTTGTTGATCTTGGTACTGCACTCGTTTCTGTGGCAGGTGGCCTTGCCAAAATCGATATGCTGCTACCCTCTATTGTGGCTGCAGCAGTAACATATAAGTCATTTAAGATGGCTCAGAGCATTGCGCAGCTTGCAATGCAAGAAGAGGCTGCGGTGGCTTCTCTTGTTCAGCGTCTGATTGTTGAGAAGGCGACCAATGACAATCTGGTTGTTTCTTATCAGACATTGAATGCTGCCCAGCAGCAAAATGTTCTTAGCAAACTGCAAAGCGCTGTTGCCTCTGAGCAGTTAAGTGCAGAGGCATATAAGCAGATCGTCGCCAATCTTTCTTTGGCTTCTGCGACAACCGGTGCCAAAGTTGCAACGGATGGGTTAAATGTCAGTATCAAATCGCTTCTCGCATCTAACCCCATCGGTTGGATCATGCTGGCTATTAGTCTCATCCCTACAGTTATCAATCTTGTCGGCAGTCTGCACAAATCCAATGAAGAATTGATCCAAGATGCGGAAGATTTGAAGACCTCTTACAGCAACAGTTTTACTGGTGTGGCTGGAGACCTTTCAACTCTGCGTGGTCTTGAGGATGAATTCAATCGACTGTCTGCTGGCGTTGATGACTACGGTAATAATATCTCGCTTGCCGCTGATGACTACGAGCGGTATCGTGAAATCGTCAGTACGATTCTTGGTATTTCTCCATCTCTTGTTTCTGGATACGATGCCGAAGGTAACGCTATTGCAAACAAGAATGGATTGCTCGAAAAATCCATTGAGCTCATGGAGGAAGAACAGCGGCTTAAGATGAAGGAGTTTGTCTCCGATAAGAATCTGAAAACCGTTGGTATGGGCGAAGTTGCTGCAATGGAAGAGTATGAGAATGCTAACCCGCTCCCGTATGGTGATGCGAAGTTAGACTTTATGAATGCTTTCCGTGATGCCGCTAATCGTTATGCAGCCGAGGAACAGGGTAATTATGAGGGCGAAATCTACGACGCTCTCAACCCCGGTAATATCGACCTTGATGATTTCTGGACAGAGGGGTATTGGAGCAAATACGGAGATGACGCAAATCGTTTTGCTCAAGATTACTATGAGACAATCGTTGAATCTTTACGGAGCAATCGTTCAATTCTTGAGGACTATTTTACTCAGGGAGAGATTGACGAGCTGCTTGATATTGCAGATGAATACGACAAAAACATAGAGGTCTATCAGAGTAGAATTGATGAATTCTCTCAGGCATTAAATCCGACCCTCCAGTATGTGCCTCAGACGATTACCGCATATAGCGAACTGACAGAGGGACAGAAGGAGTTTCTGACAAATTACATCAACAATTTCCGCATTACCGCCGATACAACCGAAGAGGATATTCTGCAAATGAAGCAGGACATCTTAGACTTCACAGAGTTTCTTGCTCAGAATGATGATCTGCGAGAGTCTATTGATCTCGGCATGTCAATCAAGTATGGCGTTGATGAGGATGGAAACGGGCTAACGGTTTCGGACTACAAAGAGCGTGTCGAGGAGTTAAATCGGCAGATTGCGTCTTACGACGAAGATATGCAGGCAAACATCAAGGTTGCTCTTGGGATTGAAACTGATGCCTCTGAGATCAATGCCGATGTAGAAAAGGCAATTCAGCATGTAAAGAATCTTCTGGTAGAGCCTGTTGAAAAGACAGAGCTGGAAGGTCTGCTTTCCAACTATCAGGAAGAGTTAGAGCGTGCGAAGGAGCTTGGCGTTGACCTTTCAAAAACGGTGTACGGGAACATTGACACAAACAACCGACAGGTTATCGAGTGGAATAATGCTACCTTAAACCAGTTCAAAGACGCAATCATGTCGTGGGAAGACCAAAATGCACAGTGGAATGATGTTAAGAACTCTCTTGAGGGTTCGTTTTCCACTCTGTATGGAGGTTCAAACAATTTTGATGGCGTTGAAATTGCTTTCTCTCCGATCCTTCAAACCGAAGATGGCCCGATGCTGTTAAGCAGAGATACGCTTAATGAGTATATCAACGGGTTAATTGATAAGGCGGGCGAAGGTTGGACAACTGAAAAACTTCTTGAGCTCGATGCCGAAGGTTTGGAAGTTGATGGTATTGCAATCAAGAATATGATCGCAGATATTGGCGACACAGCAATAGAGACTGGCGAGGCCATGCACTTTGTCGGTGATCTGGGCAGTGTCAACACTGCATATGAAAGCCTCGCAGATGCCGCTGAGAATGCACATATGACAGTGGAAGAGTTGAACGCTTCTATTGAAAGCGGCAGTTTCGATAATCTTCGCACTGTAGAGGATATTATTAACGACCTTCCTGTTGGTGATGTCCTTGAAATTTACTATAAGATTTCTGCAGATCCCAATAGCATGACTTTTGAAGAGCTTCAAGATGCGCTCGAAAAACTTGGCGTTGATTGGAGTAAAACGGTCAATGTTTGGGACTTCTCCACCATGGTTGATGGTATCGGGGAGATTGAGTCTGGTATCGGTAATCTTGTGAGCGCAATGGACTCTCTGCGTGAGGGTACAAAGCTGACCAAGGGTGAATTGGCAAAGCTCGCCCTTGAATATCCAGAATTGTTAAAGGTGTCTGACTTGTTTGCAGACACTACAGTAGAAAATCAACAGACCATGCTCAGCGCAATTTTGGATACATATGAGAAGGAGCACGATGCTCTGATCGATACAAAGATTGCCGAACTGACCGCAACAAATCAGCTTATCCAAGACCAGATTGCACTCGAAAATGAGAAGAAAAATAAGGTCGTGGAAATTGCTGATATGCAGAGCAACGGTAAGCTGGACTCTGAGCGGGCGTATCAGGAGGTTCTTGACAGCCTGCATGACCTTGAAGGCCAGAACTATGTAACCTTTAGTGATGGTATCCTGTCTGTCAATCAGGATATGCTTACAAAGGAATTGGAGCAGATGGGCGAAAAGGTCGAAGACACCAGACCGTTGTTTGAGGCTCAAGGCAATCTGATTGCCGAAGCCAACTATAAGGGTGTCAATGAAGGTCTTAAGGCATTCCCGATGTATGCCAGCAGACTGGCCTCTTGGGCTGGCTCTTCATTTAAGACGCTGCTGAGTAATATTGGCACCAATATCGGCAAAGCATTTAGTGGCGATACCGATTTTGTTGGTTTGCTGGATGGTATTGGCGGCATCGGAAGTGTGTTCACCAACTCTGTGACTCTGGAAACAGATGTTGAAACCAAATATACGATTGATGGCAAATCAGTCGACGAGTGGTCTGCTGACTACGAAGAGGTTATCAACAAGAGAGTTGAGACACTGACTGAGCAAATCGAGACTAATAACACGATCATTGACAATCTGAGCAAACTGAAAGGTCTTGATCTGCAGTCCATTTATGGCAACGATGGCACAGACGGCAGCAAGTCTGGTAAGGATGTCGAAGAGTATGTTGCGGATATTGAGCGGTATCGTGAAGCTCTTGAGCGTCTTAACGATGTCCGCATCAAAAAGGCAGACCTTGAGCTGGAGCTTGAGAATGCCGAGAATTTGGACGAACAGATCAGAATCGAGAAAGAACTGCTTGGCGTGTATCGTGCTGAGCAGGAGTGTCTTGAGGAAATCAACGGTCTTCGTGACGAAACGATTGCCAATGGTGTAAAGGCTCTTGAGCAGCTTGGATTCCAAATCGACTACGATCCCGATAAGAACAAATTCTTCGTTAAGAATCTGGAACACCTGAATGATCTGACCGCAGATAGTAGGGGTAAATACGGTTCCTTACAGGAAGCAACAAATGCACTTCGGAAAGATACCGAAGACCTGATTAACACACTGGAAGAGTTAAATGCTGAGAACCAGGAAGATCAGGATACCTGGCAGGAGCTGTATCACACAATTCGTGAAGCAAAAATCAACATTGTCAATAATCTGAAAGAAATTGTCAGTCAAGCATCTGAGGCTGTTGACAGCATCCAGAATGTTTACGACACATTGAAAGATGCTGCTGACGAGTATTCGGCAAATGGAGGTTTTATCTCCGTCGATGCATTCCAGAAGATTGTTGAACTCGGCCCAGAGTATATGCAGTATCTGCGAGACGAGAATGGTCTGCTTGTAATCAACGAGCAGGCAATCAATCGAGTCATTGCAGCTAAGACGGAACAGCTCGCACTGGAGAGCGCTATGAGCTATATCGAGCGTATTCGTCTGGCACTGCAGGGTGACTCCATCGAGAGTCTAAATACATTACTCTTTGCCACAACTGAGGCGACCAATGCCACTTGGGGTTTGGTGTATGCTGAGTTGGCACTGATGCACCAGACAGGCGACTTAAACGAATCCCAGTATGAAGCGGCAATGCATAACATCAATGCCATCCGCTCTCTGGCAGAGAATGCCATCTCTGGTATTGGGCAGGTTGCAAATACGGTTGAGGACAATTTGACCGATATGAAGCAGGGGCTGGATGATATCCTCAAGTATGTGATGGATATGCTGCGCCATCGAATTGAGCAGCAGATTGATGCGCTTGAGGAGATGAAAGAAGCCTATGGCGAACTGATCGAACTCAAAAAAGAGTCGATGGAGGCCACCAAGGAAGAGACGGATTATCAGGATGAGGTTGCAGAAAAGGTCAAAGAAATTGCCAAACTGCAGGAGCGTATTAACGCTCTGTCTCTCGATGATAGCCGTGATGCCCAGGCGCAAAAGGCACAGCTTCAGGAAGAGATGGCTGAGCTTCAGAAGGAGCTTGCTGACACGCAGGCAGACTATGCTTACGAAACACAGCAGGATTCTCTGGACAAGATGCAAGAGGCTTACGAAGCTGAAAAGGACAAAGAGATTGCAATTCTCGAAGAGTCTATCAGCAGTGAGCAGAAGCTGTATGAGATGGCCATTTCCTATATCCAGAGCAACTGGGATACGCTGTATCAAGAGCTGATTGCATGGAATACAGAATATGGTTCTGTGCTGAACTCTGAGATCACCACTGCTTGGGACAACTGCCTTGCGGCAGCCCAGCGGTATGGTAGTTATGTGAGTGCCCTCAACAGCATTGATGCCGACATTGAGAATGTCTCTAACGGCAGCAACAATATCGTTGGCGGTACTGGCAACTATGACACATCTTCTTCCAGTGAGGAAAGCATCCACGCAATCATCAAGGAAATGTATGCCAACAGCCGTCGACACGGCTCCGAGGATGCGGCAGGTAAAGCCTATCTTAACCGCCGCAATCTGGAACTGGGTGCAATGCTCGCACAGTATGGTATCACTGCTGTTCGTGGTGACGACGGTGTGTGGTATGTCAACCGAGTCGGTGGCGAAAAGCTGTACGATAAGTACAAGCAGTATATTTACCACACTGGCGGTATTGTTGGTGACGAAGGTTCCTTAAAGGAAAATGAGTTGCTGGCAAAAATCGAAAAGGGCGAAGTCATGGTTTCCAACCAAGGCAAGGGTACTCTGTTCGCTCTGATCGAGTTTATGGATATGTTGAGTAAGAAGCTGGATACAGCCAATATCGATGGCATTGCCCGTCCTGGTATCGGAGATGTGCGTCCAGACCTGAGCAACATCACAAACAACCAGAGTGAGACCATCCACTTTGGTGATGTGTATATCTACGGCGCTGATGAGCAGACCGTGGAGAAGCACCGTGAGGTAAATAGACAGTTTACCAACGAGGTGTTGAAACAACTGAATATTAAACGATAAGCAGTTGGAGGGAGATTTTTGTAGTCTCCCTCCTCTGCAATATAAAAGCAATGGGAGGTGAGATGCAAGGTGTTCAATACCTATGAATTTTCTTTTGCCGGAGAGTCCTCATTGATGTATGGACTGATGGTGTATGACATTGGCGGCACAAGTCAGAATAATGTGAGTTTTGGCAATACCGCTTCTATCGTGGAGACACGACTGAACAATCGAATTCAGCCCATTCACTTTGGTGTGAATTATCACTCCAAGCCTTTGGAGTTCAAATTAGTATTTGGTTCTGACAGAGCGCTTGACCGATACGAACTGGAAAACATCAGCTTTTGGCTGACCGGGCATCAAGACTATCAATGGCTGTCCATTGACCAACCGGATTTGGAGCGTGTGCAGTTCCGGTGTTTGATTACATCTCTGACCCCGCTCGCTCATGGGTGGCTCCCCGTTGCATTTGAGGCTACGGTGCGGTGTGACTGCCCGTATGCCTACGGTTTCCCGTTTGAAAAAAGCTATCAGATCAAGGGAACAACCAGAGTCCTATTCCGCAACGAAAGCTCCATGCGGGAATATTTGAAGCCTGTGCTTACATTCAAGCCTGCCAGCGGTGTGACGGAGGTCAAGGTTGTCAATAAGAATGACAACAACCGTGAGTTTTCCCTGAGCGAACTGCCTGCGGCAGAACTCAATATTCGGGTGGATAATGCAAATGGCATCATCCAAGAACTCAATAACGGTTACAACCTGTATGACGGCTTCAATCTGAACTTCTTCCGCCTTGTACATGGTGACAACATCTTAGAGATTACTGGAGATGGCGTGCTTACGATTTCTGGTAGGTTTCTCTACAATGTCGCAGGATAAGGGGGTACAGAATGTTTCTTGACTATTCCAAAATCGAATTTGAGTCCAGCGGCAGACCCGAGATGCCGGAGCTTCAGTTACAAACACTGAGTCGTGACATCATCGGTATTCTGGGTGGCGTATCCGATTTGAGATTCAACATCAAGTTCTCTGAGCCGAGCGAGATTTCCTTTACGATCCCCAAAGTGCTGGATGATGGTGACAATCCTTTGTACGGTGCAGTGACTGGTCACAGAATCATCTACACCAAGCATTATGGTATCTATGTCATTATGAACCCCGAGACCGAGGCGGATGGCATTTCCGATATGAAGCAGGTTCGTGGCTATTCTCTGGAGAAGACCCTTGACTCCAAGCGGTTCTTCCTTGAGGAAGGCACATTCAATTTCTGGAATCCGGCTGCTCCGCAGGACACCATTATTGGCCGCATTTTAGAGTTGGCGCCAGATTGGTCTGTTGGATATGTTTCTCCAACATTGATTGGTCGATATCGCACATTCGATTCCTTTGATGACTACCTGCTGTCCTTCGTTTATAACACGGTGCCGGACAAGTATCGGTGTGTCTTTGTGTTCGATCCGTATGCTATGACCATTAGTGTGTATGATGCAGATGAAGCCAGACCAACGCTCCCCATCTATCTGGACTTTGACAATCTGGTTCAGCAAATTGCAGTGGAGGAAATCAGTGACGAACTGGTAACTGCACTGCGCCCATATGGTGCTGATGAGCTGGATATTCGTAATGTCAACCCCATCGGCAGCAACTGGATTTACGACCTGTCCTATTTCATTGAGAACGGTGATATCAGCGGTTCTCTTGCTGAGAAGTGGCAGGCTTGGCAGAGAAGCATTTTGAACAATCAGGCACTGTACAAAGGTTTGGTTGCGCTGAGAGCGTCTTCCACGACAAGACTGCTGACAGAACAGGCGGCTTTAATTGACCTTCAAGGTGAGCTGGAAGACCTCACAAACCAACAGAGCATCACTATTCAGACGCTCGCCACTGAAACAACGAGTGCAGGCAAGAAGAGTCAACAGCAACTGCTGAATGAGATCAACGCCAAAATCAAAGCAAAGAAAGCTGAGATTGCGGCAAAGGAAAGTACGATTGATAACATCAACGCAGACCTGAACGCTGACGACCCAACCTCATATAGTGGCCGCATCAAGACCATCACTGAGGAGTTGGCATTTTCATCCTACTTCACGAAGGAGGAACAGTCTGTTCTATCTCAGTATTTGATTGAGCAGGATATTACGGAGTCCACCTTTGTTGCGACCGATGTGGATACCAGCGTTTCAGGCAGTACCTATTCATTCAACAGTGGTGCTATCAATATTTCTGGTGCAGACATTCTTGAAGTGGATTTCTCTACCGACTTCAAAAAGAGAATGTTCACCATTTCCGGTGGCACATTTGCTATTTCTGGCGACATGAATATTTCTGGTGATGTGATCCGTGGTACGCTGGAGGTTCCCAATAGTGGGCAGGCTGTCATGAGTTTGTATGCCGGTTCTATTGCCGTTAATAACAAAACGGCGGCAAGCGGTATGATTACCCTTACGGGTACAGTGAGCGGTCTTAGCACTGATGTGCGCAAGGTGACTGTCGATGGCATCACGACTTATGAAGGAAGCAAGCTGCAGTTCAATGTAGCATCTTCCTCTCTGTATCTGACAGCAAATGTAAGCGAATATCAAAAATACTCTGTGCAGATGGAGTTGTTTGACTATGCGGTTGGTGTACTCAGTGATCTGGCGACGCCCACCTACGAGTTCTCCGTGGACTCTGCAAACTTCATATTCGCACAGGAGTTTGCCCCATTCCGCAACAGCCTTGAGCTTGGTAAGGCAGTCTATCTTCTGATGGACAATCAGAAGATCATCACGCCCATCATTATCGAGTTCGAGCTGAGCTTCGAGGATCGTGAGAATTTCTCCATCGTGTTTTCCAACCGCTTCAAGCGGCATGACAGTGTCAATACGCTGAAAGACATGATTGAGACAAGCTATTCTACGAGCAGAAGTTTTGATGCGAACAAATATATTTATAATCAGGTGACCAGTCAGGCATCCTCTGTGTCCAAGTTCATGCAGAGTTCTCTGGATGCGGCAGTCAACAGCATTGTTGCTGCGGCAAATCAGAGTGTGCTTATCAACGGTGCGGGCATTCATGTTGGCGGCAATTCCAACTATCAGCTTCGCATCATCGATAGCATGATTGCCATGACTGACGATAACTGGTCTACTGCCAAACTGGCAGTTGGTCTGTTTGCGACTGAAGACACAGGCACCTATTTTGGTGTCAATGCCGAAGTGATCGGCGGTAAGCTGATCGTCGGCAACAACCTCATCATCGAGAACGAGAATGACTATGGCGTTATGCAGTTCAAGGTGGATGCCACCGGAGCGTGGCTGAACAATGCAACCTTTATACTGCAGAGCGACAGCGTGGCCAGAAGTGCTGGCGGCAAAATCATTCTTGACCCCAGATACGGTATCGTTGCTGGTAATGGCGATTTGTTTGATACAGAGGGCACCACGGTTACACCATCCTTTATCGATAGCAACGGTAACATCGAACTGGATGATGATGGTATTCCTACCAACGCCAACTTCTATCTCGACATTCGGGATGGCAGTGCATATTTCCGTGGAACCGTGAACGCTACGAGCGGTGAAGTCGGCGGATGGACGCTGGCTGAAGATTATCTGCATAGCGGCAGTGGCTCTACCTATGTGGCGTTAAATGCATCCGGTACGAACAATGCTGCCTATGCGATTTGGGCTGGTGCTTCCAATCCGGCTAATGCCCCATTCTATGTGAAGCGGGACGGTAGCCTGTATGCTAAGACTGGTACATTTAAGGGAACTCTCGATGCGGCAAAACTGAGCGGCAACCTGACTGCAGATTCAAATACTGGCGGCTGGCTCATTGGCTGTGGCATCGATGTGAATAGTGGCGCTTTCTATGTTGACCAGTCTGGTAATGTGACCATGAGAGGCGGTATCAATCTGGCTGGTAACATCACATGGTCTACCTCAAACAGTCCTTGCCAAGCTCTTTACTCAACAGTATATTTGGCTGCTCCAAGTGGCTCTTACTCTTCTCATCCAACAACAGGAAGTTCTTCGTGGCACCGAACTTTATCAAGCGCAGACAAGTATGCATCATACACCTATGACGGTGGCTCCACTTGGACTGCCGCAATTCAGATCAGAGGTGAAGACGGCGAAGACGGTCGTGATGGTGTGGACGGCAGTGATGCAACGGTCAACGAACGAAATGTGTTCAATGTTCTGACCAACGGCGGAACGAAGTTCGGTATCTTTAACGACTCCACTTCAAACAAGTTATATATTAACGCAAGCTATATTCGTTCTGGCATTATCGACGCAGACCTTATTACGCTTGGCAGTGATTGGGGTGGTTTCTGCTGTGCTATCGGTAACGACGGTACAAGTGATACTTATGGCTCAATGATGTATGGTAGCGACCCTGACTTTTATTTCATTGCTACAAACAAAGGCGTTCGTATGCAGTCTGAAGATCATGGACTGACTGTTACAAACAATGGCATTTTTGCTGATGAGGAAATCACAGTAAGCTCTGACAGACGCCTCAAAACTGGAATTGCTTATCAGATGAATAGGTACGAAGAGTTCTTCATGCGTCTGAAACCAACGCAGTTTCAGTATAAAGCTGGCGCTTCTGGTCGGTTCCATACAGGCTTTATTGCGCAGGATGTTGAAACGGCTTTGATTGAAAGCGGATTGTCTACCGACGAATTTGCAGGATTGGTCATCACGCCGGTCATTGAAGTAAACAAAAAGGATGGCATCGAAGATTGCTATCATCGTTTGAGATATGGCGAGTTTATTTCTTTGAATACATACATGATCCAGAAGCTGTATCGAAGAATCGAAGAGCTTGAAGAAAAACTGAATAACACAATCTGAACAAAAGGAGAACGATATGAAAAACGAAATCATGCAGCGGTTGGCTGTTGTGCTGAATGCACTGAATAACATCGATGTGAAGGGTAAGGCAAACCTTGCCAATCTGAGCGGCAGTATTGCTATGATTGAAGAGGTCAGTGCCATGCTGAATGGTGTTGAATTTGCGGAAGAGCAGAACGAAGCCGCAGAATAAACCAAATAGAGAGGCGGTGTATGCGTGAACTGTTTCTTTGAACCATATACATTGCCGACGATTGACTTTGTTGGCGGTGAGACTCAAGACCTTGCGTTTAATGTGTACTTCTACAAAGACAAAAAGGAGTTCAGTCTTACCGGTTGTACCTGTAACTTTTCCATTGTGAGCTTTACAAACAAAATGGGCGTGCCCATTCTGAGTAAACCCATGGAGGCCATCTACAATGATGCAGGTACGGCAAACAATGTCTTGACCGTAAAACTCTTGCCGACTGAAACGGTCGAGTTGTTTGGCAAGTATATTTATCAGATCATCATCCGAGATATTGACGGTGATGTGGAAGTTCCAAAACAGGGTATTCTCTATGTCACAAACAATATCAACAAGGACTTCATCCGGCAGTAAACCGAGGGCAAACGCTCTCGGCTTTTATTATGCCTATTTTCAACTATAAGGAGGACGGATTCTATGAATACGAACTATTTTCTGAACTGCGTGGCGGGCAATCTGTTCCAGACCAAGACTTCTCCCGCAATGCCCACCAAGTATTACATCGGTCTGAGCACAACTGCTCCTGCCGTTGATGGCACCGGCGTGAATGAACCCTCTGCGGACGCTGGTTATTCCCGAGTGGAACTGACTTCTCTTAGCACTCCTGTTGATGGCGTGGTCACCAATACACTGGCAATCAACTTCGAGGAAAGCACTGCAACCTGGAATACGATCACTCACTTCGTAATCTACGATACTGCTGATGTTGACAGTGGCAATCTGCTGATGTATGGCGAGCTGTCCACTCCCAGAGCAGTTGAGGCCGCTACGATCATGACCATCAAAGAGGGCTATCTGAAGCTGTCTGCACAGAACCCCGCCTAAGTGAATGAGGTGGTCGCATGGCAAAAGAGTTTGATATTTACCTCAATAATCGACTGACGCAATGCGACATTATCGTCTATTCAATTCCATATCGAGATGGTTTGACGGTCATGAACCGCATCATTCTCGAAAGCTGTCTGGACAACTATCTTCTCCAAAAGTTTGTGGCGGCACAGACAGGCTCTGAGTTGGTTGCTCACATTGACGAGATGATTAAAATCTGCCGTGAAAAGCTGAGTGTTGGAATGGCTATTGGCGTTGATGCGGAGATGTCTGTTCACTACGCATTGTCACCGGAAGATGCTGCTATCATCATTAGGCAAAACAATGTGGCACTGACGGCATCTTCTTTCATCGCTGCAGAAAACGCTGTTGTGCTCGATGTCGAGCCACTTCTGGCTCTTGTCGGCAAATCTCTTGGCGGTGGTGAGAGTTCTATCCTTTTCGACCAAACAGTCTACAAGGAGATCAAGAACAGCATTGAGCGGTATGAAGACGGCGTTGGAGTTTCTGCACAGGTAACAGGCACTGCTAAGCGTGGAAGCATTGCTGTTGACAGTGCTGTTGTGCCAATGGCAGATGTAACAGACCTTTGTTACCGACTGCACTGCGCCGGAGAGACGGCGTTGTCTCTTGCAGCGTCTGTTCTTGGAACTGAAATCCACTTCTCTCTTGGCTCTGGCTCGTCCAGCATCGTTCTGGGCGCAGGGGTGGATGGCGACAGAGTAACAAAATTCGAGACAGCTCAAAACACGCTGATGCTTCTGGCAGAACTGACCGATCAGCTTACACAGTTCATGGAGCCGGAGCCTACGATAGTTGAACTGTTTGCAGATATGCAGCCCATCGTTAAGCGGCACAGGCTGCTGGGAGAGATGGACGAAAATACGCTTGTGTCTTTTGACGAGATGACGCTCACAGAATTAGACTACATCATTTTAGAACCATAAATAGGGGGTGAAACTTATGTTTTATATCAAGCTGGACGGCAGCATGAACCTGGTCATTACGGCTCGTGAGCCACTGTTCCGTGGCGATAATCTGAACCGCAAAATCGTATATCTGATGCCTTTGACGGTCGGCGATATCGATATGCTGACTGCCTATGTATATCTGAACTACATCCGTGCTGATGGCGTGGCAGATGTGGTTGTGCTGGAGCGCATGGAGGAAATGTACAACGAGGACTACTACCAGTACACATTCCCTGTCACTTGCAAACTGACGAAGTATCCGGGAGAGGTCTGCACATGGATGCAAATCTACACTGGCACCCCCTCTAACCCGAACATCCAGAAGACTGGCGAGTGTATGCTCCAAATTCAGGAGTCCAAGAACATCGACAATTATCTCTGTGACCATCAGGTCACCGCAATCTATCAGCTTCAGAAGCAGCTTGAGGGCGGCGGCACTGGCGGAGGTTCCGGTGATACCAGCGATACTCCTGACTGGGAAGATATGGATGGTTCCCAGAACGAGGATAACACGACCCCAGACTGGGAGGACATGGACACTCCCAACACGGACTCAGGTGGTGAAACCTGGGACGATATGTAAACAAGCAACGCCGATGCAGAGTGTCGGCGATGTTATATCAAACTAAGTAAGGAGGTAAAAATGGCTAAAGTAAGATATGTGCAAGGCAAAAAGTCGTCTTACCTTGCTCTTGGCAGCTATGATCCTTTGGCTCTGTATTTCTGCACAGATACCAATGAGCTTTTCAAGGGCGACCAGCTCTACAGCGACGGTGTTCGCATCGTTCTGAACTATGCGAGCCTGCCTGCATTCAATGTGGCTGCTGACGGCATCCTGTACTTCTGCAAGGACAATGGTTGTGGCTATGTCCTGAATGAAGAGCGCAATGGTTGGCTGGCTGTGATCCACGGCATTGACAATGAGACCATCGGCTTGAATGACAACGGCCTCATGGCTGTTGTGGCAGTGCCTATCGCAAAGGTCACTGGTCTGGCAGAGGAACTGCAGCGCATTGAGGCAGTTGCTATTGCTGGCGGCTCTATTGCCACGGCTGAGTCCGCAGGCATTGTGAAGCCCGGTAGTGAGTTTGCAGTTGCTGCCGATGGCACCATGTCTCTGGTTGCTATCGAGATCACCAAGGTAACTGGTCTTGAGGAGAGATTGTCTGCTGTTGAGCAGGCCGTTGTTGGCGGCGTGCATTATCGTGGCGGCGTTGACACCTTTGAAGACCTGCCTACTGATGCCGCAGAGGGCGACCTGTATGAAGTGTACTCTGATAACAGCGAGTGGTGCTTCAACGGCGAGAAATGGTTCGAGTACGGCAAGACGACCGATATTGACCTGTCTGGCTATGCCGAAAAGGACGAAGTTCGTGCCATCGCAAAGATGGTGGACTATGAGATCGCCCATAAGCCCGAGGGTACACTGGTGAATTACTCTGACGAGGAAATTCGTGTGATGTGTCCTTCCGGCACTGAGTGGGAACTGCAGCAGTCCGGTGCCGGTGCTGATCCTAACGCCTATTACATCGGGTTTAAGGCTTATGCTCCCAGTGACGATGTTGTGAGCTTCAAGGAAGACCTGGCGGAGATCATCAGCGATACCACCATGTACTACTTCGAGGGCAACGATTTTGCTGGCACTGACGAGCATGGCCGCAAGTACAGCATCGTCTGGCTCCCCGTAGCCAAGTATGACGAAGTATCTGCTTCCTGGACTTACTACGGTGGTATGTCTTCTGACGAGAAGTACATCGGCTGGTACTACTCTGTTGAGTGGTATAACGCTGATGGGCTGAAAGTTGCCGCTGACACCATCAGAATCAACCTCTCTAACGAGGATTGCCATGCAAAGGCTGAGCCTTTCTACATGGCACAGGTTAAGGCTTCCATCGCAGCTCTCGAAGAGAGTCTGTCTTGGGAGGAAATCTAATCAAACAATATTAAATAGGAGGAAATAACTATGGCTAATGTTATGTTCAAGAAGGGCTTACTGGCCAACCTGCCTGCCAGCTATGCCGAGGGCACTTTCTATGTGACCACCGACGAGCGTGCCATCTATCTGGATGTTGACAACTCTACTCGCATCCGCATTGGCGACTTCCAGGAGTTCGCTACCCTGGAGGCTCTGCAGGCCAACAGCAATCCCAGCACTTCTGCTCTGTACTACATCTCCGGCCTGAATGTTCTGGCCAAGTGGAATGGCACTGACTATGTCCAGATCAACCTGGATACCGGCGCTACCTCTTTCGAGGTTGTCGGCGAGGGCAATGCCATCACCTCTGTTTCCTACAATGCTACTACTCGTAAGCTGACCCTGACCAAGGGCGAAACTTTTGCCACCAAGGCTGAGTTGAACGCTCTGGATGCCCGTGTTGGTGCTATCCCCGAGGGTTACACCGAGGAGACTATCGTTGCCTACATCAACAAGAAGGCCGAGGAGACCCTGAATGCTGCTTCCGGCGGTTCTTCCGAGTCTGCTGCTTCTGTTCTGGCTGCGCTGAACACCTACAAGGCTGAGAACGATCCCAAGGTTACCGACCTGCAGACCCGCATGACCGCTGCTGAGGGCGAGATCGACGCCCTGCAGGCCATTGACCACGAGGCTTACATTGCCGCTGACGAGCAGGTTCTGGCCGATGCCAAGGAGTACGCTGAGGAGCAGGCTGGTGCAGTTGATACCAAGCTGACTGAAGAGGTCACCCGTGCCAAGGCCGCTGAGGAGGCCAACGCTGCTGCCGCTAAGGCCGCTGATGACAAGGCTGTTGCCGCTCAGGAAGATGTGGATGCTCTGGCTGAGAAGGTTGGCGAGGTTCCCGCTGATAAGACTGTCGTTCAGATGATCTCTGACGCTCAGGCTGCAGCTACCTACGATGACACTCAGGTTAAGGCAGACATCGCTGCCAATGCTGAGGCCATTCAGGTTGAGAAGGAGCGCATGGACGCCTTCATGACTCTGGAGGACGGTCAGACTCTGAACGCTGCTCTGGATAGCCTGAAGGAGATTCAGGACTTCATCACCAACGAGGCCGCTGACGCTGATATCCTGCTTGGTAAGGTCTCCGATCTGGAAGCTATCGTTGCCGGTATCGGCGGCGAGGGTGAGTCCGCAACTGTGGTCGCTTATGTGACTGCTGCTATCGAGGCTCTGAAGATCGGTGACTACGCAAAGGCTGCTGATCTGACCGCTCTGGCTGATCGTGTTGCCGCTATGGAGGCCAAGGTTCCCAACTGGGATGCCGCTGAGCAGAATGCCAAGGATTATGCCGATGGTCTGAACACTGCTATGGACACCCGCGTTAAGACTCTGGAAGAGATCGACCACGATGCCTATGTTGCTGCCGATGAGCAGGTTCTGTCTGAGGCTAAGGAGTATGCTGACCAGGCTGAGGCCGACGCTCTGGCTGCCGCCAAGGAGTATGCAAACGGTCTGGATGCCGCCATGGATGCTCGTGTTGATGTCCTTGAGGCCATTGACCACAACGCATATGTTGCTGCTGACGCCACCAATCTGCAGGCCGCTAAGGACTATGCTGATGGTCTGGCTGGCAACTACGATGCTTCCGGTTCTGCTTCCGCTGCCGAGGCTGCCGCAAAGGCTTACACCGATGCCGCTCTGACTTGGGGTTCTTTCTAATCAGAACACCATCGGTGAAAAATGCCGCTTAATTGCGGCGTAAACGAAATAAGGGCAGGTGAGCTAACGCTCCCTGCCCTTTCATCATAATTAAATAAAACGCGAAGAATGGAGGCTATAGAATGGCACTCTTCAAAATTCTTAAGGGTGACAGCTCTCGTATCGACATGAGCATCACCCCTTTCCATGATGGGTACGCCTACTTCACTCCCGATGACGGTGGTTTCTACATCGACTCAGAGGACAACGGCGAACAGAAGCGTATTCGTATCAACCCACAGAACAGTGGTGGCAGCACGGCAAAAACATCCACACTGCTGGCGTCTGGCTGGTCTGGCGGACAGCAGACACTGACCATCGAGGGTGTGACTGCCGACTCCAATGGCGTGATTGGTGTAACGCAGGATATCTCAGACGCACAGATGGAAGCGGCCAAAAACGCAGAATTGTATGTGTGTTCCCAGGGCGACGCAACTCTCACAGTCGCTGTGTTTGGTGAGACTCCAACCTGTGATATTCCCGTTGTGGTCATCTTGATTGGCTAAGGCAGGAAGGTGGTATTCATATGAGTGAAACTGCTAACTACGGTCTGTACTTAACCAACGATAGTTCGGAAAGATTCCTGGACTGGCGTGAAAAAATGAATGGAACAGAGGATTCTAACATGATGAAAATCGATGCCGCTCTCGGCACAAAGGCAAACAACAGCGTACCTGTTTACGCTACTTTGCTTGCGTCTGCTTGGGTCGGTGTTGATGCGCCCTACACACAGGAACTCGCTGTCGAAGGTTTGAGCGAGACCCAAAACGGTACGATCTCCGTTGCTCACACTGCAACGGCAGATCAACGGGAAGTCGCAAGAGAGGCAATGCTCTCTGTTATTGGGCAGGCTGACGGCAAGCTGACGATTGTTGCTGACGGCGAAATGCCCGAACTCGATATTCCTGTGTACATCATTCTATTAGGTTAAAAGGAGGGCGCAAAATGCCTATTTTATCAAACTTCCCCGGTGGTAGCGGCTCAGGCGGCGGCGGTCTGGCTCTGGCTGCTGTTTCCGGCATTACCACGCTGGTCTCTTCCGGCAAAGTCTATGTGAAGTGGACTGACCCCGATGATCTGGTTGTTGCTGATTCCACACTGGCCGCTTGGGGCGGCACTCTGCTGGTTCGTAAGGCAGGTTCTATGCCCTCAAGCCGTCGTGATGGCACTATCGTTCTGGACAGCACAACCCGCAACGCATACACCAATTCCTATTTCTGTGATAGTGGTCTGACTGATGGTGTGACCTACTATTACAAGTTCTTCCCATACACCACGACTGGTACATACACTGACAGCACCGATGATGAGTTCAGCGCAACCCCGACTGCACAGGTGGCGGGCATTGCAAGCTGGCTTGTCACTGGTATGTCTGCTTCCTCTGAAGCAGGTGACGGTAAGATGACCATCAAGTGGACTGACCCCGCAGCAACCATCACTTCTGACGGTGTTACTCTGGCAACCTGGGCAAGCACCACTGTTGTTGTCAAGGCTGGCAGCTACGCCACCAGTAAGGATGATGCCAATGCTGCTTACACGCTGAAGGTGACTACTCGTAACCAGTATTCCAGCTCTGCTTTGACTGTAACTGGTTTGACGAATGGTACGACCTACTATATCAGCTTTTTCCCCGAGACCACAGACGGTGGTATCAATACTGCTACTTCTCAGAGAACGACTGGTACTGCCAACCGCATTACCATTAGCACTACTCCATCCCAGAGTGGCACGCTGACCTATACTGGTAATTCCCAGACTCCTTCTTGGAGCAATTACAGCACGACTCAGTTGACCATCGGCGGCACCACTTCCGGCACCAATGCTGGCAGTTACAATGCCACCTTTACACCGAAGACAGACTATCGCTGGAGTGATGGCACTACGACTGCAAAAACGGTTGCCTGGTCTATTGGTAAGGCTGCAGGTTCTCTGACTCTGAGCGCCTCAAGTGTTACGCTGAACGCCAGCACCACGAGCACCACAGTCACTGTGACTCGTGCTGGTGATGGTACGATCACTGCAACTTCCGACGCTACAAGCATTGCGACTGTCTCTGTCAGTGGTAACACCTTGACCATTAAGAGCGTGAATGATACCACTGGTACTGCCACGATCACGGTCAAGGTTGCGGCAGGCACGAACCACAACGCTCCGTCCAACAAGACGATTGCGGTTACTGCACAGTTCCTGCCCGACAAGAAGACCTTGGAGAATACCACATGGGAAGAGCTGAGCCAGATTGCTAAGGCTGGCAAGGTTGCCGATTACATGACCAGTGGCGGCGGTTCATGGGCTATTGGCGATACCAAGAGCATGAGCTTCAACGGTACGACCTACTATGTACAGCTCATTGGAACTGAGCATGACACACCTTCCGATACTTCTGCCTATGGTCAGAGCAAGGCTGGCTTGACATTCCAGTTCGGTGTTGCCAACGATAGCAGCAAGAATGGTATGTACGCAACAACCTATCCCATGAACAGTTCTAACACTAACTCTGGTGGTTGGACAAGCTGTGTGATGCGCTCTACAACCATGGGCACCATGAAGGGCTATCTGCCCACGGAGCTGCAGAATGTGTTGGTAGCTGTCAATAAGCTGACTTCTGCTGGCTCTCAGAGCTCCACCATCAACACGACAAGCGATGAGCTGTTCCTCCTGAGTGAGATCGAAATCTTCGGTTCCACAACCTATTCTTTTGCTGGCGAGGGTACGCAGTATGCGTTCTATTCTGCCGGTAATAGCAAGGTGCGTTACAGAAGCGGCTCCTCCTACTACTGGTGGGAGCGTTCTCTTTATTCGAGCGACAGCGCTCGTTTCTGTCGTGTCAACACCGGCGGCAACGCCAGCGGCGCCAACGCCGGCACCAGTGGTGGCGTGTCTTTCGGCTTCTGTATTTAACCCCATAACCCAATGGTTGCGGGCTGTCTCACTCCGTACAGGAGTGAACAGGCCGTTCTTTTATTGTCTCAGGCTACACTCTCCCCGTTTAGGGGAGATGTGTATGCCTGCGATGATACAAGGTTGTAGGGTGGTTTGCGATTAAAGGTGACCCTCCTTTGCGGTAATGGGTGGCCTATAAACAATTTTGAATGAAAGGGTGAAATCATGTCGGTTTACAAATCCAGGCGAGGAACCAGTGCCGTGCAGTATGTGGAAACAGCCAGACAGTTGCAGATTTTTACCATCAGCAACTGTGTTAAGTTTCCCAAGCGGTATACCTACCTCGTCGTCAACAAACTTGCGTCCCTTGCGGAAGATATTGATACCCATGTGCGTATTGCGGAAGCGATTATGCCAACCAATCTGCATGAAGCGCAGATGCGTCGAGATGAGTTTAATCTTGCTTTCGGCTTACTCAACAGTTTAGACGATAAGCTGCAGCTCATGTATGACATCGTGAAGAAAAATCCGAACTGGAAGACGGAATTCAAATGGCTTCCTAACGCAATGCTTGAGTGGGGCAATTTGATCCAAAAGGAGAAAAATTTAATTGTCGGAGTTAAGAAAACAGACCGCAAACGGTTCAGTAAGTTCACGACCGACGAAGATGTGGAAGCATCTATTTCAACTGAGGAATAAGCAGTAATGCTTTTCTTAGGTCAAGCCTCGTCCTTGTTCTCGTTGCGTGTTTTTTTGCAGCCGTGGGTTTCTCGGCTCCACCAACAACTGGTGGGAGCGTTCTCCTAATTCGAGCAACAGCACTAATTTCTGTAATGTCAACACCAACGGCAACGCCAACAACAACAACGCCAGCAACAGTAATGGCGTGTCTTTCGGATTCTGCGGTACATAGTCAATCAAAGTAACCTAACCAAGGCGAAATTTGTACTTCCGCTGAAGGGAGGCTTGTTCCTGTGGCTTGTGCATACAAGCCCAAAACAGTGTGTCGATAGTCTACACCGGACGCTGCTTGCATGGTCGGCAAAGGCGTGGTAGCCGATTTCATGGTGGGAGACTTACGCAGTTAGAATACACGCTCCATAACAATACTGTACGGCGCACCCAAATCTATATAAGGAAAGAAGGGTTAGATACGACCAGCGAAGAGCGTAAAGAGGCGCGATATCAGCGCAGGAAAGCCGCTCGCCAAGCAAAGCGTGACGCATTAAGTGAAGCCTGCGGCAATTTTGAAGAGGTGTTTACCTTTGAGCATTTGTACGATTCCGCTAAGAATTGTTCAAAGGGCGTCATGTGGAAAAACAGCGTTCAAAACTATATGAGCCGAATCACAACGAATGTAGCAGATACGCATGAGAAGCTGATGAATGGAAAGTTCAGGAGCCGTGGATTCCACGAATTTGATTTGATAGAGCGAGGTAAGCTCAGACACATCAAGAGAGTGCATATCTCAGAGCGTGTGGTTCAACGCTGTTTGTGCGACTACATACTGGTCAAGGTATTCTCAAACTCTTTTATCCACGATAATGCGGCCAGCCTGAAAGGCAAAGGGATTGATTTTGCCATGGATCGTGTAAACACGCATCTGCACAGGTTTTACAGGCAGCATGGTGTTAGCGGCCTGATGAATGGCGCCGTTCTAATGGGCGATTTCTCTGATTTTTTCAATAGTTCACCGCACGACATTATTTATGTAGAGGGTGAACGGAGAATCAAAGATGAGCGCATACGAAAATTGGCGAATGGGTTCATGGAGGACTTTGGCGACAGAGGTTTTGGCCTTGGCAGTCAGGTTTCCCAAATCGATTCTCTGATGGTGGCAAGTCCGCTTGACCACTTCATCAAGGAAAAGCTCCGCATCAAACACTATGGCCGCTATATGGATGACTTCTATCTCATCCACGAAGACCCGGAATATCTCGCCTATTGCATGGAGGAGATAAAGAAAAAGTGCGATGAACTCGGCCTTAATCTGAACAAGAAAAAGACGAGAATCATCCCACTTAGAAACGGATTTAGGTTTTTGAAAACGAAATTCGTTCTGACTGAAACTGGCGCAGTTATACGCAAGATGAACCGTTCCTCTCCCACAAGAATGAGGCGCAAGCTAAAGACATTCAAGCGTTGGATGGAGGAGGGTAAGTTTACCATTGACGATGTGAATACAGCCTACCAAAGCTGGCGTGGTCACATGAGGCGTGGCAATAGCACAAAGATACTGCGCAGAATGGACAAGTTCTTCAATGAACTATTTTTGGAAACCGAGGAGGTAAGAAAAAGTGCTTAAGATTTGTAAAGACGGCAATGTCATCGCCCTGTGCGAAGCTCCCCGCTGGATTCGTATGCAGGAGAATGGTTATTTCGGTGCCTGCTCTGAGGTTGAGGCCGAAGGTATCGTAATCAACGACATGATCTACAACATTCCCGGCCATGACATCGGCGCCGCTGAAACGGTGTCCTATGTTGAGGTGGACAGCGGCGAGTATATTTTCAGCCAGCAGGAAGCTGCTGCTGTCAATGATGCGGCTGTGTCCTTTGTGAAGATCATGATGCCCACTGTCGAACTGGATGACGACCAGATGATTACAGTGTCTGCTCTGTATGATGACTGGGCTGCGGGTGCTTATGTTGTTGGTGATGTGCGCAATGCAGAGGGTCAGACCTGGGAGTGTCATCAGGCACATGATAACGCAGTGTACCCCGACATCGTTCCCGGCTCTTCTTCATGGGCTACTTTCTGGAGACCCCTGCATGGTAAGACCCCTGAGACTGCCCGTCCCTGGTGCAAGCCTGTGGCAGGTACGACTGATATGTACCATGTTGGCGAGTACATGATCTACACCGACAGCGCTCTGTATCTGTGCATTGTTGATACCGTGTATTCTCCCGAAGAGTATGCACAGGCATGGGAAAAGCAGGGCGAAGATGAAGTCACAGAATAAGTATAAAACTGGACTTTCATCAGTGTAAATGGGAGGTGTTGTGATGTCGATTGAGAAAACGATATGGAGCTTCTTCCATGACAAAGGCTTAAACGCCTACGGTATAGCCGGTTTAATGGGCAATCTGTACGCAGAGTCTGGCCTTATGCCCAACAATCTCCAAAACACCGGCAACAAGAAACTCGGCATGACAGACGCCGAATATGTAAAAGCCATTGATAGCGGTACATACACAAAGTTTGTCAGAGACTCTATTGGCTTTGGTCTGGCACAGTGGACTTTTTGGTCTCGCAAGCAGGCTTTGCTGGATTACGCAAAGAGTCTTGGAGTATCCATTGGAGATTTGAATATGCAGCTCAACTTCCTGTGGAAGGAGTTGACTGAGAGTTACAATGGCGTTCTGAGCGTGCTCAGGAACGCTTCTTCTATTTTGGAGGCATCCAACGCCGTATTGTTCAATTTTGAGCGACCTGCCAATCAGGACGATAGCGTTCAGAGAAAGCGTGCCAACTTTGGGCAAGTCTATTACGACAAGTATGCTTCCACACCTCAAACGGAAGGAGTGGTTAATTTGACTGCTGTTGAAAGAGTTATCGCCACGGCTAAGAGCCAGGTGGGTTATCTCGAAAAAGCAAGCAATAGCCAACTCGACAGTAATACTGCGAACGCAGGCAGAAACAACTGGACGAAGTACGCCAGAGACCTCGACCGTCTTGGCGTGTACAACTTCCCAAAGAATGGCTATGCCTGGTGCGATATGTTTGTGGACTGGTGTTTTGTGACTACCTTTGGTGTTGAACTGGCATGGAAGATGACCAATCAGCCGATGAAAGGTTGCGGCGCAGGTTGCACATATTCTGCCCAGTATTACAGAAACATGGGGCGCTTCCATAAAACCAACCCCCGGCCCGGAGATCAGATTTTCTTCTCTGAGGATGGCGGTGCAACCTCTTACCATACCGGCCTGGTTATTGCTGTGGACAGCAAGCGGGTCTACACAATCGAGGGTAATACATCAAGCGACCCCGGTGTTGTTGAGAACGGCGGATCAGTAAATGAGAAGAGTTATTCTCTCTCATACGCAAAAATCGGCGGCTACGGCACGCCCGATTATTCTCTTGTGGAGGAGGAAGATGACATGGATGTGAAGCGGTTTGAGGAACTGTGGCTGGAGTACAGAAAGAGTCTGCAGGACAACGACGCAAGTCAGTACAGCGAGCAGGCTCGGCAGTGGGCTGTGGACAACGGTCTGATTGCTGGTAACAACGCCACAGAGTTCAACGGGATGTGGCAGGATATGCTGACCCGTGAGCAGTTCGTGACTGTTCTGTTCCGCTTTGCTCAGTTGATGGGCAAGGCATAAGAAGACATTGAAAATATGTCAGTTATAAAGGAGGGAGGTTGGATTGAGCATCGTGTCCGCAAAAGGTAAACGAGTAGCGCCGAAACAAAAATCTGGCCTATTTAGACATCTTGGGAAGCTTGGCTTCTCCAATCGTCTGGCTCTGTACATCATCCTCTTTTTGGCTGTCGGTCTGGCGGGTGGCTTTGTTCTCGCATGGAGAAGTATCACCTATGGCTATACTGGCGCCTTGGCGTGCTGGTCGGTGTGTTTCACACCGATTGGTACGGCAGCGAGTGTGGTGCTGAGCAAGATCGTACATAAGAGCGAAGCGGAAAATACTGGCGCTGACGGCGAAGGTATCAAGTATGCCGCTGCAAAAGCGAGCGGGTTCGCTCCGGGCGACGATAACATCGAAAGCCCATCAATATAAACATAGGAGGTACGCAGTATGGAATGGGTAGAGTTAGCTTTATCTGTTGTGGCTGGTTTAACCGCAACAATCCCCCTGGTCATCAAGCTGATTGAATATGTCAAGAAATCCATTAGGGAAAAGAATTGGCCTGGTCTGCTGGAAATGGTCATGGGTTACATGGAAGTTGCCGAGGGCAAGTTCAAGACTGGAGCAGAGAAGAAAGAATGGGTTCTTGCCATGGTTAAGGCTTCCGCCGATACTATCAACTACGATATTGACATGAATGTTGTCAGCGATATGATCGACGATCTCTGCGACATGAGTAATATCATCAACCCGCCTGCAGAAAAGGCGGGTGAATAAGGCACATGATTAGCTTCATTGAATACCTGAGTGTGCCTGAGAAAGTCGGTCTGGTGATCGTCGCTTGCCTTCTGGTGATGAATCTGGTTGGTGAGTTCCTTGAGTTCAAAGGAAAGGTCGTTCCTGAGTGGGTGAAGCTCCGCAAGTTCTTTACTCGGAGAAAGGCCGAAAAGGAAGATGCGACTAAGACCTTGAAAGAAGTCAAGCAGCTTCTGAGCGATGTGAATGCACATTATTCAGAAGACAATATCACCAAGCGCAATAGCTGGATGCAGTGGGTCAACGACCGGGCTGAGGTGTATGACGACTCTATTGTTGGCATCACCAAAAGTCTTGGCGATGTAACCTCTGCTCTGAATGCAAACACAAAGCTCACCGAGGAGATGTTTGTTCAAAGCAGCCGTGACCGCATCATCGACTTTTCTCATAGAGCCGCAGACCATAGTATTCCTGTCTCAAGAGAGGAGTTCAACAGAATCTTCAAGGTGTACGATAAGTACGAGAAGTTCTTGGGAGACCACGATATGACCAATGGTGAAATCGACATTGTCTACGGCATCATCAAGAAGTCCTACGAGCATCGTATGGAGAACCATACATTTATCGAGGACAACCATGGCCTGTGATAGGCCAAAAAAATCTAAACTATTCTGATATTTTGTGGGTGTAAAATATCAAATGGATATGAACATTTTTAGGAGAGTTCTCCCTGTAAATTGCAGGGTGGGCTCTCCTTTTTTTGCGTCCGCTCTGTCACAAAAATTGTATAGTTTTCATGACAAATATCATTTCGGCAGCGGGAGCAGTTTATTGCCGAAATGGTACTGGAAATTTGGGCGAAAAAATAAAGGGCAGGAATGGAAATGTATCCACACCTGCCCTTGTTCTACTATTCATTTGAGATGTTCGCTTATAACATCATTGTACTTTTACAGTGCTCTTATAAATTAACATCTTGATATATGTATTTCGTCCCAAATGATTAGTTTGAGACGAATAAAAAATCGTTGTACTCTGATGGAATCGCTAAATCTCAAAAATTCCTCAACTTTCTATGAAACCACAGCCGCTACCATACATTATACGATATTCAGAACAAGCATTGAAGATAAAAAGGATTAAAAATGACGGCCTTGCTTAACAAAGCCGCCGAATAAAAAAGCTTCATTCCACAAAGAACAGCACCCGCCGGATCAGCTCCGGGATATTGACCGGGGCGGTGATATAGTCGTTCACGCCCTCATGCCGGTATTCATATTCCGTGGCAGGGTCGTTGTTCTCGGTGAGGATAAAGAACGGCAGAAGCCGGACAGGGGGATTCTTCATTTGGAACATCCCCGCCACCCGCCGTAGCGTATGAAACAGCTCCATTGCTGTGCCGTCCGGCAGTTCCAGATCGCACAAGATCAGTTCTATTTCCTTATCCTCAAAAATCCGGCGCTTGGCTTCCCAAATCGAGGAAACCAGAATCAGGTCAAAGCCCTTTTGTAGCATAGCAGCCCGCAGCACTTCGGCGCTGGTATCTTCTGCATAGACAAAGAGCAGCTTGTGAAAAGTCGGGGCCTTTTCGCCGGATAACTGCCGGTAGGCGTATTCCACCAGCTTATCTTGTAGTAGCAGTCCTTTCATTTTGTCCATGCACAGCGTCGCGCCCCGGCGCATAGCTTCCTGTTCGTAGTCGTCCTTGTCATGACAGGACGCCAGAATAAAAGGCAGCTCCTTGTCTGCGGCCCGCACCTCGTCCAGAAAGTCCATGCCGGAACCGTCCGGCAGGTCGAGATCACAGCAGACCACCAGCGGCATTTCCTCTTGGATGGCGGTCCGCGCTTCTTTCAGCGTACAAGCCGTTTTTACCGGGTAGCCCCGGTGCTGTAAGTATTTTTGCAGGCACCATGTATAGGTGTCGCTGTCGTCGATCAGCAGTATCTTTTTCATGTGTCCTCACCCCCAATATTGATTTACCACAAGCATAAACTACAAATGTTACACAAATGTCCGAGGTGCCTTTGATTTCGACAGAAAAACAGGCTGAATTGTTACAACGCTCGGACATTTCAAAAATTTCTTTGAGAAATGGCGAAAAAAGCGGGGCAGCACACGCCGCCCCGCCGATCCCATACGGCTATTCCATCGTCCTGATTTGCTCAACAAGAGATTGCTTTTTCAGATTTCCAGTTGTGTAAGAAATCAAGGTGAATTGCACAATCAGCAGGATTGCTAAATATATCAATACGATCAGCCACGGAAATGAATAGTAAAAGTATGGATTCATCGTTTTCACAACGACCTGTACGGATAGGAAGCCCAGTCCAGTCCCCAAAACCAATGTTACCAGCGTAGCAAAAACTGAATACATTAACCCCTCATAGCACAGCATTTTGATAAGCTGCTTTTTACTCAAACCAATCGCCTGTAACATTCCAATTTCCTGCCTACGGGATAAGAAGTTTGTGATTGTCGTATTGACAAGGTTGATTAAAGAAAAGCACACAACAATAACAGCCA
>OHCS01000121.1_pt1 | contig 48553 bp, 40 predicted proteins | sample 1566741 | NCBI WGS metagenome assembly OHCS01 (sample SAMEA3879604, study PRJEB24766) | human gut metagenome | biome: human-associated habitat; feature: feces | place: USA | collected 1985/1987 | reverse complement strand
GAGTACCATCTCAGTAACACCTTCCCAACTGTGTACTTTTTTCAGGAAGAGGACAGTGGTTTTTCCCACACCTCCTTTTCCCATAGTAAAAACGACTCTTTTTCCTGATTGATAGAGGTCGTTTACCAGTTCATCCATCCCTTTGGCATCGGTAATCCGCTGATAGTTCGCATCATTTGTTAGATTATCATTGTAAAGCATCCGACGGATATTCGCAATATTAGATAGATTGTATGACCGCAAAGGAACATAATAAGACGGATATTCCAGCAGTTCCTCAGGGGTCTGTTTTAGAGCATTTTGCTGCCTGTCATATATCTGTTTTGATACGTTATCGGCTTCATCTAATTGCAGCAAAAGTCCGTTGATTACCAATAGCTGGTTTTTAATTCCCAGTAATTGCAATTCATGTGAAGAACGTGCGGCTTCTTTCAATGGAGCGATTTCAGGACGGCTAACCAATACTAAGCGGGTTGCGTTTGCATCCGAAAGTGTTTCAACTGCCTGCTTATAGATACCTTTCCGTTCTTCCAAACCAGATAATTGACCTAAGCAAGATGCACCGTGCGTACTCTCACTAATGAATGTACTCCACGCTGATGGTAATTGTAACATTCGTAACGTGTGTCCCGTGGGAGCTGTATCAAAGATAATATGGTCGTACTCTTTTGCTTTATCAGCATCCGTGATAAAATCGGAAAACTGGTTGAAAGCCGCAATTTCTACCGTACAAGAGCCTGAGAGTTGTTCTTCCATATTCTGAATTACACTTTCGGGCAGTTGTCCCCGGAAAGGGGCAATAACGCTTTCCCTGTATTCGGCTGCAGCCTCTTCCGGATCGAGATTAACGACCGTTAAGCCGGGTACTTCTTGAATATCCGTGCCGTGTCCATTCAGTGTTTGATTAAACACATCTTGCAGGTTTGAAGCCGGGTCTGTACTGATAAGAAGTATTTTCTTTCCATTATCTGCCAAGCCTACCGCAGTAGCACAAGCAATCGAAGTTTTTCCAACACCGCCCTTTCCGGTGAAGAAAAGGTATTTCGTCAAATCTATATCTGACAAGTTAAATATCCTCATTTCCATACAATTAGCTGATGAGTACTCATTTTACTGGCATAAAATCCAAATTGATACCCGTCCATTCACTCATTTGTTTGGTGGTAGGATAGGTTTTTGAAACGGCGATTTCACCGTCCACTAAAGTAATAGGCAGTGCTTCCGCTCCATGTTTTTGCAGATGCTCGTTTACCGTCTTATTACTTACGTATACTTGCGGTTCGTCACGTAAATTATGACGGGTAACGATGATACCCCGCTTCTTCAATGTTTCAATAACAACCGCAATACGCATTAATTCAGGGTCAATGTTTGTTCCACAAAGGCCCGTAGGGCAACACATTGCCGGGTCGAAAATTTCTATCTTCTTCATACTGTTTTTTGTTTAAGGTGATACTCCATGTTTATAGATAAAAGACTACTGCATAATAAATTCCTACCGCAATAAAGAGGATGGCAACTATTTTACGAAACCATTTCTCGAATATTTGCGTCCGGCTATAAAACTTACCCAGTCCGGCAACACTGTACGCTAAAATCCATGCAACAAGGATTACGGGTAATCCCGTAGCAATAGCGTAAATAACAGGTAAGAGATACCCGCCCGTTTCCGCTGCTGACATAGGTATGAGCATACCGAAATAAAATACTCCACTGGTAGGACAAAAAGCAAGGGCGAATAAAATACCCAATAGCATAGCCCCCCAACCGCCTTTAGTCCTCTTTTTCAAGCTTTCTCCGCCGATATTGATTTTCGGCAGATTGAGTTTTATTACATCGAGCATAAATATTCCGATGATGATTAACGCTGGAGCAATCAGCATTTCCCCATACTTGCTTACGGCTTTTTGAACCATAAACATACTTGCACCCTCACGGAGGATAGGGATAAGGATAAAGCCAAGAACCGTATAGCTTACTATTCTGCCAAAAGTATAAAGCAGACCGTTTATAAATATCCGGTGATGGTTTTCTATGTCCTTACTAATAAATCCCAATGCCGTTATGTTGGTTGCTAACGGACACGGGCTGACCGCCGTTAAAAGCCCCAGTATAAAAGCTGTAATAGCAGGAATAGAACTGTTGTCTAATAGCGATTGAAGAAAGTCCATCTTACAACTGCTTTAACAATTCGTCAATCTTGCTTTTAATTCCCTCTTTAAACTTGTCCGGTGCATTTTTCGCATTGGAAAAACCAAACTCGGTCATATTGTTTACATTCTCTTTTCCGTCTATCCAGCTGTTTACAAACAAAGACGACCATGTCACTTCGTACTTGTCTGCAATCGCTTCATTCTCTTTCTTTGAAATATCTATCACTTTATAGATAATTCTGCCGTCTGCTTTTTCTTTTGAATAAAGGCTATCCAAAAGGGCTTCTGTATTTGCTTCTATCGCCCGGCAAGTGATACACCGCTGCGCTCCATGAAAATAAAGAACCTCTATGCGGTTAGACTGTGTTTCTTCCGCTTGATTTTCTCCAGTCTTTTCCCTTGAACCGTTACTACAGGAAACTAAGACCAGCGTTGTAATCAGTAGATAAAATAATTCTCTCATAGCTCATTGTTATTTGGTTATCAATTCTTTTACTTCTGCAAGGGATAACTTTTTCCCGGCTGATACGACTTTCTCGTCAATCACCAAAGCCGGAAGCCCTAAAATGTTATACTCCATGATTTTCAATAAATCTTCCTCTTTGACAAGGGTTGCTTCGCAACCTAATTCTGAAATAGCTTGTTTGGCAGTTTCGTACAAGGCTTTACAGCTTGAACACCCAGTCCCTAATACTTTAATTTCCATTGTCATTCTACTTTAAAGTTGATACAATAGTCGTAGTTCGCAGAACTACGAACTGGTATTCCAAAAAAAGGTACTGCTATTCACAGCACGATCTATCTTTACATTTACAGTCTCCCAAAAAAGCTGCAAACAACTTTCGGGCAAGTTCCCAGTTCTCCTGGTTTATACAATACCGGACTTTGGGCGTTTCTATTTCTCCCTGAATTAAGCCGGCATCTTTCAATTCCTTCAAATGCTGCGAAACGGTTGCTTTGGCAATGGGCAGTTCTTCGTGAATGTCACCGAAGAAGCAACTCTCTTGTTTTGCCAAGAAAGCAAGAATAGCCACCCGTGCCGGATGTCCCATTGCTTTGGCAAACCGAGCAATCTGTTTCTGCTCTGTTGTGTATCGTTTTTCTTTCATTCCAATTCTCCTTTCTTGTTCGCAAAGGTGCGAACAATATTTTGAACAGCAAAATAATACGGCATATTTTTTTCGACCGTACATTCCCTAGAAAAACTCCTGCAAAACGTTTAGGACACTATTGAGATTAGCTTGATATTTCAGTACCTTTGTACCAAATATCACGACAGACTATAAGCAATGCAAGACGATTCTATCACTTCTCAGATAACTAGTGTCTACGATCCTGCGGGTGTCGAGACTAAGTGGTACCAGTACTGGCTAGACCACAAGCTCTTTGAGGCACACGTGGATCACAGCAAGAAGCCCTACACGATCATTATGCCACCGCCCAACGTGACGGGCGTACTGCATATGGGGCATATGCTCAATAACACGATCCAGGACATACTCATCCGTCGTGCTCGCATATCGGGTTATAACGCTTGCTGGGTGCCTGGCACTGACCACGCCTCGATTGCTACGGAAGCTAAGGTGGTAGAGCAGCTTGCTAAGCAAGGCATTCAGAAGAATCAGCTCACACGAGAGGACTTCCTCAAGCATGCTTGGGAGTGGACCGACAAGTATGGCGGCATCATCCTCAGCCAGTTGCGCAGACTAGGTGTATCGTGCGATTGGAGTCGTACAGCTTTTACCCTAGATGAGGAGCGCTCAGAGTCGGTCATCAATGTCTTCTGCAAGCTCTACGAGGAGGGACTCATCTACCGTGGAGTACGCGTGGTCAACTGGGATCCCAAGGCACAGACAGCACTCTCGGACGAGGAGGTTATCTTCAAGGAGCATCAGGGCAAGCTCTACTACCTCCGCTACTTCATCGAGGGCACAGAGGATTACATCATCGTAGCGACGACACGCCCTGAGACGATTATGGGCGACACGGCCGTCTGTATCAATCCGACAGATCCTCGCTACCATCATCTGCGTGGCAAGCGGGTCATCGTCCCGCTCGTAGGTCGCTCCGTCCCGATCATCGAGGATGAGTACGTAGACCTAGAGTTCGGTACGGGCTGTCTCAAGGTCACCCCTGCCCACGACATCAACGACTACCAGCTCGGCATCACGCATCAGCTGGAGACGATAGACATCTTCAACAACGACGGCACGCTCAATGAGCACGGCGGCAAGTATGCAGGCAAAGATCGCTTCGCAGTCCGCAAGGAGATTGTCGCAGACCTCAAGGAGGCTGGCTTGCTTGACCACGAGGAGGACTACACCAACCGTGTCGGCTACAGCGAGCGCACCGATGTAGCTATCGAGCCGAAGCTGTCGATGCAGTGGTTCCTCAAGATGTCTGAACTGGCCAAGCCCGCTCTACAGGCAGTCCTCGAGGACACCGTGCAGCTCGTGCCGAAGAAGTTTGTCAACACCTATCGCTACTGGCTGGAGAACATCAAGGACTGGTGCATCAGCCGTCAGCTCTGGTGGGGGCATCGCATACCAGCCTACTACCTACCCAACGGACAGGTTGTCGTAGCCGCTACCGCTGAGGAGGCTTTGGCAAAAGCAAAGCACGAGACAGGCGATAGCAACCTAACCCTCGAGCAGCTCAACCAAGAGTCAGACTGTCTCGACACATGGTTCTCCTCCTGGCTATGGCCTATCAGCCTCTTTGGCAAGATTGACGGTTCAGAGCCTACGGAAGACCTCAAATACTTCTACCCCACCTCCGTCCTAGTCACGGGGCCTGACATCCTTTTCTTCTGGGTAGCCCGTATGATCATAGCGGGGTACCACTTTATGGGAGATCGACCCTTTGACAAAGTCTACCTAACGGGTATCGTACGCGATGACAAGGGACGCAAGATGTCTAAGTCGCTCGGCAACTCGCCCGACCCTATCGACCTAATGGACAAGTACGGAGCCGACGGCGTGCGCCTAGGACTTATGATGGCGACCTCTGCCGGCAATGACCTCCTTTACGACGAGAGCCTTGTGGAGCAGGGACGCAACTTCTGCAATAAGATCTGGAACAGCTACCGCTTCCTCAAGACGCAGAGTGTCTCCGACGAGGTCGAGCCAGACGCTGCTAGCCTAGTAGCTATGGAGTGGTTCGAGTCGCTACTCGCCTCGACGATGAGCGAGCTAGACGACCTCTTCGACAAGTACCGCATCAGCGATGCCGTCACGCTCCTCTACAAGCTCGTCCGAGACGACTTCTCCGGCCTTTACCTAGAGGCTATCAAGCCCGCCTACGGCACCAGCATGAGCCGTAAGGTCTACGAGCGAACGATCCACTACTTCGAGCAGATCTTCATCTTGCTGCACCCCTTCATGCCGTTCATCACGGAGGAGCTTTGGCAAGATGTTGCACCTCGCCAGGAGGGCGACTCCATCATGTACGCTCATCTAGACGACACGCTACAGGCTGACAAGCAGCTACTCGCCGATATGGAGCATGCCGTGGATCTGATCACCAAGATACGTAGCATACGCAGTGCGCATCAGATAGCGACCAAGCAGTCGCTCACACTCACCACCAGTGGCGAGCATCCCGAGCGTATGAGTGAGCTAGTTATCAAGCTGGCCAACCTCTCTGCTCTCAAGAAGGTGGAGGCGCATCAGTCGGAAGAGCATACGGCCGAGCACTTCATCATCGGCACAGTCCCCTACTCCGTCGAGCTGGCGGGCGCCATCGATGTGGAGAAGACCGTAGAGCGTCTGCGTGGCGAGCTAGCCCATCAGGAGAAGTTCCTCGCAGGCGTTCGCAAGAAGCTCTCCAACGAGAAGTTTGTCGCCAACGCCAAGCCCGAAGTTGTCGCCCTCGAGCGCAAGAAAGAGAGCGATGCTCTGCTACGCATCGACGAGGTACAGCAGCAGCTCAAGCAGCTCGGCGCCACCCTCTAAGTGACACTCTGGTCAACCTAGTAACCTGTGGAAATTCCTCTCAGTCATTTTGAAGAGTATATCGACGAACCCATCTTAAAGCGAGGACTCTCGTACTTTAAGAAAGGGTTCGTACACGAGCCTGAAGAGATCCGCCTAGGGGACTACGAGGCTGTTGTGGAGGGATCCGAAGAGTACACCGTAAAGCTCTCCATCAGAAATAGGGTCATCGCCGAGTACTCGTGCGACTGCCCTTACGACATGGGTCCCGTCTGTGAGCATGTCGCTGCGGTAATCTTTTACCTAGAGCAAGAGGAGCTAGAACTTACTCAGAGCACAAAGAAGGGAAGCTCTAAAAAGGCAAAAGCCTCATCGTCTAAGCCCTCCAAGCGCAAGACTCTCGCTCAGCAAGTTGACGAGCTGCTCGATAAGGTGACTCATGACGAGTTGACTCTATTTGTCCGCGAACATGCCACCAAGAATGCTCAATTTAGAGACTTACTGCTTGCCTCCTTTGCTCAGTACAATCCCAACGAATCAAGGACGCTATACGCCAAGCAGGTCAAGGCACTGATCAAGGTCGCCCGAGATAGTGATAAATACGGACTTATAGACTCGTCTGGAGCTAAGTATATCAGCAAAGAGATAAGCCCTATGCTAAGCTTGGCAGAGCGTTATCTAAGCCAGGGCAACCACCAGAGTGCCTTCTTCATTTGCACCGCCATAATGGATGAGTTGATCTCAGCCTTGCTGCTTGCGGACGACAGAGAGGGCGTCCTAGGAAATGCTATTTACGCAGCCTACGACACACTCTCCGCTATTACATGTGAAGAGCCATCTGAAGCTATAAGGAGACAAATCCTCAAGTATTGCTTCACCTCTTTTGACAAGCGTACCTTCGCGGGATGGGATTGGCATATTGGGCTCTTACAGCTTGCGGCTTGCATCCTAGATACAGAGGGCGAAGTGGAGGAGCTCTTTAAGCGAATAAATAGCATACCTGAGTCCGATGAGTATGAGATAAAGGAGGTTCAAAAGATCAAGTACTGCATCCTATTAGAGAAGAAGGGAACTGAAGTCGCTCAGAAGTACCTCGAGCAAAACTTAGACAACCCAAGCTTCAGAGAGGTAGCCATCCAAGATGCCTTGGATCAAAAAGATTACGAGAGAGCTACCGCCTTAGCCAATGATGGAATAGAGCAAGACTCTGGGTACCCTGGACTAGTTACCAACTGGTATGAGTGGCTCTTGAAGATTGCCGAGAGCCAAAAAGATCCCGAGAGAATTATACTCTATGCTCGACATCTTCTCCTAAATGACAGCAGACCCTCGCTAGACTACTATGAAATACTCAGAAAGACGGTACCGCCCGAGCAATGGACCGACTTCGTTGAGACAATCGTCCAAGAGGCTATGGAGCGCAAGCCATACTATGGTGTAAACTTCGCAGCCTCCGTTTTCGTACGAGAGGAGTGGTGGAGCAGACTCTTAGACTTAGTAAAGAAAGAGTGCAACTTAGACCAGCTAGCGAAGTACGAAAAGCTCCTCGCACAGCATTTCCCCAACGAGCTAGCAGATCTCTACGCAGAGCGCATCATAGAGTACGTTGAGAGTCACATAGGACGAAACTACTATCGCACAGCTTGCAAATATATCCGTAAGATGATCAAGCTCGGAGCTAGAGATAAGGCTGATGAAGTGATCAGTCAGCTGAGACAGACTCACTATAGTAGAAGAGCTCTCATGGAGGAGCTAGACAACGTGTAAGTCTGAGAAGACAAACCTGTTAAGCTATATAGGGACTAGCGCATCTTACGGCAGGAGTCGCGAAGCTTCTGCTCGTACATACGTAGCACCGTATCGTCCGTGATCTCTGTGCGGATAGCTTTGATGAGGGAGGCTTCGCCCGTGAGCGTTATCTCAGCCAGAAGCCACGCTATCGCCATTTGGACGTAATGCGCCTCGTCGTACTGTAGCGGAGCGACATGGTCTAGCGCTGCTTGAGGCGTGGCTAAGCCGTAACGTATGAGGTCGAGCCAAGCGACGATGGTGAGCCGCCGTGCGTAGGGATTGGCGTCGTGAGCATGCTCAGCCATCGAGCGAAGGACTATCTGTCGCTCCGCATCGTCTCTCCTCGCCCAGCCTGCTAGTACCTCCTTGTAGTAGTCAGGCACCGCCCAGCCGTCGCAAAGGGGATAAAGGAGAGGAAGCCCTTCGTCAGCAGAAGCTAGACGACCGACGATGCCACCGAAGATGATCTTGTACTCGTACCATACGAGGGCTCTCTCGTGAAGTAGATCGATAGCTTCGTCGAGCGTGAGCAAAGCAGTGAGCTCTCTTACGGCTTGTCGTAGCCACTTCATACGAATGCCGAGGACGCTCTCGGGTCGTGAGGAGACCTTGGTGCGTAGCGCCATAAAGGCCGCATAGTCAGGCTCACGGCGCTGCTCCAGCTCTGCAAGCAGTGCAGAGGATTCTTCTAAAGCTCTAGAGGTCATAAGAGGTTGTGAAGATATATTCCGTAAATAGCGCAGTCCCCCATATACGATCCGTGTATATGGGGGACTGATTACATGATGCCACCGTGAGCGTGTGGAGAGCCTCCACAGTCACTTAGTGATGTGCTTGAGACTACTTTTCGTCCTCTTCTGGAGTGTAGAGAGGCTCGCTAGCCAGAGCCTTCGTCATGTGGCTTACCCAGACGTTGACAATAGCGGGATAGTCAGCGAGTCCGTTCATCGTGCAGCCATCAAGGGTGCACTTATAGCCAGCCTTGTTCATCTCATAGCGCCAGCTTCCCTCCTCAGGATTCTGCGGATCGACACCACCCTTGAGGTCGTTGTTGGCGTGATCACCAGCGATAGACATGAGCGGGTGTAGGAGCATCGTACCAGAGGTCTTGCCAGCCTTCTTAGCACGAGCGATCAGGTCGTCTACCAAGTTGCCCTCCATATCGACAGTAGCAACGAAGTAGTTGGGGCTGAGCTTCTGGAGCTCCTCCTCGATCTTGGGGTAGCGAGAGTTACCACGTCCGTAGTTCATGTTCTCGGGGTTACCGTGTCCCATGAAGCTGACGAGCTTGCCAGCAGCCACCTCCTTGCCATAAATCTTGTGTAGCTCAGCAGCGACGGTCTTGCAGTCTTCCTCGGTCTCTAGTAGTGGACCAGCGAGGTAGACGGTCGTCTTGGCGAACTCGGGGTGATCACCATCGTTGCGGAAGTCCTTGATGCAGTTCTGGATACGTAGGAACTCCTCACCAGGTACGATGTGGAGTGACTGTATTGCTATATCCTTGTACCCAGCAACTCCAAGAGCCTCTAGATAGAATTTGGGTGCGTAGTAATTCCACCCCTTCTGAGCGCAACGTGTCATGCAGATCTCAGAGGTAAAGGCGAAATAGAGGTCTCTGTCGGGGAACTGCTCCTTAAAGCGAGCCTGTATCTTCTTAAAGGTCTCCTGAGGCTTATCCCAGGTACTACCGAAAGAGATGAGGAGTAGAGCCTTGTCTGTGGTCTTCTTTGCCTGCACCTCCTTGGTAACAGCCTGTAGCTTCTTGTCGTGATTTGAGAGAGCTAGGTTGTTGTCGTCCTCTGTACAACCTACGCAAGTTAGGAGTGTTAGTCCTAGAGCGCAGAGTGATAAGATTGTTAATAGCTTCTTCATTGTTGATAGGGGTTATAAGTTATTTTATATTTGTTTGTGTGTGTTGGCTTGATAAAGTGTAGTGCGTTAGGGGTTGTCTAATCCTCCTCATCCTCTTGAGAGCGCGAGCGACGGGAGGAGCGCTTGGTCGGTGTAATCTGCTTGGCTCGCCCGAAATGCACGCTCATGGTCATGTAAAGTGTGCACCCTGGCGTAGAGGTGCCGTAGTGCAGACCGTGTGGTGTGGTCTCGTAATAGTTGAGCAGGTTGTCCACGCCAATGTTGAGGTCGAGAGACCAGTTCTCATTGGGTATGATCGTCTGCTGCGTGTTGAGACGCCATAGGTGATAGGGCTTGCCGTTGCCGTCATCCTGATAGTAACGGGTGCTCTGCATACGTCCGTATAGTCCTACTGCTAGCTTGTAGCGCTGGTGGAGGAAGGCTTCGCTCCACGACAGCCCCACGGTGGCACGGTGGTGTGCCATACCGTCGATCGTGACTTGGCGCATCTCTTGCTTCTCGTCATCGTAGAGGAGTGCCTCTGTGTCGAGGTAACTGTAGCTGGTGGTCAGCGTCCACTGCTTGTAGATGCGCCACTTGGCTGTGACATCAGCACCATAAGTCTTGGCGCTGTCCATGTTCTTGTACTGACGCACGCGAGCTGGCCTGTAGGTGGCTATGAGATCACCTGGAGCCTCTCGACTTGGGATCGTCACAAGGGTGATCATATGGTTGAGGAAGTTGCCATAGCCCGTGACGCTGACGTTGACCATTGGACTGTGATACTCGACGCTACCTGAGACATAGCGACTAGTCTGCGCCTTGAGGTTTGGATTGCCTAGATGGAGTATGACCATCGCCATCTGGCGAATGTATCGGTAGTGGAGCTCTTTGATCGTAGGAGTCTTAAAGCCTTCGGAGTAGGTAGCACGCAGGTTGACGGGGCCTAGCTTGTAGAGGAGGGACACCTTGGGAGTTAACTTTGCGCCAAAAGCTGGGTGATAGGTTAGCCTCGCTCCCGCAGTTAAGTTAAAGTTGTTCGTAGGTGTCCACTCGTCCTGTAGGTAGAGTCCCGCCTGAAAGTCATTGACCCGATCCTCGTCCAGACGGTGTGGTGCTATGAGCCAGTTGTGATGCAGGTCTACACCAGCACTGAGTCTCTGGTCGAAGGGCAGTGCGAAGACCCCCTTGAGTTGTGTCGTGATGCGCTGCTGATTGCTCTGCAGACCTACATCTCCAGGGAAGTAGGGAAAGTTCAGCTCCTTGCCATCTGGCAGGTACTCCTTAGCCCAAGTCTCACCTGTGTAGACGTAGTAATAGGCGTGCCTGTAGTACTGCATCTGAGCCGTCAGGACCGCTCCCTGTGGCGTCTGCCAGCGCATACCTGCACCTGCGGAGGTGTTGTGATAGCGGAAGTCGTAGGTCTTGTAGTCGGGCACACCCGTCGGGCGGTGGATATCCTTGCGATAGTAGTTGCCCTCGACATAGGCCGAGAGGGGCTTGCCCTGTCGCCAGTAGAGATGCTGTCCTATCTGCCAGTCTAGGTAGGGATTCGAGGTGTTATTAACCGAGTTCGTTATGGGATACTCGTATCGATTTGGATCCTCGCAGGTAGTGTTTTGCCAGCCGTCCGAGTGCTTGAGATTAAAGTCGGTCAGCGTTGTCCAGTCGCCCACCTTGTACTGAAAAGCGTTCGACTGGTTGACCACACCATAAGAGGCGACGCGCGTGCTATTGTCTATGGATAGATTGTCTCGGCTCTTCTTCGTGATGATGTTGATGACACCTGCGATAGCGTCACTACCATAGAGCGCGGAGGCAGCCCCCTTGACCACTTCGATGCGCTCGATGCGAGTCGGGTCGATCATATCTAGATTCGTCTGTCCACCCAGATCGCTCATAAGTCTCTTGCCATCAACGAGAATGAGGATGTACTGGCTCCCCAGACCGCCCATCTGCATAGCAGTTCCCATATCGCTATGGCTGAAGTCTATCGACGGGATCAGACCCGAGAGTATCTCCGTAAGCGTCGCTGATCCGTAGCTCTCTAGCGTCTTCGCATTGATGATCTCGGTCTGTACGGGTGCATTCTTGAGGAGGTAGTTTGTACCAGTACCCGTCACGACCACCTCATCTAGATTAAGGACCGACAGCGAGTCTACCGCTGCCCATGCGAGCGAGTCTGTCGGCGTCGAGGCGCTGGTCTGCGCCATCAGCGTAGCTGGGAGTAGCAGAGCTAAGAGCTGTACAACGATTGCAGGATATCTATTCATACACCAGTAGGAAAAAACCAATAGAAGCAGGCAACCCAACCACAAAAGTAACGATCTTGGTTCAAGGAGCTTTTATACACTACAAAGGTAGTGAAAAAAGCATTCCCAAGCAACCGACCGCACTTGCTAAATCCGAAAAACATCTCACGAGTAACGATCGCTCCGCCACTCCCTCTAATCTCTAACTTCTAACCTCTAATCTCCACGTGGGGATTTCGCAATATCCACGTGGAGACGAAACATTTCCCACGTGGAGACGAAATGAAACTTCGGAGGAATGAAATGATATGTCCGAGGAATCGTTTCGCGCCTACGTGGAGAATAAAAAATCGCCACGTGGGGAATTGACATTCTCCACGTGGCTTTCTGGTTGGTGATTAGAGACATGTAACCCGCTGTAGGGACGCTCGCAAGAGGTGCGGTACGAGTAGCGAGTTAGTGAGCAGTGCTTCGGGTGGGACGTATGATGATGAGCGAGAAGTAAGGGATGGGCTGACGAGTGAGAAGCGTCTCCAGATCACTGCTGAGTAGCTCTAGAGCGGGATTGCCGAGATGCTCGGCATAGATAAAGGGGTAGTCACCCTCGGCGATCACCTCACGAACGATGTCGGCACAGCGCGAGAGCTTCATCACCACCACCGTATGCCCCTGCGCTAGTGCTTCGCGAAGCTGAGACTCACTGGCGACTTTGCTCAGCACGAGGAGCGACTCGTCTTGGCGCACCAGCCCCTGACCAAAGGCTGCCGCCGCGGCTATGTAATAAGGGATGCCTGGCACAACCTCCATCTCGGCACCAGCCTGACGTAAGAGGTCAGCGAGATACTGCACCGTGGCATAGGTGCCAGCATCGCCAATGGTGACGACACTACAAGCGAGTCCCCTACCCTGCTGATCTAGCAGTCGGGTGGCAAGCTGCTCGTAGTAGCGGATCGCCTCTGTGCGGTCACTGCTCATCGGGATCTCTAGGATCTGGCACCGCTGAGCGAGGGCAGTACCTTCGGGTAGCGCAGCAACAATGCGGTGAGCTGCCTCGCCTAGGCAATAGATCTCGTCTGCCGCCTGGAGCTTGCCATAGGCCCGCATGGAGATATCCTCAGGCGTAGCAGCGCCGAGAGAGACGATTGCTATCGGGTGCGGCGCTTTCATCGGCGGAAGAAGTGCTTGAAGTTGTCATTGTAGAGCTTTGAGAGCCCCGCACGGTTGTCGATCGCCTCCCCCACGACCATCAGCGTGGTAAGCGTGAGGTGATGCTCGCGGACGATCTGCGCCAGCTCGGAGAGCTGACCGCGGTAGATGCGCTGCTCAGGCCAAGTGAGCTTGTAGCAGACCGCCACGGGTGTCGTGGGTGGGTAGTGAACGAGTAGCTCCCGCTGCACCTCCTCGGCAAGGGTGGCACTAAGGTAGATGCACATCGTGCTCTGCGAGGCGGCAAGCTTGTGCAGTTGCTCGCGCTCAGGCATCGGTGTGCGACCGCCACCTCGAGTTAGGATGATGGTCTGCACACGCTCGGGGATGGTAAACTGAGACCTAAGCTCTGCGGCTGCTGCTAGGAAGGAGGAGATGCCGGGCGTGATGTGGTAACTCATCCCTGCCTCGTCAAAGAGCGCCATCTGCTCCTGTATAGCGCCAAAGATGGCGGGGTCTCCCGTGTGTAGCCGCACGATAAGCGCGTGCTTGTCGTAAAACTTCTTCATCAGGGCAAACTGCTCCTCGAGATTCATATCGGCGGAGCTTTTCACCGTGGCACCCTCCTTGGCATAGTAGGTTAACTCAATGGGAACCAAGCTACCAGCATAGAGGATCAGGTCGGCTCGCTCGAGGAAGTGCTTACCACGCACAGAGATTAGCTCAGGGTCTCCTGGTCCCGCCCCGACAATCTCTATATGTCCGTGGGGCAACCCCTCGGGTGTTACGGCAAGACTATAAGTAAAGTCACTCTGCGGAGTGAGACAGCCTTTTTGCTTCTCTATAATCAGTAGTCCGCCCTGACTGGCTGCGAGTGCGGAGGCTTCACTGACGCTCGTCGAACCAGTGGCTGTGGCGACACGTTCCGAGGGGTTGGGTACCTCGATGGCGGCTAGCTCGTCACTACTATAGAAGTGGCAAGGCTTGCCTAGGTGCTGGGAGAGCGCGTCGAGGATCGGTTCGCCACGCTTGAGCTCGATGCTATTGATCGTAGCGATGGCACTAGGGGCGTACCCTTTGGCACGAATGTCGGAGAGAATGTGCTCCACGACGCCCTTGGGATTTGCTTGATGACGACAACCCACGCCAAGGTGCAGGAGTGGTGGGCGGAAGTAGAGACAAGGGATCGTCAAGCCCTCTAACAAGCGATAGCTCACCGCTATGAGCAGGTCGTAGCGACTTTGGTCGATCTCCTCGTAGCGGTAGTAGAGGTCCACATGCTCTGGGTGGGTACGCTCTAGATAGGCGGTATCCTCGGAGCGCATCTCGAGGAGCAGAGCGACAGGGTGCTTATTGACAAAAGTGGTGATGGCTGCGTTCATACTACATCCTGCGGTCTCGCTGCTCCACCCGCTCTCTGCGCCCAAAGTGTCTAATGCCCACAGCCCCTGACGGTCGCTCTGAGTGGTGATGACTGGCTCGGCACCTAGTATGTGTGCGATGCGTTCGGTCCACTCGTTGGCCCCTCCGATGTGTCCTGAAGCAACGGAGATGACGTACCGCCCCGTAGTGTCTACGCAGAGAACCGCAGGGTCGTGATGCTTGTCTCTGAGCAATGGTGCAATAGTGCGAACGCAGATCCCCATAGCGGAGACAAAGAGTAAGACATCGCTCTCGGCAAAGAGGCTCTTAGCCCCCTCGGCAAGGCTCGGTAGCAGGGTGAATGCTTCGCTAGGCTCCTCCCCATGTGTCGTATAGAGCTTGACGTCGGGCAGTTGGCTCGCTATCTGTAATGCGATCGTCTGACCATCGGGAGAGATGGCGAGGATCGCTATGCGTGGTTTTGAGTTCATACTTGAGTACTTTTGGCTAGTGAGTGCTTTTGGTCGCTTGTAAGACAGCTATCGGGTTGTAGTCATCGATCTGCATACGGGTCGTGGAGGCTATGGAGCCACCAACGGCTGCAATGGCTCGTCTGAAGGTCTCCTGGCTTTCGCTCGAGACGGAGTTGAAGACGATCCGTCCGCCTACGGCGAGACGATGCCACGCCTTCTCAACGATCTCCGGCAGATGTCCGCCATGCCCTCCGATGAAGACTGCATCAGGCTGAGGTAGTGGGTCGAGGTCGGCGCAGAGGAAGTCACCCCCGCAGAAGGTGATGCCTGGGGTGTGGTGACGACGCGCATTGGCATCGAGGAGCTCTGCACCCTCGGGACGTATCTCGAAGGCAACCACCTGCAGGCTCGGCTGCTGTAGCCTAGCCTCGATAGAGACAGAGCCGGTGCAAGAGCCGATGTCCCACAGGACGTGCGCCTGATGCAGGTCTAGCTGCGAGAGCGTCTCGAGACGTATCGCCCGCTTGGTGATCATACGCTCACGTCCATTGAGCGGGATGAAGTCCGCATCGGGGATGCCAAAGGGACGAGGCAAGGGCTTCGTCTGAATGAGGATTAAGTTGTTGGGATAGGCGAAGGTGCGCTCAGCCATTTCCGCAATAGAGAGGCGGGAGAGCTGCTGTCGCTCCCTATTGCCTAGGTGCTCCCCGACGATGGCTCGGTAGTTGTCATAGCCGTAGTCGAGCATACGCTGAGCGATGCGCTGAGGGGTGTGCTCCTTGCGGTCGGTCAAGATGCCGATCATACGCTCGCCAGAGATCAGTGCAGCGTCAAAGGCTTGCCATGGTCTCCCCGTGAGTGACACGACGTGCATATCTTGGTAAGGCAGCAGAGCCGTATGAGCGAGAAGCTGCAGGGAGTGGAAGTAAGGGTGCAGCTCGATCTCCGCCTCGGGAAGGAGCTGCATGATGCGCTGTCCGATACCATTGAAGATGGGGTCGCAAGAGGCAAAGACGACGACCGTGTCGTACGCCTTGTACTGCTCGATCACATCGTCTACCGGTGGGGTTATATCTATCCAGTGATACTCTGTCGGCAAGATCTCACGGACGATCTCGTGATGCCGTGCCCCTCCAGAGAAGGCACGCTCGCCAGCAAGCCGCTCCAGCAGCTCTGGGCGCCACCGCTGCTCTCGGTCGTCGCTAAGTCCTATGAGGATGATTTTCATAAGTCACGACCAGGCTTGAGCGTCTCAGCATCGCCATAGCTGAGTGTCGCATTGACCAGCGTTGCCGCTAGATTGCTACCCCCTTTGCGTCCCTCGATGATGAGCTTAGGGATGTCGTGAAAGGGCTTGACCATATGCTTCGACTCGCACACATGGACGAAGCCGACGGGCGCTGCGACAATTCCAGCTGGGTGAGCCTTGCCCTGGCGAATGAGGTGTGCTAGCTCCATAAGTGCCGTCGGAGCATTGCCAAAAGCGTAGAGCGCATCGGGATGCTCCTCGACAGCGAGCCGTATGCCAGCTTGTGTGCGGGTGATGTCTAGTCGCTCAGCCATCTCAGCCACACGTGGGTCGTGCAGGTAGCAGAGCACCTCGATACCATAGCGTGCCAAGGCACCTTTGCGGATGCCTGAGGCGACCATCGTCACATCGGTCACGATGGTTCGTATCTTGCCATCGACATAGCCCTGGTAAATGCGAGAGACCGCATTAGGGTCGCTGTAGAGTAGCTCCTCCATCTCAAAGTCGGCCGTCGTATGGACTGCGTGTAGCATCGCCCATAGATGGTCTAGCGGATAGCTTTCGGGATGCTTGAGTAGCGAGAGGATCGTGCGAAAACTTTCGCTCATAATACGCTGCCCCACCTTCTCTTCGTCACTACCTTTGTCTCGATAGTAGCCTCGTGGCGTGACGATTTTGCCCTTTGAGAGGAAGCTCTGACTATTGCCGATGATGAGGACGGTAAACATATCTACCTCTTGCGTATCCAGCTCTCGCAGGGTGGTCGTCCAGATCCGCTGATCGGGACGACCCGCCTGCTGCACCAGTCCTACGGGCGTATCGGGTGAGCGATGCTTGAGGAATAGCTCCCGCACACGCTCCAGCTGCCAGTACCGCTTGATGCTCTTAGGATTGTAAAGCGCTGTGACGAAGTCCGCCTCTGCCGCTGCGATGGCGCGTCGCTCGATGATTGCCCACGGAGTCATCAGATCGCTTAGCGAGATGATGCAGAGGTCATGACCAATGGGTGCCCCGAGGAGTGCAGCAGCCTTCTGAAAGGCGGAGATCCCAGGCAGGACCTCTAGCTCTACATCACTACCTCGCTCATCGCACATCTCATAGAGGAGCGGAGCCATCCCGTAGATGCCCGCGTCGCCAGAGCTAATGACACAGACGGTCTGCCCAGCCTCAGCTCGCTCGATAGCTAGCTTGGCTCGCTCACGCTCTTGACGCATGCCGGTGTCGATGCACTCAGCGCCATCGTGTAGGTACTCTTGGATAAACTGAAAGTAGTAAGCATACCCGACCACCACATCAGCCTCTCTGAGGGCTTGATGCACAGCGGGCGTTATATCTTCAGGACTGCCGGGACCGATGCCGGCGATATAGATCTTTTTCATTGTCTCTCTTTGCTATTGATGGAACGAGCTTGACACACCTCTATTTATTATGGCGCGACTTAGCTCGACGAATTACTCTGCGAAGATAACGAAAACCGAGTATTACACCACTCACCGAGACGACCAAACCACCCAGCACCAGCACCAACATACAGATGACGCGCAGCGTGGGATGCTCTGCAAAGAAGCTGATGCGGAGGTTGTGACAGAAGGGGTAGAGCCACTTCTTGACTCGCCCGTTAAGACTGTAATAGCGTGTCTCCCCTGTCGTCGGACTGATGTAGAGACGGCTCGACTCCTTGTCCTCTGCGGAGATACGATAGATCGGTAGCTCATACTTATTATTTAGGCTGACGTAGTAGTTGTCGTATTGATCCATTAGCTCGATCTGCATCTCGGCTGTTCCCAGCACCGGCGTGAGCTTAGCTTTGATATCCTGCTCTGTCAGGTGTAATGGTTGTGGCTCTTCGCCCAGTGCATCCCAGCTCTCCAGCTGGCCGTGGCGCTGTACCTCGTAGTAAGGGTGACCGCCATAGCAGCGCCAAGTGATCTGCTGCACACCACCTCGATCGAGTAGTAGGCGGTAGTCATAAGTGTCCGAGCGATCCAGCTGTGGAGCCTCTGCGACCTGCACCTCTTTGCGCTTCGCCTTCGTGTCGTGCTGAGGTACGATCCACGAGGGCAAGTCGTAGAGCGACATCACCCCGCTGAGAGCGAAGAGCGTCAGCGAGAGTCCAAAGATCACCCCACCGACGAGGTGCCAGTGCAAAGTCCTATTGCGCTTGTAAGGGCTGCGCAAGCGCTTCGTCCGCCTCCACATACGGACGTAAAGACGTATCCCGAGATATAGACCCGTAAAAGCTGCTATGACAGCCAGCGAGGCAAGGATCGAGATAATCCAAAGCCAGACGGTGCGATTTTGCCGTAGCCACCAGTAGTAAAACATATGGGGGATCGTACCACACGACGCACCAATACGCTCGGAGCGGGTGCAGAGCTGTAGCGCCTCGCCTGTGCGACTAGAGAGGTAGAGGTAACTCCCCTTTGGATCGTCAAAGCGGTATCGGTAGAGGGGCAGATGCTTCTTATTTTTCGGATAAGGGGTCCACGTATCTATGTGCCGTATCGTATCAACCGCCACGATAGGCGCAGAGCTAAAGCGCGCTGCATACTGCTCATACCAAGACTCAGGCTCCGACTCCTCCGCTGTCGTCAGGAGCGAGTCGGTATGCCACAAGTACTCCCCCTCGCTCGTCTCCACACGCCACACCGTCTCGCCACAATGCGTGGTGAGCGAGAGTGCTGTCAGCTCTTCGCCAGGCTGTAGCTTCGCCTGTAACGTAGCCTCGGTGGGTAGAGCCACAGAGGGCGCAAGGGTGTCTTGCAGTGGCAAGTCCTTGTCCCCTAAGCGAGGAAAGGAGCAGAAGATCATCACCCCTCCTGAGAGTAACCACAATAGGAAGAATGGGGCACAGATGGTGCCAAGAACTTTGTGTAGCCAGCGCATAGTTGTGATAGGATTACGGGATTGTCTTAGTTTGCAAGAGATGACTCTCAGGTCAAGTGTCACGAAAGGGGGCATATAGTCGCAGCTCGTGGTGAGCTGTAGGGCTTGAGTTGTGAACTCTGTGTCCTACAGATTTGGATCGATCGTTGTGTAGCTCTTCATTGTGTACTGTTGCAACGTTTGCAAGCTACAGGCGCATCTTGAGCGCACTAGAGTGCAGCCTCGACTGTTGTCCATATTACCTTTGCACAGTCTACCTGATAGAGGTTCGCAAAGTAGCAATAGGATCCTCGACGAGTTGTGACTATTACCTCTTAAGACTACGGGGCAAAGCTTTCCGAAGCTTATTTTTGCTGTAAGACTTGAGCTAAGCGTAAGCTCTCTCGCAAGAAGCAACGGTGCGACCGCCAGCAAACGCAGCAGCCGCACCGTGAGATGTGGCTCTCACAGGAAGGAGAGCCGTATGAGAAGCATGGACTCGTCTGTTGCCGAGTCGTGCTAGAGGTTACTACTTGACGATGGACTGTATGCGATCTATCTCGAAGCCGTCAGCCAGCGTGGCGCCCTTAGTCACCTTGCGGGTGTTGACGTTGTACTGGTAGATGGTCGTAGGAGCGTCCTCTACATTGGCACCGATGCTGACCAAGTCACCATTGCGTACGACCAACTGACCGAAGTTACCATTGCTAAAGGGGATATCCTTGATATGCTCGACCTGCTGCGTCTTGATGTTGCAGCGTAGCCAGTAGTAGATGTAGCGGTTGGTCTTGCTGCTCCAGTCGGTATTGCCCTTCTCCTTGAAGTCGGGATCCTGCATATAGAGGAGTACCTCGTCATCATTGAGCGGGAAGACGGTGATGATCTTACCACGAGGCTGTGCATAGCCATCGAAGCTCTTGTCCGTCTCCATAGAGCCAGCGTTGACACGGAAGAGGAAGCTGCGCTGCTTCGTGCCGCTCTTCTTCTTAGCGTTTTCGGGAATATTGCAGGTAGCAGCAGCGAAGTAGAAGTTGCCCTTGGAGTCAAAGAAGGTCTTCTGACTGCGTGTCTCACCAAAAGAGGTAGAGCTTAGGTGCTCGCAGCGTGTGTCCTTGTCGATCTTCTTAACCTCCATAGTACTTGCATCGATGAAAGCGATGTAGATCTCATTACGCTTAGGAGGTAGTGCCATAGAGGTCTTCTTAGACTTCTCCATATAGACGTGTGGGTAGATGAGCATATTGTCAGCCTTGCGATAGCCTAACAAACCACTGGAATTAAAGAGCTCACCCTCCTCAGGCTTTGGTAGAGCAAGCTTACCCTCAGCAGTGATGACCATCTTATTGACATCGACCTTGACCCAAGAGACCTCCTCCTTGTCACCTACGGAGCTAAGCATAACGAGTGTATTGTCGTTTAGCCAAGCGTGTGAGAAGCGACGGTCGAGAATCTGTGGCATAGGGAACTCCTTGATTGTCTCGATGCCTGTGTTGGAGATGCGGAACTTGCCGAAGCGTCCCTCACGAGAGACACTGTAGTAGTAGCCCTGGTGATATAATACGTTAGGCGTTATGGTAGATGCTGAAGTCTCTACACCCTGCCCCTTGATGCTGAAAACACCCTTGGTCAGGTCAGCTACACGTGCGATGATGTGCGGGTCAGTGTTAGCGGTTGACTGACCTGTGGCTCCATCTATAGGTACCCATAGGTCATAGCCTACGGTTATCTCCTTCTCAGGATTTGGCGTATCAGAGTCACACGACGTGAACGAGAATGTGACGAGGGCGACTACGAGAGCCGCCAGCAAGCGATAAGCTTTAGTCATGATAATCTAAGTTTTTGATGATTGATATAAGTGTTCGTATCTATTCTAGTTAAGGAATATACGGAGCTTGCAGTAGAATGCACGTCCAGGCTTCTGTAGCATATAGTTGTCATAGAGCGGACGGTCTAGCAGGTTGCTACTCTGCAGTGATATGGAGTAGCGATCGTGAGCAAAGCTCCAGGTGACCCCTGCCGAGAGGTCGTAACTGGTCGGGATGATCGCCTTGGTATCCTTACGACCGAAGGCTGCCCAGGTGAGGTAAAACCAGTGGATATAGCCTACTCCTGCATTAAAGTGTATAGCACTCGCCTGGATGCCAAACGGCTTGCGCCAGTTAGCCCCTAGGAGCAGATTGCCGTAGAGGAAGGGGTCGTTGGGGATCCGATAGCCATAAGTCGGGTTAGGCTTACCATAGATGTTAGTACGCGTGCGGTCTCGCTCATCGGTGTAAGTGCCGTTGAGCGTGAGGTCTAGGAGGTTGGCATAGTTGTACTTAACCTCCATCTCGCCACCGATGACGAGCGACGAACCCACATTGTCATACTGGCTCTCTACATCTCCCATCACCACACGGTGAATGTAGTTGGAGACGTCACGATAGAAAGCGGTCGCCTCGTAGTTGAGGAAATGGAGGTCGCCCCACTGCACCTGACCGTAGAGCGTTAAGTTGAGATTGTAAGCTTGCTCAGGGTGGAGCTTGAAGTTGGGGTAGATATTGGCGCCATTACCCATCAGCTCGCGAGCTGTCGGCAGACGGGTGGCACGCTCGAAGGAACCTTTGATCGCTAGCTCGTCAGCGATTGCGTAGCGTAAGCCTAGACCGTAGCCAAGCTCGTTTTTCGTCTGTTGCGCAGGCACCTTGTCCGATCCTGTCAACCAATACATATCAGCCTGCTCTATGGCGACATGGTAGAGGTAGTCCTTGACAAAAACCGTCCCACGCAAGCGACCATTGAGGAGCGTCGTGCCATACGAGAGCCCCATAATATGTCTTCCCATACGATCTCTCGAAGCCTCAAAGTTCGGATCGTATGTGTCGTACCGCTCATTGGCGACGGCGGTCATCTGATAGTTGAGGTTGAGATGTCCGCCCCGTGGTAGCACGTAGGCAAGGTTAGCCCGTGCCGTCCAGGTAGGACGCACCGTGTGGCGGATCATACGTGTGCGACGCATCACCTCGCTATAGTGAGTCTCTACGAAGGTACCATCCCAGCTATACTTGCGATAGGCGGTATCTGTGATTATGATATGGTTACGTGCGAAGGAGGCATCTATTGTAGCCGATAGCCCAGGGGTAAAGAGATTGCGCTTGGCATAGTGTGCCGAAAAGCTCAAGTCATCACGATCCCGCATCGCCTCGCCGATGACTAGCGTCTGGCGAAAGCCAGTCTGTATCTCGCTCTCACTCTTTGTGTAGCCCACCCCGAGGAGAGCGGCATCTGCCCAAGGCTTTTTGGTCACACCCAGTTGTAGTCGTCCTAAGAGCGACTGGTAGCCATCGTGAAAACGACGGAAGTCTCGCTGCTCGTACTCTTGCGTCTCAGCGTTCCACACCTCCACACCACGCATGATGTAGTCATTCTTAGAGTACTGATAGCGTAGCGTAGGACGCACCGTAAAGCCACTCCGCTGCTCTCTATATTGACCCGTCAGATCTAGGGCAAAGGTGTGAAAGGAGCCCCCCCGCAGCGAACAGTCTAGATAACTCTCCCCACGGCTGTTGGTCACAATATTGACCGCACCACCAAGGGCATCCATACCAAGTTCTGGCGGTACAACCCCTTTGTAGATTTCGACGCGGTCGATGAGGTTCACTGGCAGTGTAGCGAGCGAAGCCCCCTCGCCCATCGAGGAGAGCGGCACACCATTGATAAAGTATCGGACGGCATGCCCCGACATACCATTGATCGATAGCTCATTGCTAGAGCCTACCCCACCAGACTCTCTAAGCCGTACACCCGAACTCTGAGCGACCAGCTCGTTGAGACTACCCATCGAGGCGATTAGCGGCTTGACATCTAGGCTAATAGCCGAGAGTGCCTGTTGCTGCATAATGCGTCTATGCGTAGGCGCCACGACAATCACCTCACCGAGGTTCTTGTAGTCTATCGAGTCACGATGATGACTGAGTGTATCCCGCTGCGCTGTGAGCGGGAGCACACAGCTAGCCAGTATCAGGAATAGGTAAAAGTAGCTACGTTTCATCGGCTTACTGAGCTATGGAGTCTGACTGGTGTAGCTTTTCTCCCGTCTCCTCGTAGATTGCTTTCTTATCCATAATAGAGAGACGATGATGTGTCATAAAGAAGTCGACCTTCTTCACGATCATCTCCTGCACCTCAGGCAGCTCGCCCAGACCACGCACCACGCTCTCGACCTGATAGCCGAGTGCCTCTAGACGGGGTTGCCACTCTTGGAGCATATCTTCCTTAGCATGCTCACCAGCCACGATCATCAGCGGCTGTAGAGAGACTCGCTTAAGCCCTGTAGCACGCAGACGCTCCAGAGCCTCCTCGTAGTAAGGATAGCCCTCCACGCAGCCCACGATCACCTGCCCATAGCCGTGGTTCTGTAAGTAGTGATCCAGCATCGCATACTGAGCCGTAGCGCTGTCGTAAGTGCCGTGACCTACCCAGAGGTAGGCCACCTCAGGATCGAGGTGAGCCGTCATGATGGAGACCAAGTCCTTGTAGTCGCTCTCGTAGAAGAGTAGCGGAGTCACCAACCTAATCTTCTTAAAGAGTTGCTGCATGTGAGCCACCTCATAGGATAGCGACTCCATCTCTACGCCATCGACGATCGTCGTCGAGACCACCAGAAGATGAGTAAAGCCCTCACTTGCTAATGCCTTGAGCACTTGACCAGGCGTGGGGATCTCTATCCCCCGCGTAGCTAGACGCTTGCGCACGATACGCGAACTATACGCCTGGCGAACCTCTAGTTCAGGGTAGGCGGCAGCTATGCGCTCATTGATCGCATCGAGGGTGACCCGACGGGTGTCGTCATGCGTTGTGCCAAAGTGAACAACGAGGATAGCCCCTTTGTCATTAGGCCCCATAGCCGCAAAAAGCGAGTCGGTCTCGAAGATCTTATTGCCCGCCTGTAGCGATAGTCCGCCGAGTAGTATAGTCATACATAATAGGAGTATACGAAAGTATCGTTGCGTCATATGGTTGTTGCATTTATCCGCTAAATCAATTTAATCGATCACTTCACTGGCACAGCTGGCTTGTCATAGCTTGAGGCATAGTACAGCCGTAGCGCCACGCCCACAAGCGCAGCACCTCCCCGAGAGATATGCATCCGATCGATTGACATAGCATTGAGGTACGCTTGCCACCGAACGTACACGATTATATACTAAGTTGCGAGTAGTGGCAGGTCTCCTGACTTACCCCAGCCTATCACTGCCTTCCCATCTGACCCAGTCAGACAGTGGCTCGTAATCATCTTGTGATAGGCTCTGTGAAATAGGGGGATCACAGTAGCGGGCACTGTACCAGATTCTCACTGGACTTCCCTCTTGCATCGCTCGCCTCACGAGCAGATGCACCACCACTCAAGGATATTGTCCACAAAGGTACGAAAAGTTAAGGAGATGAGAAATGTAGAAATTAGAGGTTAGAAATTAGAGGTTAGATCCTAGTTCTAGTAGATCTGGTGGCACTAGTAGCACTAGAGCTAACAGCTAGTCTCTACATCAGTTGCGCCAGAAGCTCCTCGCTAAGGGCTAGATGCGTGTAGGTAGCATAGCAGCGACCCATATGCCACAGCGCAGTCGCCACGGGATCGCCCCACGCATTGTACTGCTGCGCAACCGAGGGGAGCGGATCGAGGATACGGGAGTAGTGAAACTCGTGTCCACGCACCGCCACACCTGCTATCTCGAGCTGTCGATAGCCGAGTGCTAGCCTGCGCTGCTGCATCGTGGCGGTCTGCCGTAGCGCACCCACGAGCGAATAGCGGGTACCCTCCTCGTCGACAATCGCTTCGCAGAGGAGGAGCATGCCCCCGCCCTCAGCAAGCATCGCGCCACCCCCACGGATGTAGTCACGGAGGCTGTCGAGCATTGACTTATTGGCTGACAATTGCTCCAAATGAAGCTCGGGATAACCTCCAGGGAGATAGACGAAGTCACTCGGCGGTAGTGAGCTGTCAGAAAGCGGACTGAAGTAAGTCACCTCGCCCCACTGCTCTAGCTGGCGCACATTCTCCTGGTAGAGGAAGTTGAAAGCGTCGTCACGAGCCACGGCTATGCGACGAGGAGCTGACGAAGAGTTCTTTTGCAGCGTGGGAGCCTTGTGGGGCTGTTTCTTTCGCTCTGAGGAGATAGCTAGGAGGCGATCAATGTCTAGATGTTGCTCTAAGAGGTCGGCCACCTGATCGGCGTAGCAGTCTATCTGCGCCAAGTCGTCAACGTCTAGTCCTAGGTAGCGACTGGGGATGGAGATATCGTCGACACGCGGCAGCGACCCCAGTACAGGCACGCCCGCATCTGTGGCAGCTTGCGTGAGATAGGTCAAGTGACGCTCTGAGGCGACTTTATTGAAGATGACTCCCGCTATTTTGATCCAGGGGTCAAAGTGCTGCAACCCGTAGAGTAGCGGAGCCACCGTGTAGGCCATCGAGCGAGGTGTCACGACCAGCACGACTGGTAGGTCTAGGAGCCGAGCAATGTCGGCTGCGGAACCTTTGTCCCGATCGTAACCATCGAAGAGCCCCATCACACCCTCCACAACGACTGCCTGAGCGTCCTGACTATAATGGTCGTAGAGCGCTTGTACCCGCTCGGCGCCATACATAAAGAGATCCAGATTGACCGCTGGACGACCTGTCGCCACGCTGTGTAGCTTAGGATCTACATAGTCGGGACCGCATTTGAAGGCTTGAGTGGCTAGTCCACGACGTGTGTAAGCCCGGAGGAGCCCCATAGTGAGCGTGCTTTTGCCACTCTCGGAGAGGGGCGCAGCGATGAGGAGTGAGGGGAGAGATGTCATAAGTGAGTGACTAAAGTTGAGAGTCGGGAATAAGGAGCACCTCGAGCTGTGCAGAGGGAACGAGTGGCTTGCAGACCTGATAGCAGTGGTCGACGATGCTCTGGTAGAGGGGGTGCGTACCGTCGGGGAAGATCTGCCACAATTCGCGGGCTAGGGTCATCTCGCTGATCTGTTGCTTCTGCGCTTCGCTTGCTCCAGAGGCAGAGGCGAGGGCGGTGATGAAGGCTTTGTTCATCACCACCTTCTTGCTATGTGTGTCCAGTTCGCCAGCCGCTAGTTTGACCGCTTTGCCAATCATAATGCCGAGGGTGATTTGCGGGAAACCCAGTTCGTCGGCAAGGCTGAGCGTTTCTCCTATGAAGTTGCCATACTGAACGAAAGCGTTGGCGGGAAGGTCGGGAAAGCGTCCCTTGAGGTAACGCTCGCTGCGTCCGCCTGAGTTAAGCACGAGATGCTTGCCGTAGACCGACTTGCTCACCTCCAGCTCACGACGTATCGACTCGACAAAGGCTTCGCTTGAATAGGGTCGCACGACCCCTGTGGTGCCAAGGATAGAGATGCCGTCTAGGATGCCTAGCCGTGGGTTGAAGGTACTCTGAGCGAGCTGGCGCCCCTCGGGGACGGAGATGGTTAGGTCGATGCCCACTTGGGAGAGGTCGACCAAGGCACCGAGTGCTTGGCGCATCATCTGCCGCGGGACTGGATTGACGGCTGGCTCTCCGACATCTAGTCCGATGCCGGGGAGCGTGACGCGCCCTACCCCCTCGCCCTGAAGGAAGGCAACCCCGTTGTGTGCCTGCGTAAGAGACAAGTCAGCAACGATCTCGGCGCCATCGGTTACGTCAGGGTCGCTGCCTGCATCCTTGACTGCAACTGCTCGAGCGCCTTGTGCTGTTAGTTCGGCTTGCTGGATGGGAAAAGGGATCCGCTCACCCTGAGGGAGGGTCACCATCACCTCGCTGTAAGACTCCTCGTTGAGCAGTGTGAGCAGGGCGGCCGTAGCGGCAGCTGTGGCGGTGGTGCCAGTCGTCAAGCCAATGCGCTGAGGAAAGAAGTCGCTCCCCAGCAGTCGCTCTATGGAGCGACGAAGCCCTACGGGTCCCTCGACGGTAACAGTAGCCGGATAAGGGATCTGTGGTCTTCGGATGACCAGCACGGTGATGCCGAGTGCGAGCGCCTCCTCCACTTTTGCTGCGAAGCCACTCGTTTCGCCACTCTCCTTGAGCAGGATCATATCTGGTTGTAGTGTGGCAAAGAGCTTTTGGTCACACTGCTCCTTGTCGTAGTAGACCAGTCGCTTTGGTGGGAAGTCGCTCTGCCGTAGTCGCTCCTCGGTTTCTGCGATCGGCATCACCCGCAGGTAGGTCTCGTGCTTCGTCCAGTAGGCTCTCAGTCGCTCGATCGAGTTAACACCCGTCAGGGCCAGTAGTCGCTGTGGCTGATGCTTGAGGAGATACGTCAGCGCAGCGTCAAAGGAGTCTAGCGTCACAACCGAAGCGGGCAGTACTGGAAAGGTGCGCTCGTAGCGTATCACAGGAAGCTGCAGACGAGACACGCAGTGTGCTACGCTCTGATGCACGCCCATAGCGAAGGGATGCGCCGCATCTACGACGAGAGCGATCTCCCGCTCTGTGCAAAAGTGCGCCATCTCCTCACCATTCATCCCGCCCTCTAGGCGAATCCCGTGGTGCATCGAGAGCTCTTGCGAAGCGCCTCGTGTGGAGTAGTAAAAAGGTTTGCCCGCCTCTTCACATACTTCGAGCGCTTTGCGCCCCTCTGTGGTTCCTCCGATGATTAGGATCATACCTTTGAGGCGTGGATAGAGAAGTGTAGTGTCTCGGGATCGAAGTCAATCCCCTTTGCTGCGAAGTAGCTGGGCAAAGTGCCGTCACTAGCGAGAGCCTTCGGTGGACCCATATGTAGCTTGTGGTCATCATCGAGGAGCCACACCTGATCGGCTATCTGAAGAGCTAGCTCTAGGTCGTGCGTAGAGAGGAAGATCGTCTTGTGCGCCTCTCGAGACAAACGAAGGAGGATCTGGAGCATATCCACCTTCGAGGGGAAGTCTAGGAAGGCTGTCGGCTCGTCTAGTAGTATGATAGGCGTCTCCTGAGCCAGAGCCTTGGCGATCATCACCTTCTGACGCTCACCGTCACTGAGCGAGTCGATCATTCGTTTTGCCAGAGGCTGTATGCCGACTAGCTCTATCGCCTCATCGACCACCTGTCGGTTGCTCTCGTTCATCTGTCCCCAGAAGCCCGTGTAGAGGCTCCGCCCGAGAGCGATCATCTCGTAGGCAGTCATATTGCTCATGATCAGTCGCTCCGTTAGCACGACGCTGATCCGTTGCGCCAGTTCTTTGGCGGCATACTGCTGTATCTCCTGACCTTCGACTAGTAAGGCACCGCCGAGCTTCGGCTGAAAGGCGGCGATCGTCCGGAGCAGCGTCGACTTGCCCACACCATTTGATCCAATGAGACAGGTGAGCTGTCCCGACCAAATGGTAGCATTGAGCTGGCTCGCCACGATGCGCGTGCGCTTCATCTGGCGATATCCTATCGAAAGGTCACAAAGCTCTATCGTTGCGTGGCTAGTCATACGATTACAGTTCCTCTCTACGTCGTTTATCAAATAGTACCCAGATCACGATCGGGGCACCTATGAGCGCCGTCACCGAGTTGATCGGTAGCGCACCCTCCATACCTGGCATACGGGCGATTAAGTTACAGCATAGAGCTAGGAGAGCTCCGACGAGCGTCACCGCAGGCATCAGTATGAGGTGATTGGAAGTAGCAAAGATAGTGCGACAGAGATGCGGTACCGCCAGTCCTATGAAGACGATCGGACCGCAGTAAGCGGTCACGATAGCGGTCAGCAGACAGGCCGAGAAGATGACCAGATGGCGAGCCCGACCGTAGTTCAGACCAAGGCTACGGGCGTAATTCTCCCCGAGAAGCATCAAGTTAAGCACCTTGATCAGCAGGAAGGAGAGCGGTATCAGCACCAGCATAATGATGACAAAGGTAGTCACTTGATCGCCACTCACCTTCGCAAAGCTTCCCAAACCCCAGATCACATAGCTACGTACATCCTCATCGTTGCTAAAGAACTTGAGCACACCGATGATTGCATTCGCTATGTAGCCGATCATCACACCCATGATCAGTAGCACCACATTGCTTCGGACACGCTGCGCCATCGTCATGATGATCGACATCACGAGGAGCGCACCGAGGAGCGCAGCCACCGAGACCGCCATCTCTCCCACGAAGCCCATTCGCACAAGTGCCTTCTGGCTAATGCTCCCCGAGAGGAGGATAAAGGTCGCCACCCCTAGGCTAGCTCCCGAGCTAATACCCAGCTCCGAAGGACCCGCCAGCGGATTGCGAAAGACCGTCTGCATCTGCAGACCACTGATCGACAGCCCCGCACCCGCCACCAGTGCCGTGATCGTCTGCGGGTAGCGACTCTTCCAGATGATGTTGCGCCAGATCTCATTACCCTCCCCGTCACGCCCGAAGAGGATGCGCACCACCTCATCAAAGGGGATAGCGATCGTCCCCAGCGACAGATTGAGGACAAAGAACACTATAATAAGGACACCTATAATTGTAAAGGCTATAACTGGACGTCGCATAGCTTTCCCCCCTTCCCTTAGTGGGTTAATATCGAGTAAAAGACTGGCTCGTGATCTGGGAGCAACTGCGGGTGAAAGGCGTGGATCAGATCCGCCAAGACCACCTCAGGCTCCACGGGCGACAATTCGTAGAAAGGTCTCTCCCGCAGATTGCAGTACAGCACCCGCTTATTCCGATAAGCCTTGAAGTCTCGGTAGCGAGCATCCGTTTTGCCCAGCACATCATAGGAGAAGGCTCCATCGTAGCTATTTGCAATGCGCCAATAGTCCGCATCGGCAGCCTGAGCATAGACCGTCTCAAAGTCAACGTAGAAGCCTCCCGACTCCTTATCGTCTGCCATAAAGTAGTCCGCACCAGCATCCTCAAAGAGGTGAGCCAAGTAACTCGCACCACCCACCACATACCAGTTACCACCATGCAGCTCGCCACTAAGCACCTTCGGGCGCGTCAGATCATCGGTGATCAAAGCTTGTAGCTCGTGGTAGCGCTCCTCTATCGTGCTAAAGAGCCTATCTGCACGCTCCTCCATACCGAGCAGTAGTGCCGTAAACTTAATCCACTCAGCTTGCCCCAGAGGCGAAGTCTCCTTGTACCCAAGGAAGGTAATCAGCGGTATGTCTAGCTGCTTGATCACATCATAGCCACCCCGCTTGAAGGGACTCACTAGTATAATGTCTGGTTGCAGAGTCATAATGAGCTCACTGTCGAAGTTGCCCTCGATGCCAATCCGCTTAGCCTCGCCCGATGCTAGTCGTGACTGCATCTCCTCGTTGAAGAGGAAGCGCGTACTCGGCATACCCACGACACGATCCACCGCATCGAGCTTGATAAAGTTTGATAGCTGTAGCGTCGTCATCACGATGACACGACGTACTGGTGTCTCAATCATAGTGTAGCCCTTAGGCACCTCAGCAGCCAGCTCCTGCGCCTGCTCACGAGGCACCAAAGCGTAGTGATACACCTCGCTGCTATCATGCGTCGGGTCGGAGATAGTGACCAGCGTCACTGCACCAGCATGCTCTATCTGTAGCCCCTCGGCATAGCGTATCGAGGCAGTGCTATCAATCTCTGTGCGCCCCGTAGTACCCTCGTCTGAGTGTCCCTTGCCACACGAGATCAGCAGCAGTGAGAGCACCCAGCAGCTCAGCAAATATCTCACACAGCGTAATCTGTCCATCTTCTTATCGATCTGTTGCACTGCAAAGATACAGAAACGATTCGTCTCGGTGCTCTACTTCCCCACCCCAACCTTGGCAACTCGCTAGATCTTGCTAGCCACGCAGGAATCTGCGAAGCCTTTGAAAAAGCTAGTCTATCAAACACCCTATCAAGTTTTTGCCTATATTTGTGAGCGCCTTGCACCTGACACTTACACCTGACACTGATATGTGCGCCTGCAAGTCACTTATTAGAAACAGATCAATACAGTATCATCTATGAGAACTCTTTCAGTCATTCTATCCACACTCCTACTAGTCGTAGGACTCGCATCATGCAGTAAGGAGTGTCCTGACCCAGTAGTCCCCGAGGCTACCGACTTGACACTATCCCCCACTGCTGTCACCCTGCAGGTCGGAAAGACCCAGCAGCTCATAGTCACCGTGCAGCCTGCTGACCAAACATTTATCGTCACCTTCACCAGTGACAAACCTGAGGTAGCCACCGTCGATGCCAAGGGGCTCATCACAGCAGTCGCTGAGGGTACGGCTCACATCACCGCTCAGGTAGGCGAGCTCACACAGCAGTGCGTCGTCACAGTTTCTAACTCAACCCCAGAGGTGCAGCTAGAGGTCAGGACCACTTATCTCTCTATCAAGCAGGGAGAGAGCGCTCAGATAGACTACACAGTCACACCCGCTGATACACCCGTTACCTTCACAAGCGACAAGAGCGACATAGCAACGGTCGATGCACAGGGACTCGTCACGGGCATTGTGGCTGGTAGTGCGACTATTGCTGTCTCTGCAGCTGGTCAGTCTGCTAGTGTAGCCGTCACTGTAACTGAAGATCAGGGAGGTGGCACGACCGATCAGAACGAGCTCCCTATGCTCAAGTTTGTCGTAGAGAAGAATTCCCAAGGTGTCGTCACCGACACTGAGGTGATCAAGTATGAGCAGGAGCTGGGTCGCTCAGTGGAGCTTATCAACCTAGGTAAGGATCCCCAGGGCAATGATCTCATTTTCCCAGGCTTTACCAATACCGCTCTAACCATCACGGGCACCATCTACGGCATCAACATCCCTCAGACTAGAGAGTACGTGATTTTAGCATTCAGTAAGGAGAGTCTTGCAGAGTGTCCTATGACGCTTGCTATGCTGGCTGACTATGGCTTCACCGACCTGAGGGGAGGACAATTTAACGACGGCACTCCCTACAAGACTGGTGTCAAGAGCGATGACTCAAACGTCCAAGTGACGCTCTATGATTATCCCAATAGTGAGTTGCAGTCCACGCTCTTCATCGAGTTCCTACAGAAGAGGGATCTCCCCACAGCGCATCCTATCCTACCGACGGTCAAAGACTTCCCCGACTATGCGACATTCATCACCGGTGATGCCACAAAGATCAAGGAGTTCGAGGCAAATCTTGGTTTCCGAGACTTTGCTGCTGACAAGTCAAACGAGGAGTACAAGAACCTACTTTTCGAGACCAAACAAGAGGCTATCCCTGAGTCAAACTTCCAGCTCGTATATTATGTCTCCACTGGCAATGGAGGGACTAAGTTCATAAATAGTATCGTAAACGTCATCAAGAGCCCGAAAGACTTTGCCGATCCTAAGCTCAAGGAGTGGTTCACGACAAATGGCTATGGGAATAAGTTTGAGGCTCACGCTGACAAGGGCTATGCGTACGGTTGGGATGCTTCAGGAAAGATCTTTTGCCAGATCTTCATCAGAGAGGGAGTCACATTCATCCAGATCTTTGAGAAGCAGCAATCAGAGTCCGCTAGCCAGATGCGTCGCCTAGCCTTCGAGCAGTACAAGACGATGGCAGCTCAGCCCCAGAGAGCACACTACTACAAGCTCCAGAGCAGTCGCTAAGCAACAACTAAGCCACGACCGCTTATGACTTATTAGATGACGTAGCAACGATGTAAGAGCTACACATCTGACACTCGTTTTAAATCTCCACGTAGGCGTGAATCATTTCCTCCGAAGTATCATTTGATTCTTCCGAAGAAATTTTCCTCGCCCACGTGCAGGATTTTCTTTTTCCACGTGTCCATTTCGCAATTCCTACGTGGGGATTTACGATTCCCTAGGTAGGGATCAAAAAATCCCTCCCCTGGAACTGGAGAATTCCAAGAGAGGGACTACTCCTAGACCTTGTATGTGCTACGAAAGAGTGCGATGCAAGCGATACATTCCACGCCCTAAAATGATCACAGTCCCTAGCGCTAGAGATAGCACTAGGGACTGTGTCGTAATAACTGTGTCGTAATATAGGTTAGGGCGTTACCCTTGTATCGCAGCTCTGATGTCGATCATCTGGAGCGCAGCGATGGCGCACTCAGATCCTTTGTTTCCTACGGCACCGCCAGAGCGAGCACGAGCCTGCTCGATGTTTTCGACAGTGACGAGTCCGAAGATGACGGGTGCCTTGCCACGGAGGTTGAGCTCGGTAGCCCCCTCGGTGACGCTGTTGCAGATGAGGTCGTAGTGCGAAGTCTCGCCACGTATGACGCAGCCGATGATGATGATAGCATCGTAGGGCTGGGTCGCCTCACTGAGTAGTGTCGCCGTATAGGTGAGCTCGAAAGCCCCTGGCACGGAGAAGGTCTCGATCTGCTGGCGCTCTAGTCCGCACTCTAGGAGTGTCGATACAGCTCCGTCACGGAGAGCGTGCGTGATCTCAGCGTTCCACTCCGAGTAGACGACAGCGATGCGATGTACGTCTGCGGTGCGTCTGTGCTGGAGCGTGTAGTGAGCCGGTGTCTGCTGACTGTGGAGTTGTGAAGACATGGGAAGTGGGGTAGTTGTAAGGGCTAGTGGCACTAGTGCCTCTAGTGGATCTAGTGCCACTAGTGATACTAGTGTCTCTAACTTCTAATTTCTAAGAATCTACTTCTTAAGTTGAGCCTCTACACGGACGATGGAGGACTCGATGCTCTCAGACTCAGGAGCTGTGTAGTACTTGTCCTGGATCTCTTTGTAAGCCTTGAGTGCCTTGTCGTACTGACCTAGCTCCTCGTAGACATGCCCTGCCTTGATGAGACAGCTGGGCGAGATGACGGGGTTGTCGGCAGCCTTGGCTGCGTCCATAAAGTACTTAGCAGCCTTGTCGTACTGCCCTAGCTCTACGTAGCAGTCTCCGATGAGACGGGTGATAGAGGGAGCGACCATCTTCTCCTTAGCCTTAAACTCTTTGAGCTCACGGATAGCCTCCTCGTACTTGCCCTCGTCGTAGTAGATGATACCAGCATAGGCGTGAGCCAGCTTGCCAGCATCGGTGCTGCTATACTTGTCAGCGATCTCTAGGAGACCCATAGCTCCAGCTGCGGGAGCGTTGAGCGCTGCACTATCAGCACCTGCCATAAACTGCTCCTCGGCAATGTATAACTGTGCTGCTGCCTTGTCGCCACGAGGCTTGACCACCTTGTCTATGTAGAGCCAGATGGCCACACCTAGCACGATGACGCCCAGCACGCACCATATGATGGTCTTGCTGTACTTCTCAATGAACTGCTCGCTACGAGACACGATCTCCTCAGAGTGGTGAGAGCCTTGTGACCCAGATTCTTTCAATGCCATACTATATCAATTCGTTTTATGTAGTTATCTATTCTATGTGAAATGAGCTATTGCCTGCAAAGTTAGCAGTTTCGGAGGAATAAATCACCTTTTTGTGCTTTTGACCTTAACAAAAGGGTCAATCGATGTAGCGACGGGTGATCTCTCCGTAGCTGTCTATGCGCCGATCACGCAGGTAAGGCCACCAGCGTCGGACTAGCTCGGTGCGCTCTAGGTCGAGCTCTACGACAGCACCCGCCTCCTCCGTTTGGCTTAGATCGCAGAGCATCTCGCCCTGCTGACCCGTGACGAAGCTATGACCCCAAAACTGTATCCCCTCGGTGACGCCTGAGGGGTCTGGCTCGTAGCCGACACGGTTCACCGCAATGACGGGGAGGTTGTTGGCGACGGCATGACCACGCTGCACCAGTTGCCACGCATCGATCTGTCGCTGCTGCTCGTCGGGCGTGTCGTAAGCAGCAGTGCCGATAGCGGTCGGGTAGATGAGTAGCTCGGCACCCTTGAGCGCCATAAGCCGTGCAGCCTCGGGGTACCACTGATCCCAGCAGATGAGGATGCCGAGACGACCCACGGAGGTGTCGATCGGCTCGAAGCCTAGGTCACCTGGGGTGAAGTAAAACTTCTCGTAGTAGGCGGGGTCGTCTGGTATGTGCATCTTGCGGTAGCGACCCGCTATGGAGCCGTCACGCTCTAGCACTACGGCGGTGTTGTGGTAGAGGCCTGTGGCGCGCTTCTCAAAGAGTGAGAGGACGATCACCACACCCAGTTCACGAGCTAAGGCTCCGAAGCTTTCTGTCGAGGGGCCAGGGATTGTCTCCGCTTGGTCAAAGAGTGCGACATCTTCTGTCTGGCAGAAGTACAGTCCGTTGTGTAGCTCCTGTAGCACAATCAGCTCGGCACCCTCGTGGGCTAGCTGGCGTATGCGCTCTTGGAGGCGATGGATATTGTCCGTATGGTCAGCACTGTTGTGCTGCTGTATGATACCTACTTTCATGTTGTTATGGTGTTTAGAAGTGAAGGGTTGAGGAAGCCTTGCGGTATCTGCATAGAGATGCAGTGCAGGCTGCCGTGCTGCTCGAGCAGTATGGAGCAGTCGATCGGTACGACCTCGAGGTGAGGCAGTGCGTGCTGGAGTATGCGCTGAGCCTCGCTGTCGGTGTGGCGCCCGTAGATGGGGAGCAGGAGTGCGCCGTTGACGAGGAGGAAGTTCGCATAGGTGGCTGGTATGAGACAGTCCGCCTCATAGCGTGAGGGGTAGTCGCCCACGTCGGGCAGAGCGATCAGTCGCAAGGCGGGACGCTGACGGGCTAACTCCTGTAGCTGACGCTCTAGCTCTGTCAAAGCGGCGAAGCTCTGCGCCGTGGGGTCGCTCGGAGAGACATATATAATAGTGTCGGGATCGACGAAGCGTGCGATCGTGTCTATATGCCCATCGGTGTCGTCGCCTGGTAGCGGAGCCACCTCGAGAGAGCAGTAGTCGGTCAGTCCGAGACGCGCTAGCAACTCCTTATATATATAGGGTGCTTCGTAGAGGTGTGCGTTGCGGTGCGAGTCTTCTATGCAGGACTTGGTAGTTAGGAGGAAGCCCTCGCCATTGCACTCCAAGGCTCCCCCCTCGAAGGTCAGGTCCAAAGCGTCTAAGTATACGACCTCTGATGCAAAGAGCTTGTCAGAGACAAGATGACGCACCACTTGATTGTCAAGCGTTGCGCCAAACTTACCGCCCCAAGCGTTGAAAGTAAAGTCTACGATGCCACGCGCTCCGCTGGGACTCTGGAGAGCCAGAGGACCATAGTCACGGCACCATGTATCGTTGGTCGGACAGGGCACGAGTAGGCAACGCTTACGTAGCTCCGACGGCAGAGCAGCGTACTCGTCGGGATCTTCTGGTACGAGTAGCACGACCGGTTCGAAGCGTGTCACCTGCTCGATGATGTCGCAGTAGGTGCGCTGTACCTCGTGTAGGATCGGTGCCCAGTCGCTCTGGCTGTGTGGCCAGGCGAGGAGGATAGCATCTTGTGACACCCACTCGGGGAGCATCTGCATAGTCTCTTGTGTCATAACTCTCTTACAGCATTAGTGTGTTACGATCCGAAGGTCTTGTCGCTGAGCCGCAGCCATGCTACCCAGTATACCAAGACCATCGTGGATGTTGTTGTAGATGAGGATAGGCTCCGAGAGACCCGTCTCACTCATACTGTTGTATCTGTCTGAGGTAACCGTCTGCCAGTAGTGATAGAGGTCACCCGTGATCGCATAAACGGTGACACGCAGAGCGACATAGTCCGAGACGTTGCTCGTAGTCTCTGACTCATCTGTGGAGCCATCGGCATTGCAGACCCGCGTGGCAAAGGAAAGCGTCGTCCTGAGCGTGTAGTCGCTTGTCGAGACGTTAGAGCCAGCAAGTAAGTTCATCGGATAGGCATTGGCCGACTCGAAGATCAGGTCGCCACTGCTAAACTTTGCCAGGCTTGGGTCCTGCATCTGCTCTTGAGACCATCTGTATTCCTCTGGTTGGATGCCCTCTCCCCGCATCACTGCTTGCCGCTCTACGATGATACGATAGTAGCTATCCTTGGTGATGCCTTGGAGCGGGATGGATAGTTCGTAGTCTTGTACCTCTAGGTACTGTCCTTTTTGCAGCCTTACGCTTGAAGCGTTGCTCATCCACGAGGTGCGACGGCTCTTGTCCAGCATCTTGACCTCTACGGTGCCGAGCTGAGGCTGTGCGGGTACGGTGGTAACGGCTGAAGCTGCCTTGAGTCCCGACTTCTCCACCGAGATGGCTATGCGGTCGCCCGTCTGTGGCTTGTATTGCGCTACCTCGCCGAGCGGTATGAGCTGGTCGTTGACTCTGAGCGTCATACGATAGGGGCAGTCGGGATGGTAGTAGGGGTAGTAAACATTCGTACTGGGCGAAGCAACACCCGTTGGCTTGCTCTCGGAGAGCGATATGTCGATGCCTTGCTGCTCCGTGGCGACCGCATTGATGACGATGCGCGGCGTGTTGTCGCCTAGGTCGAGGGGTACCGTCGTCTGACAGGCTGCGAGGAGCGTGATGAGTAGTGCGCTGCCGGCCAACTGTATATATTGTATAGGTCTCATAGTGGTCTTATTGATCTCAGGCTAAAAGGAGTAGGTGTAGCTGATGTTGGGCAGGATCGGGAAGATGGTCACCTGCTGCAAGACAGTGCGGTAAGAGTTGTCGCCCGTCTTCTCGCTCACAGGAGTGACCAGGAAGGGGTTCATATTATTGTAGACGTTGTAGACGCTGAGGTTCCACAAGCTCTTGCCCCGCTTGTGATGCTTCGTGTAGGTGACACTGAGATCCAGTCGGTGGTAAGGCTTGAAGCGGTAGTTATTGCGCTCAGCCACATGGTTGAGCGTCCCCGCAGCTCCATACATCGATGGAGCTAGTGGATCTCTCATCCCATCGTACTCGTGCGTTGCGATGGTACCCGTCTGGCCCGAGGCAAAGACCCAAGTGGCAGCAAAATCCCAACTCTTGCTCAGTTGATACATCGCAGTGATCTTAAAGTCGTGAATGCGGTCATACTTAGCGGGGAAGGTGCGCCCGAAGTTAAGCTCCTCGCCTGGCTGGTCGAAAGTGCGCCATGTGCGCGCCCAAGCGTAGCTCACCCAGCCGGTCAGCTTGCCCACCTTACGCTGCCAGAGCAGCTCCAGGCCGTAAGCCGTGCCACGCCCCATGGCGACCATCTGCTCCCAGTTTGTCGAGACCCCATAGAAGAAGGAGCCCTCCTTGTACTCCAGTACATTGCTCAGAGGCTTGTAGTAGCCCTCTACCGAGAAGTCGCCCCACTGAGGCACATGGAGGAATAGCCCCGCCGTAAAGTGGTGTACGTGCATCGGCTTGATGCGGTCCGTCGAGGGTACCCACAGATCCGTAGGCAGGCTCAGACTATTGTTCGTCAGGAGGTGCACATGCTGCGTCATCAGGGCGTAGCCCACCTTGGCCGTCAGAGCAGGCGTGATGCGCCAAGCAGCACTCACACGCGGCTCCACATTGTGATAGTCCTTGCCACGCACATAGTAGAAGCTGTAGCGCAGCCCCGCATTAAAGGACCACTTATCCCCCAGCTTCATCTCATCCTCAGCATAGAGCGAAGCTTCGTGGGCGTAGATCTTAGGATTGCTTCCGAAGACATCGAAGTCCGTCCCACTAAAGTCGTTAAGGTCCTTGCCGTTAACCTTTACCGAAGTCATCTCAGGGCGAAAGGTGTGGAAGGTGTAGTTCGCACCTAAGAGCAACTGATGCTGCTCGACAGGCGAGTAGTGCAGTTCGCTCGTCAGGAGCCAGTCACGGATACCCGAGTCGTAGTTCATCGCCACGGGTGGCTGATCCTGGTCCTCTTGCATCTTCATACGTAGCCTAGAGCGGTACTGCGTATAGGAGGCAGTGGTATTGAGAAAGAGTTGCCCGTTGATGAGATGGTTCCACCGCAGCGAACCCATCGCATTGCCCCACAGCCAAGACATCTGCTGCTTGTCATCTCCACTAGTATAATGCGTCCAGACACGGTCATTGCCGTAATAGCCGAAGAGGTACAGCTGGTCCCTATCTGAGAAGCGATGCGTCACCTTCAGGTTCAGGTCGTGGAAGTTATATCCGCCCTTCACCTTCTCGCCATCCTCACCCTCCTGGCGATTACGTATCGCCAGGGCTATCGCAGCCAGCAGGTCTAGGTAGGTGCGCCGTGCCGAGAAGTTGAAAGTGGTACGATCCTTGACAATCGGACCCTCCACATTGACCTTGGAAGAGATGAGTCCTACGCTCACATTGCCGTGGTACTCCTGCATGTCGCCATCCTTGAGACGCACGTCCACGACCGACGAGAGACGCCCTCCGTAACGAGCGGGGAAGGTGCCTTTGTACAGCGTCACCGACTTGACCGCATCGGGGTTGAAGGTCGAGAAAGCTCCCAGCATATGATTCGGATTGTAGAGCGAGATGCCGTCCATGAGGATCAAGTTTTGGTCGGGGTCACCACCACGCACGAAGAGTCCCGACGAACCCTCCGAACCGCTCTGCACGCCAGGTAGTAGCTGCAGCGCCTTGATTACATCCTGCTCGCCAAAGAAAGCGGGTAGTCGCTTGATCTCGCTCGCTGATATATGCTGCGCCCCGATCGTTGCCGTCCCGACACCCGAGGGGTTCGGACTACCCACGACGACCACCTCGCCAAGTAGTTGCCCCTCGATGAGCGAAGCCGAGAGTGTCGTATCGGACGAGAGCTGCAGACGTATCGTATCGCTCTGATAGCCTACGTAGGAAAACTGCAGGAGCACCTCTCCCGCTGGGAGCGTCAGCGAGTAGTGGCCGAACTCGTTCGTCACGGCACCTGTGCGGCTGTTGAGCTCCATCACATTGGCGGCGATCAGCGTCTCACCACTCTGCGCATCATGCACGAAGCCATTGATCGTGAACTTGCTCTGCGCCTGCCGTGGTGCTTGCTTTTGTGCTAGCCCGCTCAGCGGCGTGGCGAGCATCATCAGTAGGAGAGCCAGTAGCCCCACGGTAAAGTCATATCGACGTAAATAGGTCATAAGTAGTTTGCTATACGTTGCTAAGGCAGGTGCTCAATGAGCATTTAACGGGCAATCCCCGGGCGTCAGTTTACGACCCTCTCCCGCCGTTAGTCGCTGCAAAGGTACTGAATTAGAGGTTAGAGATTAGATATTAGAGATTAGAAGTTAGAGACCAGTAGCCCTTTGTAGGGACACTCGGTCTGAGCGTCCGTTGTGTCAAAGGTTACAGCATCAATACTCGTCTTGCAGTACTACAACGGACGCTCAGACCGAGCGTCCCTACAAAGGGCTCCACGTCTCGCTTTGATGCGTACGTGGAGATTCTCAAACCGCCACGTGAGGAAGAAACATTCTCCACGTGGGCGAGAAATAAAACTTCGGAGGAATCAAATGAAACTTCGGAGGAAATGATTCACCCCCACGTAGAGAATCAAAAATATCCACGTGGGAAACGTCAAATCTCCACGTGGATATTCTGTTTTATCGTCTCAGTGACGTAAAATGCGCTAGCCTAAATCTCTTCCACCTCCTCAAAATAGAAATTAGCCTACCTATGGCACTGTAGTTTCATCCGTATGAAACTAGAGTTTCTTACCTATGAAACTGTCGGAACCTCTGAGGAAGTCGAGAGATTCTTCTACCCTGTGCTTCAATATGGCATACCCTGCGGTGTATCTTTGCACTGTGTTCAACAAATCAGATAAAGAACTATGGATATAAATGACTTACTAAAGAAGCAGCTGGACGAAGCTGCTTGGAGAGATCTCTCACTGGCGTTCCCCTGGACATTAGAGACCCTCAGGAAGTATGGTAAGAAGCTAGACTGGGAATCCGTCTCTAGCAACCACGAGATCCTGTGGACACCCGAGATGCTTGAGGAGTTCAAGGATTGGATAACCTGGGCGAATCTCTCTCGGGCTGATTGCGACACCATTCTAACAGTAGCCTGCTTGGAGCGGTTTGCAGACTACTGGGACTGGGATAAACTATCTAAGAATCTCTCCATACCACTGGACTATGATACGATAGATCGCTTCATCGACAAGTGGAACTGGGCCGAGCTGATAGACCACTGTAGGTGGAGGGATAACGACCTTGGGGTATCGCGTCTGTACAGCTATGAATTCCTAGAGCGCTACGCTAGCCGCATCCCTGCAGATGAGCTGGAAGAGTCTCAGCTATGGTTCACCATCACGGAGCAGCGCGGGAAAGCACTACGTCGCCAGATCGCCTGCGGAGAGGCGTAGCTCGCTGTAGCTCGCTAGAGATTAGATGTTAGAAGTTAGAGGCTAGAGTCTTAGCCTCTATGCGACAAGCAAAAGGAGACTGTTGCAAAAGTCAACAGTCTCACAATCTTGCAAGCGAGATTGTCTAGATTTTGCAGAAAGGATGAAGCGCAAGGCGCTGAGGGTGAGGTCTGAAGGGAGCATACCTCCGTATGTGACCGAAGCCGAATCCCGAAAGCAACACAGCGATTCGCCTTTATGCAACAGTCTCAACAGTGTGCAGCCCACGCTCGTCACGCTATTGTATGTTTCGGTAAAAGGTTGTACCTTAGTGGCGCAGTTGGGGGGGGCTATCCTCCTCACTGTCACATCAAACATACGAAGCGATTGTGCTTATCTCGAAGTCGGGAACGTAGGAAATTCAAGACTTATTCGGAGAGTAGGCATAGTGGTTTCCACGCAAAGGGCGTGGGCTGCTATCAACGTATCTCTGAATCAAGGTATCCTACGACCTCCGACTTAGAACGTGGCACAGCAGTTCCACGCTTCTTTTTGTTTATGTAGCTCATCGAATAGAAATCAAAACGTAGGACACGTGCTCTCCCTACAACCATAGAGAGCCAACAAACAAACAAAACACTATGTCACAGATGATCAATCGCACTAAGGAGCTAATCCGAATTAGCCCAAAAGACCCTAGAGTCCTTGAGTACTCCACTAATGACGGAAGAACTTGGCACAGACGCTATAAGACCATGTCCAATCAAGGCAACATTGAGGATCTAACGGATAACGGAAAAGAGATCCTAGCAACTTGCGAGAAGGGGCTTTTCTACTCTACCAACGAAGGGCGTACTTGGCATAAACGCAGTTAAGGAGTATGGAAAAGGTCAGAATGGATTGTATATAATTCGTTCTGACCTTTTTGCTTACTTCTTCTTGTCAATAACCTTGCTGTAATCAGGGATGCTTATGAAAAAGAAGAGTACAAAGCAGATGACTCCATCGAAGCTCAGAAAGATAGCTAAGCTACTTTATGTGTTTGATTGGATAGCAGACTTGGTAATTATATCCAATGTCGTCTGCATCGTCATATTGCTAAATAATGAGACCTCGCCACAGATGACGAAGTGGATCGAGATCTTTCTTGACATTAGCCTAGTGGTACTCTTCTTAGAACTGGGGGTGCGTATGTACTACAAGCGCAACTTCTGGCGTACGCCTGGGGATGTCTTTGATCTCGTTGTCACGACAGTTTGTGCGGTGAGCTTGATGCCGAGCTTGATCTCGCTGAGAACACTGCGACTAGTGCGACTGATCCGCATGCTCCGCATCTTTTCGATCAATAGGCACATGCGTCTCTTCTCAGAGGCGATGGTTAAGTCGTTGCCTCGTGTAGCTTGGTCTAGTGGCTTCTTTGGGATGACACTGCTTATCTATGCGATCATAGGAATGGACAGCTATGGTGCGACGGCTCCTGAGTACTTTGGCTCTTTAAGTCGTTCGCTCTTTACGCTATTTCAAGTGATGTCGCTAGAGTCTTGGGCATCGCTTGTTGCTCGTCCTATTATGAGTGTTCATCCGCTGGCTTGGCTCTATTTCGTCAGTTACATACTGATTGCTTCGTACATCTTGCTGAGCCTTGTGGCTGGCGTGATCACCGCAACAACGGTAGAGGTCTACGAGCATGAGGAGACTCACAGAGATATACTCAGTGCTGTAAACAAGCTACAGAAGCAGGTCGATGAACTCTCCAAGCGACTACCCTCAGAGAGCGACAAGAAGGAGTAGCTGTGTGGTGCACTGTGCCACGGTTTGGCAGAGGCAATGTTGTATCTTTGCCCTTAGAGAAAGAGACTAATAGTTGTATGGCAAACAAATTCGGACGATATGTCTGGCTGATCGAGCAATTTCGCCAGTACGGACGACTGACCTTTGAGGAGATTAGTCGCCACTGGGTGGATAGCGGGCTGAGTTACGAGGAGCCCCTGCCGAAGCGCACCTTTCACAATCATCGGGCGGCGATCCTAGACATCTTTCAGGTGGATATCTTATGTGACCCCCAAGATGGTTACCGCTACTACATTGACAATCCTGAGGAGCTGGAGCAGGACAACCTGCGCAGCTGGCTCATAGACTCCTACACGGCGATGAATCAGATACAAGCCGACAGCAAGCTCCAGGGGCGAATTCTCTTCGAGCATGTGCCCTCTGGGCGTAAGTGGCTCAACGTGATTGCCGAGGCGATGCGTCACGGCAAGGTTATCCAGATGACTTACCAAGCGTTTGGCAGACCCGAGGCTTACAGCTTCGAGGCGGAGCCTTACTACCTCAAGGTGGCGAACCGCAGATGGTACCTCTTGGCTCGTAGCCCTTACTACTCAGCTCGCAATGTAGAGCTCAATGCTGAGGACGGGGGTTCGCGCCCCAAGGATGTCTATCTAGTCTATGCCCTAGATCGCATCTTAGCGTGCGAACCGCTTGAGGAGAGCTTTGTGATGGATGAGTCTTTTGACATAGAGGCTTACTACCGAGGCTGTTGTGGGGTGATTCACTCCGAGGAGGAGCCTGTGCGTTTGCTGCTCAATGCCTATGATCATGGAGCGGACTACCTTCGCACGCTACCGATACATGAGTCGCAGAGAGAGCTACCCTCAGAGGTGGAGGGTGTGGCTTGTTTTGAGCTGGAGGTCTGTCCTACGTATGATCTTTATCAAGCTCTATTAGCAATGGGCGATCAGATTGAGGTGTTGGAGCCTCAGTCCGTACGAGAGGAAATGTATAACTTTGCCAAGAACCTTATGGCATACTACGAGCCAACAACAGAAGCGTGATGAACAGATTAGACTTTATAGCGATAGACTTTGAGACCGCCACGGGACAGCGCACCTCCATCTGTGAGGTGGGGATCTGTGTGGTACGCTATGGCGAGATTGCTGGGACACGCTCCTGGCTGGTGCAGCCTGAGGGCAACCGATACAGCTATTGGAACATGCAGTGCCATGGCATCCGTCCGGAGGATACGGAGCTGGCGCCATCGTTTGCCGAGGTGTGGCAAGAGATAGCCGCGCAATACATAGGCGAGGGTGCCTTGATGGTCGCGCACAATGTCTCGTTTGATCGAAGTTGCCTGGAGCAGACTGCAGAGCTCTACGAGCTCACACTACCCGAGCTGCAGTGGGACTGCTCGCTACGCCGTGCTCGCCAGATCTACGACTACGGCTGCAATACGCTCGCCTACCTCTGCGAGCAACTATCCATCCCCGAGGGAACGCACCACCGCGCAGGCGACGACGCCGAGATGTGCGCCCGCCTCTACCTACGAGAGCTACACGACAGTAACTTTGACAACTAATCTAAACTAGAACAAGATATGAACTACTACTCAGACAAGTACTGGCATATTCAAATGCATCTGCCAGAAGGTAAAGATGGAACTGAAATTGACCCCACAGAGATGTTATCTCTTCCACAGCCTGTCATTGGGATAGGAGAGTGGGAAAATAGGCAATGTGACTACTTTAAAAGTCTACCCATTGGAACCATTCTAATGGTTAGAAGAGGAGGTCAAATGATCGCTCTGTGTAAGATAACGAGTGAGGCCTATACAGATGATGAACTTGAGAAAAGGTTCTTGCATATCAACTATCGGAATGTAGCTGTACTTGGTTACATATCTGACGAAGATCAGCCAACAAGTAAGCATCTGTTTAGCCAGGGCACATTAAATAGTTGTGCTCCCTGGACTGATCAGTGGAGGTATATCGACAAACTCATTCGAAAGCTACACGACAGTAACCTTGACAACTAACCTAAACCAAGATATGAACGACTACTCAGACCGTCATTGGCATATTCAAATGGACAAACCGTGGGGTCCTAAACAGCCGATAAGAGTTGACCCCAAAAAGATGCTGTCACTTCCACAACCTGTCATTGGGACAGGAGAGTGGGAAAATAGGCAATGTGACTACTTTAAAAGTCTACCTATTGGAACCATTCTAATGGTTAGAAAAGGAGGTCAAATGATAGCTCTGTGTAAGATAACGAGTGAGGCCTATACAGATGATGAGCTTGAGAAAAGGTTCTTGCATATCAACTATAGGAATGTAGCTGTACTTGGTTACATATCTGACGAAGATCAGCCAACAAATAAGAAACTGTTTAGCCAGGGTACATTAAGCAGTTGTGGTTCCAGAACTAATCAGTGGAAGTATATTGACAAAATCATATCAAAACTGAAGATGAAAGAAGAGATAGACAACTATGTGCGAGTCCTAGAGCTAAAGAAAAATATCATTTTGCAGGGGGCGCCAGGGACTGGCAAGACTTATACGACAGCCTCCATCGCTGTGCGTTTGTGCAACAAAGACTTTGCCGATTTCTCAGACCACAGCAAGGTGATGGCGGAGTATGAGAGACTACAAGATGAGGGGCAGATAGCTTTTTGCACCTTTCACCAGTCGATGGATTATGAAGACTTTGTCGAGGGGCTTAAACCTGTAGTCAGTGAAGATGGGGGTGGTATCACGTACGAAGTGGAGGATGGGCTCTTCAAGAGTCTCTGCCAAAGGGCTCAAATGAAAGAAGGTGCTGACATCATCTCTTGTATAGATACTTATCTGGAGTCAATCAAGGGATATGAGAATCGAAAAACGATCCCAACGCTCACGGGCAAGTCACAACTGAACGTCTGGTGGAAAGAGGGTAATAAAACAATTAGTTCGCGCAGTGCATTCTCACAGAGTGAAAAAGAGGAGGACTATTCGCCCTCTCCACTCAATATCGAAAAGGTCAAGCTCCAAGCAATCGGTGACGGTAAAGAAAACAACTGGCCAAGCTATGCGGCCGCTTTTATCAATGCTGTAAAGAGAGAGTATCAACTAGAGAATCAAATATCTAGTAAGCCATACGTCCTTATTATCGATGAGATCAATCGAGGTAATGTGTCTAAGATATTTGGAGAGTTGATTACCTTGCTAGAGGCAGATAAGCGTAGCGGAGGCGGTGACCATCACATCCGCTTGACGCTACCATACTCTAAGGAGTCCTTCGCTGTTCCTGCCAATCTCTACATCATTGGCACGATGAATACGACGGACCGCTCTACGGGTAGTATTGATTATGCGGTACGTCGTCGTTTCGCCTTCGTCACGCTGGAGGCTAGTGCTGAGGTTATTAGGACGCACGTTGATGAGTCTGTGCGAGACCTCGCTATATCTCTCTTTGAGGAGATAAATGGCAAGTCTAGAGATGATCAGAATTCATTTATTTATCAACACAAGAGTGGCGACTTTGAGCTTGAAGACTTGATGATAGGACACAGCTACTTTATGGCAGATGATATCGAGTCGCTCCGGCTCAAGATGCGCTATGAAGTGGTGCCTCTGATCAAGGAATACATCAAGGATGGTATCTTGAGAGGCAAGAAAGACGATGAGCACTACTTCAGTAGCTGGATGGATGCGAAGTGCTATCTGACTAAGCTGTCAGAAGATAGTGAGGACTTAGTAGAGTAATGCCAAAGCTAATACAAGTACAGGAGCATGAGCTAATCCCCCTAGAGATCTCTCTGCCTGTTTGGCAAGAGGGTATGCGGCTACCTGCACAGTCGGAAGGCTTAGATAGGTGGTTCTTTCGCTGGCAGTGGGGTGGTGCTTTCCCAATAAACTCTTCCGATGAAGAGTCTTCTGGGGAGGGCTATTATGCCTCTTATGTGATAGGGGCTCAATGGATTGAATCGACTCCTCTAGTTATTACACCCAAGGGTGGGTGTGACAAGATAGACTACCTCAAGATGCTTGCCACATGTCTTAATAGTGGCATAGAGTCGAAGGAGCTATCTAAGATTTATGGTGTCGACCTAGAGCAACCTCGGATTGAAGCTCCCGAACTCAACTCTGTGCTGAGTCCGTTGATTATAGTTCACTTCATATCCCTGGTACGGGAGATCATCAAGCGTGGACTAAAAAAGAGCTATGTGTCACGAGAGAACAATCTGAAGAAGGTGAGAGGACGCATCGCTATCTCCCAAAACGAGTACTACAATGTGATGCGTAAGCGTTGCGAAAGGGTGTATTGCAAATACCAAGAGTACTCTGCAGATACGCCAGAGAATCGCTTGATCAAGAAAGCTCTGCTCTTCTCTCGTCAGATTATAGCTCAGATCGCACAAGAAAACAAAAGCCTACACGCTCTACATCATGCAATCAATCAATGTATCTCAGCCTTTTGTGATGTCAGTGACCAGATAGAGGTGTGGGAGATCAAAAGCATGAAGCGTCATAAACTCTTCCGAGGGTATGAAGAGGCTGTACAGATTGCTCAGATGATCTTGAGATGGTGTGATTATAGCATCACGAGTATCCGTCCTGCTGCGGAGAGCCCTTGCCCTGTCTTTTGGCTAGATATGTCGTTGCTGTATGAGCATTACGTGTTAGGACTATTACGAGAGGCCTATGGGGAGAAGATTAAGTATCAAGCCAAGGGCTATACGGGCTATCCGGACTTTATCTGTTATGATCCCAAACTCGTTATGGATACCAAGTATATACCACGCTTTCAGCAGGGAGGTATTGACGTAGCTATTGCAAGGCAATTAGCTGGATATGCTCGAGATCGAAAGCTTTTTCGGCTTCCAGCCAGTGAGGTAATCCCTTGTATTGTTATCTATCCTAAGGAAAGGGAAGCGCAGAATCCTTTCAAAGATAAGAGCTTGGAAGAGCTCTTGATGGAGGATGAAGACAGACACTTGCTCGGATTTTATCGAATAGCAGTACCTCTACCGACTCTTAATGAACCTGAGACTAACCTATCGTCTAGCTTTACATAATTCAGTCAAGGTAAAAGGGTCTCTTGAAGTAACTCTCACGTACTAGTAATGACAATGAGGATACTACATCTATCTGATACGCACGGCTATCACAGGCGACTGCGGGATTTGCCTGCGGCAGACGTCGTGGTACACTCAGGAGACTTTACTATGCATGGTAGTGCAGACGAAGCTGAGGACGTATCGTGTCGCTCTGATAGCCGACGTAGGAAAACTGCAGGAGCACCTCCCCTGCTGGGAGTGTCAGCGAGTAGTGACCGAACTCGTTCGTTACGGCACCTGTGCGGCTATTGAGCTCCATCACATTGGCGGCGATCAGCGTCTCACCACTCTGTGCATCATGAACGAAGCCATTGATCGTGAACTTGCTCTGCGCTTGCCGTGGTGCTTGCTTTTGTGCTAGCCCGCTCAGTGGCGTGGCGAGCATCATCAGTAGGAGAGCCAGTAGCCCTACTGCAAAGTCATATCGACGTAAATAGGTCATAAGTAGTTTGCTATACGTTGCTAAGGCGAGTACTAAGCAGGCGATCCCCGAGCGTCAGTTCACACCCCACTCCCGCCGTTAGTCGCTGCAAAGGTACTGAATTAGAGGTTAGAGCTTTATCTAGCGCACATTCCAGTGTCAAGTGCAACACACTTACAAATGTAGGAAAAAAACTTCAT
>OHCS01000114.1_pt1 | contig 50118 bp, 55 predicted proteins | sample 1566741 | NCBI WGS metagenome assembly OHCS01 (sample SAMEA3879604, study PRJEB24766) | human gut metagenome | biome: human-associated habitat; feature: feces | place: USA | collected 1985/1987 | reverse complement strand
TTTTTCGGGATTCCCAAGGGGACTTTTTACAAAAAGTCCCCTTGGGCGGGGTTTGTGGCGGAGCCCCGTGAGTACAGCCTGATAGCCGCTTTTTTGACACGCTGCGGCGGGGATGTAGTTCCCCGCCTATCCATCCCCCTCAAGCCTTGGGCTTCTGCACACCGTTTGCATCAATAATAGTTTCCCCTGTAAGCAGAAGCTCCGACACCGTCACAAATTCATAACCCTCTGAAATCGCCGTCTCTATCAGCGTTGGAAGATATTCCTTTATCTTAAATCCATTGTTATGGCAAAGAATGATGCAGCCTGGATGAAGCTTTGGAAGCACGGTATCCAGAATTGTCTGCGCACTGCGCTCCTCCTTCCAGTCAATGGTGTCTATGTCCCATTGAACCGGGGTGTATCCGATTTCTCTTACCGTAAGTATTACATTATCATTATATTCGCCAAACGGCGCGCGGAAGGTCTTGCTGCGGGTTCCGGTAATTGCCTCAAGCTGGTCGTCTAGCTTCGCAATCTCCTGTTTTATCTGTTCGGCGCTGATCTTGCTCATATGTGGATGCGTAAGACTGTGGTTTCCGATTTCATGACCAGCATCGAATATCGCCTTTACATGATCCGGATATTTTTCAACCCAGAATCCGCACAGGTAAAACGTCGCCTTTATATCGTGCTTGGCAAGCTCCTCCAATATAAATGGCGTTTTGTCGTCCTCCCAGGCCGCGTCAATTGTCAGCGCTATCTTTTTATCCTCCCTGGCTACGCTGTACACAGGAAGCTCCTTATGCTTGCCTGCCATCACATCCAATGTATACTGTTCCGGTTCTCCGGATTTTGACGGGTTTGCGGACGAAGTCTGCGGCAGATTCCCATCGCTCATAGAGGTTACAAGAATGATCGCCAGCAAAATACACACAAATATAACTATACCGATTATTAGCATTCGCTTTGTTATAACAAAAATGCGCAATGTATAACGCCTCCCCTTTTTAAACTCATAACCAATTATATGCCGCACGTCTCCGCAATAGGAGTAAAATGCTTTTCGTTTATGAACATATATGTTAAAATAAAGAATAAAACATTTGTTTTCAAAGGAAAGCGCTATATGTATCTGACCGGCACAATAGAAAGAATCATCTTTAGGAATGAAGCTAATGGATTTACCGTATTTGAAGTTACGGACGAATCCGGCGATGAGATTACCGTGGTCGGCGGCCTTCAGCCCCTCAATGCCGGAGAGTATATAGAGTTATCCGGTGAGTGGGTGGACCACCGCACCTATGGCCGTCAGTTCAAGGCCGATACGGCAAAGGTTGTAACTCCAGCCACCGATGGCGCATTGGTCAACTATCTTTCAAGCGGCCTTATAAAGGGCGTGGGCGCATTTATTGCCAAAAGCATTGTGGACCGCTTTGGGAGCGACGCGCTGACTGTAATAGAAACCGATCCTATGCGGCTTAAGGAAATACCCGGCATAGGCGTACATAAGGCGCGGATGATACATGAATCATATATGCATCAAAGAAGCACCAGGGACGTTTTTATGGGGCTTCAAGCCATAGGCATGACAATAAATCAATCAACAAAGGCATATAAGCTCTATGGTGAGTTATGCCTGCAACGGATACGGGAAAATCCCTACAGGCTAATTGACGACATAGAAAACATAGGCTTTAAAACAGCGGACAAGATAGCGCGGGGTGCGGGCATTGAACGCGACTCCAAGTTTAGAATCCAAGCTGGAATAAAGTACTCGCTGTCGTGGGCGCGGCAGGAAGGGCACACCTATCTGCCGCTCGACGCGCTTATCAACACGGCAAAGACCGTTCTTGAAATCGACGACGCGCCTATTGAAGCCGAGATATCGGAGCTGGTCGCCCTGTCGCAGCTCATCTGTATCAACATAAACGATCAGGACGCCTTGTTTCTTCCTTCTATGTACTATCAGGAGGGATCATGCGCAAAACGGCTCATGGAGCTTGCAAACACACCTGAAGAACGATCTGGGATAGATATAGAGCTGGAAATCTCCATGCTTGAAAAGCAGCTCAACATCTCCCTTGCCCCCATGCAGCGGCAGGCGGTGATAACCGCGCTTACTAAGGGCGTCATGGTTATTACCGGAGGGCCTGGCACAGGCAAAACCACAATATTAAAGTTTATTATATCCATAATGGACAGGCTGTCCCTGGATTACGAACTTTGCGCCCCTACAGGGCGGGCCGCTAAACGCATGGGCGAGGCTGCCGGCGTTGAGGCCAGGACGATTCACCGGCTGCTTGAATACGGCTATGGTCAGAACAGCTTTTCCAGAAACGAAGAAAACCCTGTTTACGCCGATATGATAATTGTTGATGAAATGTCCATGGTTGACGTGCCGTTGATGAACTCCCTGCTTAAAGCTACGGTATCCGGAACGCGCCTGGTAATGGTGGGAGACGCCGACCAGCTCCCTCCCGTTGGGGCTGGAAACGTGCTCCACGATATAATAGAAAGCGGCCTTATACCGGTAATAAGGCTTGAAGAGATCTTCCGTCAGAGCGGAAGGAGCATGATTGTTCATAACGCGCATTGCATAAACAGGGGGCAGAGTCCGGATATCTGTTCTGATTCGGAGGATTTTCATTTTCACACTATGTACAGCTATGAGGAAGCGCTTGAGTATATAAAACGTTTGTTCGCCAAGGGTTCCAGCATATCCGATCCGTTAAAGGATGTACAGGTTCTTGCGCCGATGAAAAAGGGATTGGTCGGAGTAAACAATATAAACGCCTGCCTGCAGGCTGAATTAAATCCGCGTTCCGAATACAAGGCGGAGTACCAAAACGGCGATACCCTGTTCAGAGAAGGCGATAAGGTAATGCAGGTAAAGAATAATTATAACATCGAATGGGTAATAGCCAACAACTCCCGTGTATCGGAAACAGGCACCGGCGTGTTTAACGGCGATATGGGCACCATCATGCGCATTGACCACAAAAATCAATGTATCGAGGTGCTGTTTGACGATGAGCGCTGCGCTTCATACAGCCAGCAGCAGCTGGAAGAACTTACGCTTGCGTACTGTATTTCCATCCACAAGAGCCAGGGCAGCGAGTTCCCTATAGTTGTTCTTCCCCTGTTTAGCGGTCCTCCAATGCTTATGACCAGAAACCTGCTTTATACGGCGGTAACGCGCGCCAGAAATCAGGTGTTTATCATAGGAAAGGGCGAGTGTGTAATGAATATGGTTAAAAACGCTCATGTAAGGCGCAGATACAGCGGTTTAGCCCAGTTTATGCGGGAGCTGAGCCAGTATGCGGAATTATAATCATGAAGTCATTCTTCAACGCGTTGCTTGACGCCGTCTACCCCTTTGGGTGCGTTTGCTTCTTATGCGATTCAGAAGCCTTAGTGGATGAGTGGGGAGTTTGCTTAAAATGCCGGTCCACGTTAAACCAGTCTCCGTTCCCTCTGAATATCGATTCTATAGACGGGTTTTGTTCAGGATTGTCATATGAAGGGCCTGCCGCCCAAAAGATCAGGGAATTTAAATACAGCGGCAAACGTTTTTTGGCACGCTATTTCGCGGGATTTATGAATATTCCGGGCCACTGGAACGTGGAGGTAATAATTCCTGTACCCCTGCACAGGAAAAGGCTGAAAGAGCGCGGTTATAATCAGTCGGCGCTGCTATCAAAATTTGTTTCAGAGAAATACGGCATTCCGGTTGATACGGGCATGCTTCAAAAAGTAGTGAATACACAGCCCCAGGCCGCGTCTACGCTTGACGAGCGGCTGCTCAATCTCAACGGCGCGTTTCGTGCTTCGACCCAATGCCATGGCAAGGGCGTTTTGATTGTTGACGATGTCGCTACAACCGGAAGTACGCTAAAAGAATGCGCGTTAACGCTAAAGACGGCCGGTGCCCGACACGTTTACGCGTTAACCGCATGCACCGCTGAATTGGATTAGACCTCACGGCAATAACAGATTAAGCCCTATTCGCTTTTTAAACCAGCTCGAAATATGAATATACAAGTCTGGCAGATCAGGGTCGATGATAAAGTCAGCGCATTCCCTGTATAGCGGCTTTCGTTTCCTGTAGAGACGGATAAGCCTGTCACCGCCGCCCCTTATAAGCGGTCTGTTTTCAGTATCGATATTAGTTAACCTGCTTATCCTTCTATCCAGAAAGACCATGTAGCCGCTATGCCTCATAATATTTACATTTTCCTTTGAGGCGACGGCTCCCCCGCCGGTAGCTACCACAAGCCCGCCCTTACGTGCTGCGTCAAGGATAACGCGGCTTTCAATTATGCGAAAGCCATCCTCGCCAAGACGCTGGAATATCGTATCTATATCCATGCCTGAAATTCGCATCGCCTCCGCGTCGGTGTCCACCGTTTCCCTTGACAGCATCTTTCCCAATGGTTCAAGCGCCGCCGACTTGCCCGAGCCTGGCATTCCGATAAGGTATAGGTTGTACGCCTTTTTTTGTTCCATCTTGGATAATTTGATAAGCGTCTGTGCCATAATGCGTCCGCAGCTTTCATAATCATTGTTTTTCAGCATATTGATCCTGCTTTTAAGCACGGCGCGCTCACGCGCTTTATCGCAGATAGGAATTTTGTTCATACGTTTATACTCTGCAATACGCCTTGAAATGTCCAGACGGGATTCTAAAAGGTTCATCAACTGCCCGTCTATATTATCAAGACGGCTCCTCAACTCATCTATCATCATGTTTCCTCCAGCATATCCAACATACATATACACATTGCAGCCTCTACCGCAACCGCCCCCCTCGGAAGGATGCATACGTCATTACGCCCCCTTAACTCAATGCTGATATTCTTCATGGTTTCAACATCGATTGAATTCTGAGGCCTGCCTATCGTTGGCACCGGTCTGAACGCGGCTTGCGCTATAACGGGCATGCCGTTTGTAATCCCGCCATTTATCCCCCCCGCATGATTGGTAGTTGTAATTGGCTTTCCTGTTTCATCATATCTCCACTGGTCGTTGGACTCATGGCCAAACATGCTGGAAATATCAAATCCCGCTCCAAAATCTACTCCTTTTACGCCCGGTATAGAAAACAACAGCTGCGACAGCATACCCTCGACTGATTCGAATATTGGCCTTCCCTTGCCTGCGGGCATGCCAACCGCCGCACATTCAACGATTCCGCCCACGGAGGTGTTGTTATCGGCTGCGAAGCGCAGGGCTTTCTCCATATCAGGCCTTATGGATGGGTTTAACAATGGAAAATATGGATCTAGCGCGTCAATATCGCCCTTTGAAACGTTCACAGGGTCAAAGCGTTCGTCAAAAACATCGGATATCGAAGCGACGTGCGCCCCGACAGCTATTCCCCTCCTTAAAAGCATCGTCTTGCAGACCGCCCCTGCAAATACCAATGGAGCCGTAAGCCTTCCTGAAAGCTGCCCGCCGCCCCTTGGGTCGTTATACCCCATGTATTTGACTCTAGCCGCATAGTCCGCATGACTTGGCCTGACAACAGTCTCGCCATTACTATTTGAAAAATTTGCGTCCAGATTTCTGATTATAGCGCAAAGCGGCGCTCCGCTGGTCTTTCCTTTATAAACTCCTGATACTACTTCGAATGCGTCGCCTTCTCTCCTTGGAGTTGATACGCCGTCCATGCGCGATAGCCGCCTGTCCATCATAATTCTTATGGCATCTAAGTCCAGAAGCTCTCCTGCTGGAAGGCCGTCTACTATACAGCCAACGGCCTTCCCCCGCGATTCGCCGAACAGTTCTATTCTGACGCTATTGCCCCAGATGTTCATGGATTACGCCTCCCAAACGCTTAAAGTCAGCAAAGAACGCCGGCGCGCTCTTTTTTACCGCATCATATCCATAAAGGCGCGTCGGAGAACAGCATATGCACGTGGCTATAGCAAGCGCCATAGCTACCCTGTGGTCTCCGTGCGAATCGACGTCCCCTCCCCTTAGCTCTCCTTTACCCTTTATAATCACTCTATCGGTTTCCTCATCAATATCCGCCCCGAGTTTTTTAAGCTCAACCGCCATTGCGCTTAGCCTGTCGGATTCCTTTGATCTTAATCTGGCGGCATTATATAACACTGTATCGGATTTTTTGGCGCATGCGGCAGACGCCAGCGCGGGAAAGAGATCCGGCGTATTGTCAACATCCACCTTATCCTTGTCAATGAGGCTGGATATCGCCCTGTCGGCCTGCAAAGAGCCACAGTCAAGCCCAGTCATATTTACCGCTCCACCCATGGCGTTAGCCGCAATGAAAAATGCCGCGTACGACCAGTCTCCGCCAACGCTGAATTGAGCCGGCCGGTACGCCTGATTTCTATCGATTGAGTAAATACTGCCCGATCTTTCCACTTTTACACCAAAATGAGCCATAATTGAGATAGTAAGCTCTACATAAGGATAAGAACTAACAGGGCCTATTATATTTATGGCGCTGTCACCGTCCAAAAGGGGCAAAGCCATGAGCAGACCCGATAGATTCTGCGAGCTGATATCCCCCCTTAGATTATATTCGCCGGGTTTAAGCCGCCCCTTTACTATGAGGTAGTCCTTTTCCCATGTATGCGCGGCACGCAGAGAGCTTAAATATTCGTCAAGCGGACGCCGTCTAAGCATGCTTCCCACCTTAAACACCGCGCCTCCCTTTAAGGCAATGCTTATAGGGATCAAAAACCTAAGAACTGCCGCCGACTCCCCAACATCCAATATATCCTTGCACGACTCCTCGCCTCCGCGCGGACGCAAAGCAACCGTTTGGCCAATACGTTCAATGCGGGCATTCGTCAGCGTACAAATGCACCTAATAGCAGCCTTTATATCATCGGAGAGCTCGCCGCGTCCTGTCAGGCCATTGATTTCAGACCTGCCGCCGCCGAGGCTTGCCAGTGCGGCGCAGATTATTGATCGTTGGGCTTCGCTCTTAGATGGTATGGCAGCTATAGTTCCATTTAAGGCCGACGGATATATAGTTATTGATTTCATGTCATATTATCTCGCATAGCTCTTTAAGCGGAACAGTAACCTGTACAGCCTTGCCTATATATTTTAGCAGCATCATGTCTATTCCATTCTGCTTAGCCTTTTTGTCAAGCCCTATATAATTCTTGGCCTCTTCGGAATATTGCGTGGCTGTGTCCAGCGAATGCAGTGCGCACAGCCTTGTGATCGCATTTGCTGTCCCCGCTTCAGTTATGCCCAGCCGCTCGCCCAGCTTTGCCTCCGCAGCCATTCCTATTGCCACCGCCTCTCCATGGAGCAGCGTGTATCCGCTAGCCGCCTCAACAGCATGTCCAACCGAATGTCCAAAATTTAATATACGCCGTACGCCAACATCGTATTGATCCTTCTCAACGCATTTTGCCTTTATTCGTGCGCACTGAGCTATAATGCTTGCGTTGGGCCTTTTTACCGCGACAAGCTTTAAAAACATTCTGGCGTCGGCCACGCAGGCATACTTGATTATTTCGGCGACCCCGGATGCGAACTGCCGTTTCGGGAGTGTATCAAGGACATCTTCATCCTCTATTACGAGCGATGGATTATGAAAGGCGCCCACAAGGTTTTTGCCTGCGTCTATATTAACCGCGGTTTTTCCTCCGATTGAGCTGTCAGCCTGAGACAAGAGCGTTGTCGGTATATTGACAAGGCGTATGCCACGCATATATGTCGCCGCCGCAAATCCCGCCGCATCGCTTATAGAACCCCCGCCGAGCGCAACAACGGTATCATTTCGCGTAAACCCGCAAGCAGCGAGCCTGTCATATATACCTTTTATTACAGCTAGCCTTTTCCCCTCCTCCGCATCCGGAATTATTACAGGAGTAACTTCAAATCCTGCTCTGATCATGGACTGAACAGCCGATGGCATATAAAGATCCGCTACCGCCCCGCTGCTCACAACTGCGACGCGTCCAGAATTAAGGCCCAGCTCTTCCCTCATAAGATCCCCTGAACTGTACAGCAGCCCACTTCCTATTAAAACATCATAAGGCGCCGGCTCCGCGCCAATACTTATACGATGAGATACCGGCATATGTCTCACTCCTTCAAACAGGCCTTTCATTATAGCAGATCTCCTCTAAACAAGAATTCCGGCATATAGTGGAATTTTAAATTCCATGACGTTAGCGGGTTTTGTTATTCCCAAAGATCATGCTGCTAATACGGCCGCTTAATGAATTTTATCATATAATTTTTTTGAAGATAATGCAATCTTATTATGTTTCTCAACTTAAGCTTTATAATTCTTCGACATATACATACCAGGAGTTTATGCCACTGTAAAATTTTTATTTAGTCATATTTGGGTCTATGCCTTGCATTTATAGCTTTTTTATTACTTTATGTTAACTTTTATTTTTAACTTGAACATAGGTCTTTAAAAGAGAATAAACAAATTATGAATCTCAATAATAAAATATTCGACATTAAATACAATTTTTTTGCTCATATACTATTGCTTTTTGTCTTGAAATGTTGTATACATATAAGTGACATTTTTATTTAATAACTGAATACAACATTCTTGGCGACCTTTTTGAATTATGTCCCTGGCGGATACATTATCACTCCAATATCCATTAGCACTACATGAGACATTATTTATATTTAGGAGGGCAAACATGAAACCATTCGCTAATGCATCAACTCAGGAAAAACGGCATCTTTTAGACATTATTGCGCTTGCGTATACCGATGCGGCCGCATGGAAAGAAATTGAGGATATTTGCGGTGCTGAGGTTGGGGATTATACCCACCTATGGAAAATCCAGCAAAGTCTCAGAGTTCCCGGCATGCGTTTTGAGGGACGTTAAGCATATTTTGCTTCCCTGGCAAAAAACATGCCGCTTATGACACTTCCAGCCGGCAGTTTACGGCATAAGGCGATGCGCACGTTAATACTCTACTTGCCCTATGCGTATTTTGGCTTCTTAAAGGCATTTGAGTTGGGGCGACAATTATTATAGGCAACATAAAAACGATTTAACTTTAGCAGCCATAGTCAGGTCTAAAATACGGCCGTGATTCACTTCCAATCGCTATTTAGGCAATCCGAATTGTGATTGTTTCATTCGGATTGCCTAAATTATAATCACCAAGCCTTATTTTGTTTAGCTTAAATATGATCACATAGAAACCCGATTGATGCAAATATAGCGCAATAAGCCTGGGCAGTATAATTATCTTGGATCTTTATTGGGACCTGGCCCGTGAATGCTATATAGCTCATCGTATGATTCCGCCTCAGCTTCATCCTGGATCTCCGATGGGATAAGGCCGGTACAGTCCATTGAGGAAACCACGTTATTCACATCCGGCGAACCCTCGTGCGCGTCCAAATAGGTTCTTATATCATCGTCAACCGGTCCGCTGCCCCTTCGTCTCTTGAAATCCTCCATGTGCTCCTCCTTCAAGCGTTATTTCGCATAAGGCATGCCGCATAATCCCTAAGCTGCTGCATTGTGCCGATAGTACCCGAAGCGGTGCTGAGCTTTTGCCGGATGCCGTTTGGGAGCGAATCGAAATAGGCTTTAGCATTCATGTCCTGTTCTAATAATCCCTGTAAACTACCGTGTTTCTGTTCCATGTCGTCTACCTCCGTATTTTTTATCTTGATACATACTCTCCCAATGGAAGCGTTCTATATTTAAGGGGGCCGATCTCGGCTGTAGTCAAAAATCCTGGACGAGCGTTTATTACGTCTGGTATACGGTTGACAACGCTGGCGCAAGTCATCTCAACCGTTGACGGCCGCTCAATTACTACGGTTGTATTTGGTTCCCCATTAACACTCCATACATTTTTATCAAATTCTCCAGGTGCGTAAACCTTTCCTATGCATTCCGAAATTATCTTAATACCCTCTTCGGTTTCGGTTGTAACTATAGCGCTCATGCCGGTCGCGTTCCCAGCCGGTATTGTAATGCCCAAAGTTTCACTCTTTAGCGGTTTGTCATATGTCATAGGTACGCAGCGCTGGGTTTGCGAAACCGGTCTTAAGTTGAGTTTACGGCATAGCCAACCATTAACGCTCCACATATACGATGGGACAAATTCGCCGCGGTTAATCATCTCCCTGCGCTGTTCGTCGCTTACGTTGTCAACAGAGGCAATGGTCCTGTTGAACTCATCAATCGTAAGGCCGGCGCCATGCGCCCTTGCAAGGGCTATACCGTAATCTTCAACGTTATAGCTTGAGCTTCCGCGTATTGAGTCTATTTTTTGCGATGAACCGGCCATCTGATCAATCAGGTAGCCCCAAGCAAAATCCTGATATCCGGACCCGCAGACGGTACACCCCGTTTCCTGGGCCTTATCGTCGATCAGCTTGGTTATATTGTAGGATGAATTCCATGGATAGAACGCCTCCTCGCAGGTTGAAATGGCATTTATACCGTTCATCGCACAGATTAGGAACGCGTCCCGCACATCCTTCATAAAGCTCATTGTCGTTATTATGCAACAATCCGGCTTTTTTTCCATAAGGACATCGTTTGCGTGTATTGCGTTAATTACCTTAACCCCCTTTTTCCCACATCCCATTATCTCTCCAATATCAAGCCCTACGATGTTGTCGTCAACATCAATGGCGCCAACTATCTCGCCTCCCTTTTCATATACATAGCGCATCGTATAGGCCGCCATTTTTCCACACCCATATTGGACTACTTTTAGCTTTTTACCTGTGCATCCCATATTAACACCTCCGTTTTTCTGATATATGTTTAGTATTCCAAATAATAAACCATTCATTCCTAATAATACCTGCTTCTTATCCATGCCTGTAATGCTCTATTTTATTTTGGGGAGCGTTATTGTTTAAAAAGAACAAGATTTTCAGTTAAAAACAGCTTAAATTTGACTGCACGTGAAATAATTGGTACAATGACGGCATCTACATCAGATTAAGGAATCAAATATCAGCAGGATCCTGATTTTTTGGTGTAGCGGGAGGTATTTTATGAAAAATCGTTCGCGGATAATCGTCTATTCTATAATGTCCATATTGATAGTGGGAATGCTATCCTCCGTATTGACGATATATCTTGTAAACATCAGCAGGCAGAATGAGGTAATACTATCGGCTAGCGAATATGAAAAGCTCCGTGAAGCAGCCTTGGTAAGCGAAATTGCTGATAAAGTCGACGAGTACTTTTATTTTGACAAGCCTGAACGTTCATCTCTTTTAAACGCGGCCGCACAGGGCATGGTGGCTTCATTGAATGATGATTATGCAAAATATTATACTAACGAAGAATACGAAGACTACCTTTCAAGCATGAACGGTGAATACAGCGGGATTGGAATTCTTGTCAGCCAGCCCGATGATACAGGGGCCGAAATTTTAGACGTATATGAGGGCAACCCCGCTGCGGCAGCGGGCGTACAGCCAGGGGATATAATAATAAGGGTGGATGGAAATGAAGTAAGCAATATGACGCTGGAAAATCTCTCATATGCAATAAATGGAGAAATAGGCACTAAGTTAATCCTTACCTTAAAGCGGGCTGAGGATAACGGAAATACCTCTGAGCTGGATATAGAGGTGACCCGAGCCATGGTAAACATAAAAAGGGTACATCATTCTTTATTTAACCAACGTACCGGATATATACGAATAGACATGTTCTCAGGCGAATGCGCGAAGGAATTTGAGGACGCCGTACGAGACCTAACTGATAGAGGAATGAAGTCGCTTGTTATAGATTTAAGAAATAATCCTGGCGGATCGCTTGACGCCGTAGTCAATATAGCGGATATAATACTTGAAGAATGTACCATAGTATCAATTAGGGGAAACAATCCTGAGAATGAAAGGGTGTATTCCTCAAATGCCAAGGGTATAAGCGTACCTATTGCAGTTATGATAAACGAAAATTCGGCGTCGGCAAGCGAAATACTTGCCGCGTCCGTACAGGAGAACAATGCCGGCGTTATTGTAGGCATGCCATCCTTTGGCAAGGGAATAGTTCAAACTACCATGAGGCTTGACTCGAATTTGGGATGGCTTAAGCTTACGACTGAAGCCTACTATACTCCAAACGGCAACAATATCCACGGTGTAGGAATAATGCCTGATATTGAGGTGGATTTAAATGACGAACTCAAGGGGCTAACGATATCGAAGTTAATCAGTGATTACCAGCAGGACGATACGCAGCTTTGGGCGGCATTGGATTACGTGCGGGCTAAGGCAATCGAACAATAAAAACTTAAACTTTTGGAAACCGCTTTTAAAGGGCAGGAAAGCCGAAACGCCCCCTGCCCTTTTGCGCGGATAGCTATGCTCAACCAGGCAAATCCTTTTATACGTATTTTCTCATGTTTCTGAGCGCGCTTTTTTCAAGCCTGGAAACCTGAGCCTGCGAAATCCCTATCTCCGACGCAACTTCCATCTGCGTTTTTCCTTCGAAAAACCTAAGGCGCAGAATTCGCTTTTCCCGCTCTCCCAGCCTGTCCAACCCGCTTTCTACGGCTATTCCGTCAAGCCACGACTCCTCCGACGTTTTATCGTCCTTAATTTGATCCATAACATAAATTGCGTCGCCATCATCGTGATATATTGGTTCAAACATGGATATAGGGTCCTGTATTGAATCAAGGGCGTATACAACGTCCTCTTCCTTCATCTCAAGGGCCTTTGCTATTTCAGACAGCTGCGGCTCCCTGTTTTCGTCGTGCATCAGCTTTGAGCGCACCTGCAGGGCCTTATATGCAGTATCACGCAGGGATCTGCTTACCCTGAGAGCGTTATTATCCCTTAAATGCCGCCTTACCTCTCCGATTATCATGGGGACCGCATAGGTCGAAAATCTTACTCCATGTGAGAGATCAAAGTTGTCTATGGCCTTGATCAGGCCTATACAGCCAACCTGAAACAGATCGTCCATCTGCTCCCCTCTATTTGAAAACCGTTGAATGACGCTCAGGACCAACCTAAGGTTACCGGTTATAAACTCTTCGCGTGCTTCAATATCCCCAGCTTTAATACGCTGCAGCAGCTCGGTGCTCTGCTTTGCGTTCATCATGGGCAACTTTGATGTGTCCACTCCGCAAATTTCAACTTTGTTGATCGCCATGGTACATACACCCCTTGCCTTAATTATTTGCTTTCAACAGCTAAGGGCGAACAGCCCCTGTCATATTCCAGCCATTTAATATTTTGCGCGTTTACGGCTTTTATAAACGTAAATTCTCTCATTAGAAAAAAATCGCAATTTTCTGAGCATTTTGAACTTGATGTATAGAATACCGTCGGAATAAAATACTGCGTCGCACTTAAACGTCCCGGTTTAAGAATACCGTATAACCAATCATTAGCTGCAAACGGGCTTTTTATCCGAATACACAGCGGCTTAATGACATATGAATTACCAAGCATGTTCATATGGGGGGTATAGCTTTGCAGGATTATATTGAAGACAGGGTCTTGCGCGTGGCGCAGCATCTTATCGAGCACAGCGCTACCGTCAGAAGCGCGGCCGCAGTGTTCGGAATATCAAAATCAACGGTTCACAAGGATATGACCGAAAGATTAAAAACCATCAATCCTTCTCTTTATGAGCAGGTAAGCGCGGTATTATTGAAGAATAAGGCGGAAAGGCATATACGTGGCGGTGAGGCCACGCATAGAAAATACCGCGGAGACTAATACTGGTTTTTAATTGCCGCCCAATCCGGGCGGTTTTGTTAATGGCCGTCTGTTAATTTGGGGTATTATACAAACTATAAATTTATACGAACCTTAGTAGAATCCTAAATGAAATCAAAAGCGGGACAAAGACCACAATGCTGCTTTGCCCCGTAAAACCTTGCTTTATCCAAGTGAAATGGTGTTTTTTATTAAAGCTTTCATTCAAGGACTATTCAATTTCATATAAATCTAAATGAGCCATATAATCTACACGGGCTCATATTGGATTAAACCATAGATGACTATGTCCTCGTATAAAGCTTCATTTTAAGTATGTTCTTTTAATGTATCTTCATTTCTTCATTAGCCTTCCTGTAATAGGATTCGCTTCTGATCCAATGCAGTTTAAGCGTTTTGCTTAGCCGTTTCTATCATCTGATCAATCAATTCAAGCGGTATTTTTTGATAGTCACCCTTAATTTTAGGGAATTCTTTGCATTCAATAACAGTAGCGCTGTATGTATATATATCGTCCGGGCGCTCAATCTTTACGACACCATAGCCAACATAGTGTTCGCCTTCCATAATCAGGACTTCTAAAAAGGTGGTCATTCCATACCAAGGCGAATCCGTTTCTTTAACGGGATAATATGTCCAACAGGCAGCCTCTCCGCTGCTGAGTGTAATATCAGAAACATGCTGTATCCCATCGCTTTTAGAGATAGAGAAACTCCCATCACAGGCATGAATTCCAAAGGTCATATTCGCTTTATCCGAAGCAAAATCAACTGATAATCCATCCGATGACAGAGAAGTCAAAGGCGACCAACTATCCGAAACCTTTATAATATCACTCTCAACCGATTTAACTCCCGTTTCGGAAGGTGAACAAGCTGAAAAGCAAACTATCACGCAAAACATTGCTAGTAAAAAACTAAAAGGTTTCATTTTGCGTCACCACCAATACTCATAATGTCAATGCAGGGAGGCCCGCTGCAATTTACGCCCGTCCAAGTGGTACTATTTGCTTTCCTACTATTGCACTGAGAGCAGATATCGGCGAACTCATAATAATGTTTTGTTCCAGAATGATAATTTTGCCCTGAATACTGGTGCGTGTAATTATGTGATGTCTTAAAAAGGATGTAGTAAATACTGCTATCGTAAACAACATCGCCAGTTAAGACTCTATTTCCATCGTATCCCTCACTAATCCAATCTCTTGACGTGGAAGGAAGATAGTCATAAGTTAGGATAGCAGTTGTACCCGGCTTATGACGCCACGTTGTACTGTAAAGTCTCATAAAGTGATAATCATAAGTACCATTTCCGTTATCACCTTTCCGAACACAAATCGCAGTTTGACCTGTTTCAAGTGAGGAAGCAGTAGGACGTGCAGATGTAATCTTAACACAGGATTTACCAAGGGAGGAACTCTGCAAATCCTCTTTAACATATGAGGCGATTTGATAAACTGATAGATTTTTAAGTATTGAATTAGTCATTGCATGACCACTAAACGCACCAGGATGATATATAGCGGCTGTTCTTCCCAGTGCATAGGAATAACAGTTATACCGTATCATATTGGATGGGACATCATATACCGTACTGTATCGTAGCCCATGACTTGCGTAGGGCAACATAGATGAAGATGAGACAATCCCATAATAATCATTGACAGCATCTTTAAGTGCATTTACAAAGTCATTTGTAGTTTCCAAACTATAAATGACTGATATGTCTGGATTATCCTCAATCTTGATAACCCATGACCGAATTATATCAATAGTTTGCTCCTGAGATTCCGCCAATCCTTCTGGTATTATGATTTCATAATCCTCTAAAAATTGAAGTAATTCAACATCAGTCATCTGTGAAACAGGTGATACTTGAAAATCTTCTGCATTGATAGCCATTGTTGGCGCACTAATGGACACTAATGAGATGCACACGATGATAACAAGAGAGAGAAATTTCTTCATAATATGCTATCTCCTTACTACTACAATAATTTTGATTTGAAATCAGGCAAGCCGGGTTCGTCCCCATCTCGTGCCTAATAAGGGAGTAAATGACTGACCGACCCTTTTTTCACGGATGTCTGTTATAAAAAAGCGCGCAAGCCGACTGATGCCAGTCCAGCTTATGCTCTAAAGGATGCGATTTTAATACGAGCCCGCCACAACTATAAGCCGCACCAAAACCGCTTTCGCTTACAGCAGTACTGTCTGCCTTCAAAACGATACATTATATCACCTCCAATCATGGCTTCCAGAAATATAATTAATCTCATCCAAATTTTACCACAACATTATCAAAAAACAAGTTGCTTGATAAATATATTATAACGAGACCTGTAATCTACGAAATACATGTGATCGGTAGGTAGGATAGCGTTGATTTCTTCAATACATTTTAGCCAGTTCTAATTTCTTGCTTATCAATAGCATAAAAATGTAATTATAATTCCAATATTTAATAATCCTTTTATTTGCTGTTGATATAACATTTTTTATCCATTGAGCAAAAAACGTCAAAAATAATATCGGCCGCTGTAACAGATATTTTAATATACCATATGATTTGTGTATATTTCCACAACCACCTTGGATAATAGCAACAGCTTATCCCTTGTCTTTCAGTTTCGTTGGTATGTCTATGTCGATATAAAATGCTTTTTCTTGCATTGTTCCACCTCTCATATACTAAATCCTTAATTATAGCGAAGAGAAGAAACAAAATAACCTATTTCATTCGTCCTCGCCGTCCTGTTTGGTCTCCACTTGCCCGGTTTCTTCTTTGTCCTAGTCGCTAAAGGCGTAATCGTACTAATCGGTATGGTCTTTAGTACGTTGTTATGGTCTTAGTTTTTTATCATAGATCATACTTTAGCCTCATAATTAAAATTGATCATTATACTTTACCTGTGGTTTTTAATTCCGTCTAAAAGCTTTAAGGTTATTTCCTTTGCAATTTCGGAAGCAATCCCACAATTTTTATCAAAATTGTCAACTCCGCTGTGATCCGCGGTGTCCGTAATCGTTCGTATGGCTATAAAGGGTATTCGATTTACATAGCACACATGGGCGATACTTGCCGACTCCATATCCACGGAAAGAGGCGCATACGCTGCGTTGATTTCCTCTCGCTTTTCATGATCAATAAACTGTTCGCCCGTGACCATTCTGCCCCAGTACACTCTATGGCCGCTTTCTGCCTTTTGAATCATCTCTTTTGATATCGTTAATAACAAATCATCCGAACTAAAAAAACTGGATTGCATAAAAGGATGATATTCCGTTAGTATCTCATCATCAACATCATGATAGGCTGTATTAGTACATACTACCGTATCAAAGATATCAAGCCTTGTATCCATTCCTCCCGCCGCACCCGCATTGATGATAGCATTTACCCCGTATATGTCAATAAGTATCTGTGATGCTATAGCGGCGTTTACTTTGCATACTCCGCTGTATACGGCTGCAACCTGTACTCCGCCTATGTTCCCTTCAATAAGCCTAAGCATCGCCCTTTCCGATATTATACGATTGCTTATATGAGGTATAAAGGGTTCAAGCTCACGATCGCAAGCACAGATAATGCCAACTTTCCAATCCATTGCCTACCTCCAAAATCAATGATAATACATTATAACATATTTTATTATATTAGCTGCAACAAACTTATACATTCGCTTTTGATAAGTTAATCTGTAATTGGAACGCCCTAGTTAAAAAGCCGTACGTCCTTAATATTTTGTCCTTTAGTGCTTAGCTATAAATGGATAGTGAATGCATTGTTCGTTGTTACATGACACAATTTAGGCCTGTTCTATCGTCCCAATCCGTTTCCTAAAGGCCGGCGTTATTCGCGTGCCGCATGCTGTTTAAATAAATCTTATCAAGAAAAGCAGCTTGCTCCATCAGCTTCTTTTGTGTTAAAATATGCTATAATGTCATAATTTTTAAGAGGTTATAATGTGGTACAATAACAGCTTGGTTGGGTTCAGTGATGATATCGCATATAGAGCTATTTGGGGCTGTTGACGACAGGTCGGAACATATCCTGCAAACGGGTAATACCGCAGGGAAAACAATCGTGTTTGTAGATTTGCTGGATAGTAAATTCTTTGCTAACCCAAAAATGGGTCCGTCTTTCATTTTGCTTCTAACATGGGTCAGCCGCCTCAGCAGCTGAGGCGGCTGACCAGGCCATTAGCCTTGTTCAGATTCGGGAATGTTTATTGCATCGTATATGCTATTGTACAATCCCGCAATGTTCTCAGCTATGTTATCATTGTTTGGCGCGGTGCCATAGTACTCATCTTTTTCTATGAGTGCAAGCGTGAGCCTGAGGGCTATCTCAGTCTTATCCATTTGGTATCACCTCCTTGCTTATAGAATAATCCGCGGATAAATCAGACTTGATTCCTTACTATGATATTTTACTTGATTTAGAAACGCCATGGGCTAACAGTAAAGGCAGATTGCCTGTCAAAGCAGAATTTAGTACTTTTCGAATTTGGCAGTTTAAATTGTGATATGGGGGTATCTGCGCCTATGTGTTAAAGGATCGTCTTAGAATGTTAAAAATCTGTCCAGTATATCGAGCATATACGGAGTACGATTATAATCCATGCAAAGCATTCCGTATATAAGATGTCAATGTCAATAGTATCTCCGCTTTCCCTATCATCATATAAAGACAGCATGAAAGGACCCTCATAGAAATATGCCGGTGCAACGCGCAGTAAATATAAGACCCATGTTCATCTCGGCTATAGGTTTTGGATTAGGTATTTTTTTAGGAAGCCTTATTAGGGAGGCGCCCACTGTGATCATTGCTTTCGTAATGGTTTTCCTGATCCCTGTTCTTGCTTTTATGGTACGCTCAAAGCTATATGCGGCCATACTTTTTGCGCTATGCGTTACTATTGGGCTGCTTCGGATAACAGCAGCCTATCCCCCTCTGCCGGAACCCGGCGTATATTCGATCTCAGGGAGAATCGCCGAAACGCCTGTGTACGACGCGGATGGCCTGCTTTTGACAATCGATAATGTAGAGCTCAACGGCGACCGCGTCAGCGGACGGCTTCTCGTGCCCGTTGACGCTTCCTATAGCCTTAGATATGGTCAGATTATTGAGGGTGGCGCGCATCTGTATCCACTAGCCGACGGCCAGGGATATAACGGCTTTGACGCCCTTCATTATTACCTTTGCGATGGTATAATAGCAAAAACATCAAAGCCGGACCCATTGTCGCTTGAAGACGGAAAAAACGATATCTATGGCATGTGTCTTTCGGCCCGCGAAACCATAAAGGCTGCCATTGATGATATATTCGGTGAAAACGCCCCTCTCATATCCGGAATGCTCTTAGGAGAAAAGTCGGGCATAAATCATCATTACATGAATGCGTTCAGGAATTCGGGGACAGCCCATCTGTTTGCCGTATCCGGCCTTCACGTCGGCCTGTTCGTAGCGTTTCTATCGATTCTTATCCCCAAGCGAAAGGCATGGCTCAGGATCTTTGTCATAGGCTCTTTTCTCCTGTTGTACTGCGCTGTAACGGCCTTCCCCGCTTCGCTTGTACGAGCGTCCATCATGTCGATGTGTCTGCTGATGGCCAGCCCTCTTAACAGGCGCTACGACCTGCTGTCATCCATCTCCTCAGCCGCCGTTATAGTGCTTATGGCTAACCCCTTTATGCTGTTTAGCGTCAGTTTCCAGCTATCGTTTTGCGCGGTAACAGCCATAGCCCTAATATACAAACCGATTGCCAAGCTGTTGGGTAAAGCGCTTCACAGCTATATATCAGCGGCAATCTCAATAAGTTTTTGCGGAACTATAGGTACATTGCCGTTAAGCGTACATTACTTCGGCCGCATACCGCTCCTGGGTGTGCTTGCAAACATAATCGTTGTTCCTCTCGTCCCGCTTGTTCTTGTACCCTCACTGATATTAATTGTAATCTATTTTATATTTCCAGACGCCGCCCGCGCATTGGCCATGTTTCCCTCGTTCGTTCTCAACGTTATAACAAACTTTTTATCGGCGGTTTCGTCAATCCCCTGGGGATCGCTAATCGTTCCTCAGTTTCCCTCAATTTCCTTCGTTTTCGCGTTTCTGTCCCTGTTCTTCATTTCCCCGTATTTCCTGAAGCCTCTCAGGTCAAAGGCGTTATACGCGTGCGCGTCCATGATAATCTTGATACTATTGTGCTGTACAGGCGCGAACTAGATTGCGCCTGCACTACGCTAAACAACTGCAAAGAAGGGGCCAAACCGCCCCTCCCTTGCAAAGTAAGTAAGTAAGTAAGTAATTGAATATAGCTTTATAATATCGCCCGTTAAAGGACGGCTTAGATTTCGACGGATGATTCAACGGTTATGCTGCCATGCATTGCTGTCGCCTTAAACTCCCTCGAGCTCCCGTTTTCAATGGTTGTGCTGCTCCTGCCGAAGGACTCGTTTCCTACCTTTTTGCCGTTTATATGTATGCTTCCCCAGGTGGACATCTTAAAGTTATAATCCTCAATCGGCAGGCTTGTAAGCGTCTTAAGGCTGCCGTTCACCGTGTTTAGATTAACGTTTCCATCCAGTTCGCCCGAAAGCCTTATTGAGCCGTTGACCGTTTCCGCGTTGAGCGAACGTGTCCTGATTTCATACGCTTTTATCGATCCGTTCACGCCATGAAGCTTCATCTTATCCGCCTCAACCTGATCCAGCTTCATTGAGCCGTTGACCGTACCGATGTCCATCGTTTTAGAAGCCGCTCCGCTTATCTTGATTCCGCCGTTTACGTTGGACAGTTCAAATGAATTATATTGTTCCTCAGGCAGGTACAGGATCAGCTCGTTGGACCCGCCAAAGCTGATATTAAACACCCACTTTTTCTGTCTCTGCTTCTCCGCAAACTGCAAAACCCCGTCGGAAACCCTGTATTCAAACGTTGTGCTGCTGTCCCCGTTGCGGCGCCATACAAGGCCGGCCCTGTCCCCGCGCTCAACGGTAACGGCGGCGTTGATGAGCTTGCCTTTTATCGAGTGGAACACGGGAAGGTTCATATCAGTTATATCCTCGTCTGCCGAAGTTGCGCCGGATCTCGACGAGCCTCCGGAAGCCTTTTCCTCATTATCAAGTATTGCCCTGGCAAGCTGCTCGGGATTGCCAAGCTCGTTTATCACAGCCTGTTCGTTTTCAGCGCCGGCGTCCTCGAAATATTCCTCGTAATAGCGCATCGCCGCCTCGCGTTCAGCGTCTGGCATTGATTTAAGGGCCTTTTCAAGCCTATATAAATACTCATACTTCCTCATCTTTTTTTCCTCCATTTTCATTCAACAATATTTTATCGACGTTGTTTCTATAATCTTCCCATGCATTTCTATATTCCTCAAGCATCTGCCTGCCCTCGTTGCTGATGGCGTAATATCTTCTGAGCCTTCCCGAATAGGGCTGATCATAAGTCGTCAGATATCCGTTCTTCTGAAGTCTCCTCAGCACCGGATACAGGGTTGACTCGGATATGTTCATAACCTGTTTCGCGTTTTGCGTCAGTATATATCCATATGCGTCGCCCTTATCCAGCACCGCTAATACGCATGCGTCCAGTAATGCCGCTCCTATCTGAAACATTAAACTCACCTCTTTTCAATATTATTATACACCGTATAATATGATTGTCAATAGAAAATTCAAAAATTATAGCTATATTTTTCTATTCAGGCTATAATTAAAATTAAAGAGTGCTTCCAATAGATAATAAAAGGATGTAACATATGGGAAAAACTAAGATAATAGCTGTAGAGGGCATTGACGGCAGCGGAAAGACAGTGCAGATTAAGATGCTTAAAAGCTACCTCTCAAGCCTGGGCCGCAGCGTAGCAGTAAGGGCCTATCCTGTGTATGACAGCTACTTTGGGGCGCATATAGGCAGGCTTCTGTCCGGAGCCGAAAATATATGCGCGACAGAGATCGATGGCAAAAGCATGGCCCTATGGTTTGCGCTGGACCGCTGGGAGGATATGATGACCTATAGGGACGGTGAATCCGACTATCTTCTTATCAACCGCTACACATTGTCCAACGCGGTGTATCAGAGCATCCGTGAATGCAGGCTCGGCCGTGCTGATATATTTGAGTGGGTGCTTGATCTTGAATTCAATCATTTTGGCATTCCGCGCCCTGACGTAAGCATTGTACTGGACGTTGGGACAACCCGGGCATCCTCAAACGTGGACAGCAAGGGATTTAGGGGCTATGTCGGCAAGAGCAAAGACGTATATGAAGAATCTTCCGTACTTCAGGAGCTTGCGCGGCAGAGATACCTGGATTGCGCACTAAAATACGGCGGCGTGTACTCTGTATGCTGCATGAACGGCGATAAAATGCTCAGCCCAAATGAGATTGCCCGCAAAACCACCGGCATATTGAGGGACGCGGGGCTCGTCTAGCACGTACCCCTTTGGCCCGTGCTTACGCTTGTATGCGGCGGGTTTATCAGCTTGTATCTGGACATCATAACAGAAAAATGAATCAGGAGGTTTCCATGCGAAAGATTGGAATTCTTACAGGGGGCGGGGACTGTCCCGGGCTTAACGCGGTTATAAGGGGCGTAGTTGAAAAGTGCGCCGCCGCTGATATTGAGGTATATGGGTTTTATGACGGCTGGCGCGGCGCGCTTACCGGGGAGGGCCGCTTTTTAACGTTGAAGGAGGTTGAGGGCATACAGACCCTCGGAGGGACCATAATAGGTTCGTCGCGGACAAACATCATGAAGGTGGAAAACGGCGCTGAAAAGGTGATAGCCCAGCTTAACGCCATCGGCCTTGAAGGACTTGTCGCCATCGGCGGGGACGATACCCTCGGGGTGGCCAATCAGCTCCGCAAGCTGGGGATAAACGTGATAGGCGTGCCTAAGACGATTGATAACGACCTGTCATGCACCGACTACACCTTTGGCTTCGACACCGCGTCAAACATCGCTATGGAGGCAATAGACAGGCTGCATACCACGGCCGAATCCCATTCAAGATGCATTGTCGTAGAATGCATGGGCAGGCATACGGGATGGATAGCCCTTCAGGCCGGATTGGCGGCAAACGCGCATCTGGTGCTTATACCGGAGTTTCCTAAAACCTTTGACGAGATATTGTCCGTGGTCAAGGGGCGCTACATGCGCGGTGAAAGATATACCGTCATAGCGGTCGCGGAAGGATTCGAGCTTTCCGGAATGGAAAATATAGATCTTGGCGTTGACGCTTTTGGCAACAAGCTGCTTTTAAACAAGGATTTGGCAAAACACTTATCCGATATGATTGAACGCGCCATGCGAAACGCCGACGATCTTGACGAGGACGCCGCCATGTTTGAATCGCGCTATGTTGTGCTGGGCCATATACAGCGCGGCGGTTCTCCGTGCGCGTTTGACAGGGTGCTGGGCACGCGCCTGGGCATTAAGGCCGGAGAGCTTGTAATCTCGGGCGATTATGGAAATATGGTCGCTCAGGTCGGCTCAAAAATCGTTTCCGCCGATCTGGACAGGGCGGTGACAAAGCGCAAAGAGGTGGACAGGGAGTTTTACGAAGCCGCTTCCCTGTACTTTAAATAGTTTATATGTGACCTCAGTTATATATAAAAATATCAACATAAAGGAGAAAGCATATGAAAGAAATCATTGTATCCTCAAACGCCCCCGCGGCAATCGGCCCATACTCCCATGCTGTAGCAATGGAGGGAATAGTTTTTACATCCGGTCAGTTAGGCATAGACCCTGCCACCGGCAAAATGGCCGAGGGCGTGGGGGCCCAGGCCGCGCAGGCGCTTGCCAACCTTGAAAACGTGCTCAAGGATGCCGGCGCAAGCATGAGAGACGTCGTCAAGACAACGGTTTTCGTCCAGGACCTGGGTGATTTTGCGGTAGTCAACAGGGTATACGGCGAGAGGTTCGGCGCGGAGTTCCCCGCACGCTCCTGCGTACAGGTTGCGGCGCTGCCCGCAAACGCCCTGGTTGAAGTGGAGGCAATCGCCTTCAGAAGCGCTGACGAGACGTACGGCTATTAAGTAAAAATAAACTATTGTGCCTGTATACGGGATAATAGTCCTTTTGTGCAGAGACAGCGCTTTGCAAAGGCCGTGGAAACATACCGTTCCGCGGCCTTTGCGTGTTAGGATAGCAAAAAATTATTTTAGAGTTTATAGCTCTAAACCCCACATTCATATTAATTTTATTGTACACTCCATTATAAGAAAAATATATGGAAGCTGCTGCGCTTCATTTATAATTGGAGGAATATCATGAACGCACCCAAATGTAATACATGCCTACACTTTATACAACATTATGTAAGGGCTGGACGAAGCTACAGGAAATCATATTATGGGCATTGCGTATATCCACGCCTAAAAAGACGTGAAATTGACTCCGCTTCATGTAAATATTATAAACCCCGTGAAGCGGATAATAAAAAGGATTGATCGGCAGGTTTTTGCTGTTGAATTTTTTGTTTGAGTGATGCCGATTAATTTTATTAATATAACGGGCATCGAATGCACGGTTAAAATTTTTCTGTGCCGCATGAGGTTTTATCAAAAAACGGACGCGCCGTCTTTGTCATATTCTTTCGGCTCAAAATTACATATTCCCTTCATCGCCAAAAAAACATTTTAATAATTCATAAATTATCAACTGCCATTCACGCCCTCTTACATGCCCGCATAGTATACCACAAACCCCAAAGGAGGTCTTAGACATGTATAGAGGATTCAGGTCTCGTCCTAATTGCAACTGCTGTCGCTGCAATGAGCCCGCGAGATCTTCAGCAACCGTTACATCTGACGCCAGCCTCGTGGCCGCGGGCAAAGCACACAACTGCTTTACCGAGGAACAGGAACTGGCTCAGGTAAATTTCCCAATCCAGTGTTACGTCTCAGGATTCTGCCCCTGCGAAGCTTTAACCCAGGGTACGATGTTTCCTGAGCTCGTAAGGCTGTACAAATAGGAGGTGTTTGTATGCAGTGCACACAAAGCGATCTGTTGCTTAAAATTTCCGAATACCAATTCATCTGCATCGAATTAAACCTCTATATTGACACGCATCCATGCGATGAGGCTGCGCTTGCAGATTATCTTGTTTATTCCCGTAAGCTGAACGAGCTGATAGCCGAATATGAAGAGCTTTACGAGCCGCTTATGAATTTTGGACACTCGCCGACCTGCAAGGGCAGTTGGGTATGTTCAAAGTGGCCATGGGAAAGCTGAGGAGGTAAGTAAGTATGTGGATATATCAAAAGAAGCTTGAGTTCCCCGTAAACATAACCAGACCAAACCCGCGTATGGCAAAGGCCCTTATGGCCCAGTACGGCGGACCGGATTCAGAACTTGCCGCGTCTATGCGCTATTTGACACAGCGGTTCAGCATGCCCGACGACAGGGTGCGCGCAACATTGAATGATATTGGCACCGAAGAGACGGCGCCATTTTCGTGTCCATATACCATATAATCTACATCTCAAATCTATTAAACCGTCTGAAGCGCCTAGGTACTGGAAGCTGTCTGAAGGAATTTGACGTCCTGTATCCGGCGGCAATTTAAACTAAACTTTACATGCTTTATTTGATTTCTTTACCGTCCCCTGCTATAATATCAAAACCAACCCATGTGAGGTTATTAATGAAGACTTACAGCACGTTTGATATAATCGGGCCGCGCATGATCGGCCCTTCAAGCTCGCATACCGCCGGTGCGGCTAAACTGGGCTATATGGCCTGGAAGATAGCGGGCAGGGACGTAAAGCGCGCGGTGATAACGCTTTATGGCTCCTTCGCGCGCACCGGCCGCGGCCATGGCACGGACAAGGCGCTTGTCGCGGGCGTTTTAGGCCTTGAACCTGATGATGAACGCCTTAGATACGCCATGCTTCTGGCAAGGGAAGCGGACATTGAGGTCGAAGTAAGGTTCAGCGGCGACGAAACCGAGCATCCCAATACCGCCCGCATACTGATTGAAGATTCGGCGGGCTCCATTACCGAGGTGGTCGGCGCGTCAACGGGCGGAGGCAGTATACTGATAACAAGCATCAATGGGCTTTGCGTTGAGTTTTCAGGCGATTATCCAACGCTTATCATACGGCAGAAGGATGTGCCAGGCGTAATAAACGGCGTTACCAGCATCTTGGCCCGCGAGCGGGTAAACGTTGCGTTTATGCGCGTTTTCCGCCAGGTCCGCAGCATGGAGGCTTATATGGTAATTGAAACGGACGAACCCGTTTCAGAAAGAACAAGGCAGCTGATTCTTGACTGGTGTCCAGAAATAACGGAGGTAACGAGCGTATGAACAACAGAATGTCTAGCGGAAGGGACCTCTTGGAATACTGCAATGATCAGGGCATTACAATAGCTGAGGCTATGGTAAGATATGAAATATCGCTTGGCGAACTCAGCAGGGAATCGATCATGGAGGAGATGAGGAAAAATCTCAGCACGATGCGCCTATCGGTAAAAAAAGGCATTGAGGAGGAGCAGTTCTCAGTAACGGGGCTTACGGGCAACGACTCTGGAATTTTCTTTGATTACGCTGAAAAATCCCTTATGGGGAGCCGGATGGCCCGCGCCGTCGCCTCCTCAATGGCAGTAGTGGAGATAAACGCATCCATGGGACGTATCGTAGCCGCGCCTACGGCCGGTGCAAGCGGCATCCTGCCGGGCGTACTGCTTGTATGCGGCGAGGATCTGGGCTGGGATGACGATAAGTTGGTGCAGGGATTGTTTGCGGCCGGCGCAGTGGGCATGATAATCGCTCAAAACGCCACCATTTCAGGCGCCGAAGGAGGCTGTCAGGCGGAAACCGGCGTTGGCGCCGCTATGGCCGCCGCCGCCCTGACCGAACTTTGCGGCGGTACTCCACAAAAGGCGCTTGACGCCGCCGCGATGGCAATAAAAAACATAATGGGCCTGGTATGCGATCCGGTGGCAGGCCTTGTCGAATGTCCCTGTATAAAACGAAACGCAATCGGCGCCGCCAATGCCATGCTTTCGGCCGACCTAGCGCTCGCCGGCGTCAAAAGCATAATACCGTTTGACGAGGTTGTAGGCGCTATGCGAAGCGTCGGCAGGTCGATGAGCGCGGATCTCCGCGAAACCGCAAGGGGCGGGCTTGCCGCTACCCCCACGGCAAAACAAATTGAAAGGGATTTGGGACTGTCGCCCGACAGATAGCATTGCTGAAGACCGGACATGTCCGGCTAGTTTATATCATCCTTCTGCGCCTGACCCATTCTGTCCTGCATAAATATGCCGGCAATTCGGGCCAGCATCTCCCCTACCTCCCTGTCCGAGGCGTTGCAGCAATCATCGCATATTTTAATCTTAATGTTGCCAAGCGTCAACTCCATTACATATCCCGATTTATCGGTCTCCATATCCAATTCACTCCCGACTCCTTTAACATTATCTATGGAATTCTATGATTCTTATTTAAGATAAATTTTTATAACTGCCTGTCTCAATATTATATTTTTAATTTAAGGATTGTACCAATTATGTAGCAGCATTCATTACAACGATGAAGGGAGCTTTTGTTATGGCATATTGCATGTACCTCAGGAAGTCGCGTAAGGATGAGGAAGCCGAGCTTCGGGGCGAAGGGGAAACGCTTAAGCGGCATGAGCTCATATTGTCCGAGCTGGCAAAGGCTAAGGAAATCCATGTGTCTCAAATATACCGTGAACTTGTATCCGGAGATACGATAAGCTCCCGTCCAGTTATGCAGCGGCTTCTATCGGACATTGAAAGCAATGTTTGGGATGGCGTGCTCGTTATGGAGGTGGAAAGGCTTGCCAGGGGCGAGACTATAGATCAGGGACTGGTCGCTCAGGCCTTTAAATATTCTGGAACAAAGATAATAACTCCAATAAAAACCTATGACCCTTCGAGCGAATTTGACGAGGAATATTTTGAGTTTGGCCTTTTTATGAGCAGACGCGAATATAAAACGATAAACAGGCGGCTCCAGATGGGCAAATTGAGCGCGGTAAAGGAAGGTAAATATATAGCTGGTCGTCCCCCTTACGGCTATATAAGGGTCAGACTGAATGCCGCCAACGGCTTTACCCTTGAACCCCATGATGAACAGGCGGATATTGTCCGCATGATCTTTAACTGGTATGCTTATGGAATTAAAGCGCCTAATGGCGGACTCCAAAGCATCGGCGCCACGGGAATCGCCGATAAGCTGAACGGTTTGGGCATCCCTCCTCAAAGAGGAAACGCGTGGTCATATTCGTCTGTCCGCGGTATACTCTCCAATCCGGTGTATACCGGTAAGCTGCGTTGGAACTGGCGGCCGCGCAAAAAACAATTTGATAACGGTGCAATAGTGGTAAAGCGTCCGCGATCCAAAGAATATATGCTTACACAGGGGCTTCATCCAGCGCTGGTATCTGATCCTGTTTTCGAATTAGTTCAGGAACGCCTGAGACGGTTAAAGCCCAGCTCCAATGCCGGCAATTTTACTGTACGCAATCCATTGGCGGGTATTATCTTGTGCGAAAAATGCGGCGGCAAGCTGGTACGCCGTCCATATAAAGGTCAAAAGGCGAGGCTTATGTGCGTCGGTCATAATTGTAATACGGTGTCGTCAACGATTGACTTGGTTGAAAAGGCAGTGTTTTACGCACTTAGCGAATGGCTTGACGGCTATATAATTGATTTGAAAAGAGGCATGTCGGACAAAGGCCATACACAACCCATGCTAGGCGCTTTGCAATCCGCCAGCCTGGAATTAAAATCACTTCAATCTCAGATCGATAATGTGTTCGATATGTTCGAGAAAGGAGTATATGATATCGAAACTTTTTCAAAACGCCGGGATAAATTGAATGAAAGGCTCCTGTCCGTTGCAAATAAAAAGAACGCCCTGGAAGAAGAAATTAAAGAAACCGAGAGTGCAAAGGACATTTGCGAATTCCCGAGCGTTTCCCGCATGCCTATTGTTGATGCGCTTGCGGTATCAAGCGCTAATGCCAAAAACCTGATATTAAAAGAGATTGTGCAAAAAATAGTTTATAACAAGACAGCAAAGGGCCGGTGGCATGGCAATGAGGATGATTTTGCAATTACCATATATCCATTGATTCCTAAAGCGCGTCTTTAACTGATTCAGACGTTTAACCTACATAAAAGCGGCGCCGAAGAGATGGCGCACTGGGAAATGATAGGCACCATGATTCTTCAGTGTATGCGAGGCGCATGCATAGCCGATATAGAGGCAGCCGGGCTGCTCGGCTATTATACCATGCATGATCACGGCGTTTTTCCCGCAGATGCAAACGGGGTGCCGTTTACCGCATCATACATTCAGTGTACAGGCGACCCGCTTGCCGATATTACTGAAGACATGGCGGCAGATGGTACGACTGTGTAAGAACAACCAAGCCGGAAAGCCACATAAACACTACATTTTTTGTAACACAAACAATCTTTGGCTGCATTTCTGTAAGAACAACTTTCATCGAAAAATGATAACAAGCCTTTTTCAAACCAGTAATTGTACCGCATACGCGGCGTTTACTAATTCCCTTTTTAACACGAATGGAGGGCCTATGTATATTACGATTACTCCTTATACAAAGAACCTCGCCTGCGCTTCACGCCGATGAGGTTCTTTGACAGCCTGAGTTGCCCTTGGGGACAGCTTTTATATGTACTGCTATACTAATTATTTTGGGGTAACCGTTATTGTCATAGCTCCCGAATCATTTTCCATTGAAACCTTGACGTTGACGCTGGAGTCTGAAACATTGAAGCTATTGACTTCCTTTGTATAATCGCCTTCGAAACCGGCGGCTTTATATGCATCATAATAATCGCTGAGGTTATCGGTGGTAGCTCCCCGCAATTTAATAATGATGGAACCGTCTTCAATATCGTTCACGGAATCCAAGGTGCCGAACTCGGGCTTAATAACGGTTTCAAGCAGTTCCTTGTCCGTTGGCCATTCTGCTGTATTTGTGGCCTTTTTGGAAGAGCTTAACGAAGGCGACTGATTTGGATCCACCTTGCTCGCGCTTTTCGGGGTTACATCTGGGTTTACAGTGGCCTTATTATTCGGCGTAGTCTTGCCCTCATCATCATTTCCACATGCAACCAAACTAAAAACCATAACGACTGCCATAAATAAAACAAGCGCTTTTTTAAACATCAAACATTTACCTCCCTTTTATAATGTAGACGACATATTTATATCATTGATTATTGTACACGAAACGGTATGATAAGGCAATAATAAATTGTTAATATTCAGTAAATCCGCTTCCAAAATTTTAATCAATGATAACGGCAGAGGGGGAAAAACCCCGTCTGCCGTTATTTACCGAAATATTATTGCTGGATATGCCTGTCTAACATCTCCTTAAGCTTACCCCTGTTTACGGCTCCAACGACTTGCTCCGCAATCTCACCGTTTTTAAATACGATAATCGTTGGAATGGACATAATTCCGTACCTTCCCGCCAGCTCGGGCTGCTCGTCAACGTTTATTTTAACAACGTTCGCCCTTCCAGCGTACTCTGCGGCAACGGTCTCCACCTCTGGTCCCACCATACGGCACGGACCGCACCATGGCGCCCAAAAGTCGACCAGGACCGGTTTATCAGCCCCAAGCACCTCAGTTTCGAAATCCGACTCTGTAATGTGTTTTGCTTCAGTACTCATTTAAGTAACTCCTTTCTTGCGTTGTCCCTTAGTATACTCAGCATACGCGGCTTAAACGCATCCTTTCTGCTAAGCTTAGGTTCAAAAAGATGTATAATTATATAAGCTATAAGCGCCAACCCAACTCCGCTTATCAACGCCGCCGCATCACCCCCAATCAACGAACCGGCTGTAACGCCTATTATCAGCCCTATCAACGGTATTCCGTACATCATAAGCGTAGCCTTAACCATGCTGTTGGCATGAAGCTGTATCTCCACGATATCGCCCACCTTTGCGTTAAGGATATTTTCGATTTCGATTAAGGCCTCGTCGCTTCCTAGGGTAAAGCAAGCCCTGCATTTTCCGCACGCTTTACTCCGTTTGAATCTCACGGTTGCTATATCGCCTTCTACACCTATGACCTCTCCATATTGTTCCATGCCCGCTCCGTATCCAATTTAATCCTCAATTCTTCTAACTGCCTTTCCTCGACAAAATCGGGGGCGTTTGACATAAGGCAAGCAGCCGTCTGCACCTTTGGGAACGCGATTACATCGCGTATGTTATCCGTTCCCGCTATTATCATAACAAGCCTGTCAAGGCCATATGCTATGCCGCCGTGCGGTGGAGTTCCGTATTTAAACGCCTCCATCAGGAAGCCAAACCTTTCCCACGCCTGTTCCTTGCTAAACCCCAGCAGTTCAAACATGCGCTCTTGAAGCTGCATCGAATGTATTCTTATAGAGCCTCCTCCTATCTCATTTCCATTTAATACCATATCGTATGCTTTCGCACGCACCTTGAGAGGGGTGGTGTCGAGCAGCTCCAGATCCTCATCCTTTGGACTGGTAAACGGATGGTGTTTGGCCACATACCGCCCCTCTTCCTCATCCCACTCAAGCAGAGGGAAATCCGTAACCCATAGCAAATCATAAATTCCTTTTTTAATGAGGTCAAGCCGTTTGGCAAGCTCAAGGCGCAGGGCGCCCAGCGAAGCAAAGACGGTTTCATTGCTTGGATCCGCCACGAAGAATATTATATCCCCTGCCTGGGCGCCAGTACGCTCAATAATAGCTCCCATCTGCTTATCGGTCATGAATTTGGCAAAAGAACATTGCATTCCGTCCGGTTTCATGTTAACCCAGGCAAGCCCCTTTGCCCCGTAGATCTTAACAAATTCGGTCAACTCGTCAATGCCCTTGCGGGTAAAGTTTTTTGACGCGCCCTTTGCGTTTATGCAGCGCACGCTGCCGCCGTTAAGCAATGCATCGGTAAACACCTTGAACCCGCAATCCATCACCAGATCGCCAACATTGATTAGTTCAAGTTCAAACCGTGTATCCGGCTTATCGGATCCGTAACGCTCCATCGCCTCAGAATAGGCTATCCGTTTCAAGGGCAACCCGACGTCGACGTTAAGCGTTTCTTTGAGCAGCTTTTTGATAAACGCTTCATTTATAGACATTACATCCTCGGAATCAACAAAGGACATCTCAACGTCTATCTGGGTAAACTCTGGCTGACGGTCCGCCCTTAGGTCCTCATCGCGGAAGCAGCGCGCTATCTGCATATATCTGTCAAACCCGGATATCATCAGCAGCTGCTTAAACAGCTGCGGGCTTTGCGGCAAAGCATAAAATTTATTTGGATGCACCCTGCTCGGCACCAGATAGTCCCTTGCCCCCTCTGGAGTGCTTTTTGTAAGCATGGGGGTTTCAATCTCAAAAAACCCGTTGCTATAAAAGAACTCGCGCGCGCATTGCGCAATTTTGTGCCTGGTCATAAAGATATTCTGCATTCGCGGCCTTCTTAAATCAAGATAACGGTACTTAAGCCGCACCTGTTCCTGAGCGTCCAGATCATCCTCAATATATATCGGCGTCGTCCTCGCGGAGCTTAATATCTTAAGGCTGTTTGCTACAAGCTCAAACCCCCCTGTCTTCATGTTTTTATTAACCATTTCAGGAGCACGCCTCCTCAATATGCCGCCAACGGCAATCACATATTCGCTTCTTATTGTTTCGGCGAGCCTGAACACGTCTCCGTCGACCGCACTCTCATCGAAGACAACCTGCATAATGCCGCTTCTGTCCCGCAATCCGATGAATATAAGGGCGCCCAGGTTTCGCCACGAATCGGCCCAACCCATCAGCAGCACCTCTTTACCTACCTCCATCTCGGCCGGTTCCGCACAATAATGTGTTCGCTTCCAACCCTGAAGCAACTCTTTCATATAATTTCGCACCACCTTTCAATATAGTCTGATATATTATCCATCTCTGCCATCGCATCTTCCCCAGTATCCATGTTTTTAAGCTTAACAACTCCCTTTGCCAGCTCATCCTGACCAATAACGGCTACAAATCGCGCATCCATCTTGCCGGCATACTTAAACTGCGCCTTAACGCTTCTTCCAATATGATCCGTCTCAGCTATATACCCCCTGCCGCGCAGATCGTTTGCCAGTTTGTATCCAGCTATTCTGGTTTGTTCATCCATTGAAACAATATATACGTCCATCCTTTGCTGCTCTGGAAACTCGACCCCCTGGTTTTGGGCAACCATAAGAAGCCTTTCCATACCCAGGCCAAAGCCGACAGCCGGCGTATGGGGACCTCCTGACTGCTCCACCAGCAGGTCGTACCTGCCGCCGCCGCATACGGTTCCCTGTGAGCCAATATGTTTGGATACGAATTCAAACACGGTCCTGGTATAATAATCAAGCCCTCTGACTACAAATGGGTCGATTACATATTCAGTGCCCGTTGCGTCCAAGCATAGCTTTAACTCATCAAGATGATCCGCGCATTCCCGGCATAGGCATTCGATGGTCTTAGGCGCAAGCCTTGCCACGGCCTTGCACCTTTCCTCTTTGCAGTCAAGTATTCTTAGGGGATTCCTTTCCAGTCGATCCCTGCAGGTGCCGCAAAGCTCATCAACATGCTCTTTAAAGTACGCCTTGAGCTTTCCGTTGTAATCAGGCCGACATTCAGGACATCCTATGCTGTTTAGGTGAAGCTCAAGCTCCTTGATCCCAATGGTATCAAATAGTCCCTTTGCCAGCATAATACACTCCGCGTCCGCGCTGGCGCGCATAGCGCCAAACATCTCAACGCCAAACTGATGGTGCTCGCGAAGCCTTCCCGCCTGCGGCCGTTCGTAGCGGAACGTAGGGCTGTTTAGATAATACAGCTTGGTCGGCTGGGATTCATTAAAAATCCCATGTTCTATGAACATGCGCACAATTCCCGCCGTGCCTTCGGGTTTTAGCGTAATGGAGCGGTCGCCCTTATCGATAAAGGTATACATTTCCTTTTGCACTATATCCGTGGTATCTCCTATGCTTCTCAAAAACAGTTCGGTATGCTCTATTACCGGCGTGCGTACCTCTTTAAATCCATATTTAAGGCACGTCTGTCTGATAATGCCCTCAAGATACTGCCATCGGTAGCTTTCAGATGGCAGAACATCCTTCGTGCCCTTGGGCGCCTGAACTTGCATGTAGTTATTTCCTCCTTTGTATAATAAAGGGGTTTCCTGTCCTGATGTAGGGACGGGAAACCCGCGGTGCCACCCTTATTGAGCAAAAACGCTCCACTTTAAGCCCATAACGCATGCACACGTCCGCGTTTTAGCGGCAGCTCATGGATGTCCTTCACGCCGCTTAACTTAGGGACAGCTTTCAGCCTGGGCCATCCTCTCTGCACTGTTAAAGCGCCGCTACTCTTCCAATCATAGCCTTTATAGCATTATATTGCATCGGCCAATGCGTGTCAATGGCCGTTTAGCGTAATTTTTAAGTAAACAGCTTGTATAGCTCATCCCTGCCGGGCGCTTCTATTATCGTATTATCGGCGAGTCTCACGCCTTCTCCGCCCACATAGCCGATTATCGCCGCGTCAACTCCGCTGGATGCAAGCCCCCTTACCATTTCTTCTCCGTTACGGCACGATATAAGCATGCTTCCGCTGGATATAAGCCTATATAAATCTATCGAAAGCGCGGTGCAAATCTTTTCGGTAATCGGATGAACTGGTATCGACCTTAAATCAAGGCATATGCCTTTTTTTGATGCGTAGGCCATCTCCCAAGCGGCCCCAAACACGCCCCCCTCTGTGATATCATGCATGGCGGAAGCCCCATGCCTTGCCGCGTACACGCCTTCCTTTACAACGCTTATCCGGTTAATGAATCCGCGGGCCTCCATTAGCTCCGTCTCACTTAGCACGCCTTTAAGCCTGGCATTAAAGTCCTCCGCAATGATAGCGGTTCCTTCCAGTCCTGCTGTTTTTGTCATGACAAGGTGATCCCCTTCGCGCATCCCTGCCGGGGTTATCGGCCTGTCGAGAACGCATCGCGCAATTACCGCGGCTGAGGTGATTATACGGGTTACGCTATCCGTCACCTCAGTGTGGCCGCCAATGATATCAACATTGGCTTCCGCCGCGGCCTCGGCTATTTCATCGGCCAGCTTCCCAATGTCTTCATATCCAGCGGATGGAGGGGCGAGCAAGGTTATTAAAAGCCCTATAGGCTCAGCTCCAGCCGCCGCCGCGTCGTTGCAGTTGATATGAACCGTCAGCCTTCCGGCGTTTTCCTTGGCCGATGTAATTGGATCGCACGACAGCACGGCAAGCCGCCCGCTGAGGTCAACCGCCGCACAGTCTACCCCAATGCCCGGCGAACACACAACTTCCGCTCTTGTATGTCCAAACTTGCTGAGAATAAGGCTTTCCAGCCTTTCATTGCTAAGCTTCCCCTGTTTCATCCCTGTTTTCCTATCATTTCAAAGAATTTATCCTCGGATATCACCGTAATACCCAGTTCGTTAGCCTTATTCAATTTGCTTCCAGCGCTTTCTCCGGCAACGACATAGTCGGTTTTTTTGCTTACGCTTCCGCTTGCCGAAGCTCCTAGGCTCTCAATAAGCGCTTCGATGCCGCTTCGGTCCATGCGCTTCATTGTCCCTGTTACGACGATGGTTTTACCAGCGATAGAACTTTGTATTTCGCCGCTTTCCTCGTCTTCAGGCTTAACGCCGTATGATAGTATCTCGTCTATTGCCGAGCTTATCGATTCGTCGCTGAAAAAATCCACTATACCCCTTGCAACAATATCCCCGATATCCTTTATCGCTATCAATTCGTCGTATCCGGCGCGTCTGACCGCCTTTAGGGTTAAAAACCGTTTTGAAAGAATACGGGCCGTCTTTATACCGACATTCGGTATGCCCAACGCGAATAAAAACGATGAAAGCGGGCGGCGCTTACTCCTTTCGATGGCTGAGAGCAGGTTCTGCGCCTTCTTTTGTTTAAACTTATTTAATGAAAGCAGTTCGTCAATGGTCAGCCTGTACAGCTGAGGTATTGTTACTATATTGAGTGATTCAACAAACTGCGACGCCGTTTTATCCGAAAAGGTTTCAATATCCATGGCGTCCCTCGAAGCATAGTGCACAAGCCTTGCTACTATTTGGGGCGTGCAGGTAAGCGAGTTTGTACAGAATATGTTGGCCCCCCTCTGTTCAACATGGGCGCCGCATGCAGGGCATACCGACGGCCTTTCAACTTCGGCTATAGGCGCCCCATCATCTACGCGCCCCAAAATCTCTGGAATAACGTCGTTGCTTCTGCGTATAAAAACCTTTGAGCCCGCTCCGACGCGCTTTCTGAGTATGTCGTCATAATTGTTCAGCGTCGCCCTGGATATGGTGGCGCCCGCAAGCTCCACCGGCGCAAGCCGGGCAAGCGGCGTAAGCTTTCCTGTGCGCCCTACCTCCCAGGTAATACTGTTTATTGTTGTTGTGGTTTCCTCGGCGGTAAACTTATAAGCAACAGCCCATCTTGGGAACCTGTCCGTATACCCCAGCGCATCCCTTGTAGCAATATCGTTTATCTTAATTACCATGCCGTCGATGAGAAAATCCAGCTCTCCCCTATGGGTCTCGACTTCCTTTATGTCGTCAATAATAGTGGCTGCATCCCTGCATACACGCATATACGGGCTTATTTTAAACCCGTTTTCTTTAAGAAAGTCCATTAGCTCCGTATGTGATGAAAACCTTGCTCCCTCGGCATAACCTATGTTATAGCAAAAAAATGAAAGCCTCCGCCCTGCCGTAACCTTGGGGTCAAGGTTGCGCAGCGCTCCGGCCGCCGCGTTCCTCGCGTTTTTCAGATGTTCTCCGGTTGAGCTGTTCAGTTCGTCAAGAACGCTTAACTTCATGTAGCATTCGCCCTGAACCTCAAGCTTGCCCACGTAATTTATTGCAAGCGGAACGTCGCGTATTGTCTTTACCTGCTCTAGGATGCCCTCCCCCGTTATTCCGTTTCCACGCGTTGCCGCGTATACAAGCTTTCCCCCGTCATAGGTAAGGTTAACCGTAAGTCCATCGAACTTATATTCCAAAACATACTCGGACTGCGGAAGCGGATTGCCGGAGTTGTTTTCAAACTCTCGCTTTAACTTATCCGATCTGTCCATCCAAAGCACTAGCTCCTCACGCGATCTTATCTTATCCAGGCTCCATAGGCGTTCAATATGCGTATGCTGTTCAAACGCTGTAACCGGCTCGCCGCCGACCCGAAGCGTTGGCGAATCTGGAAGGACTATGCCCGTGTCAGCTTCAAGCCTTAGCAGCTCGTCAAACAGCTCGTCATATTCCTTATCGCTGACCTTTGGCGCGTCAAGCACGTAATACGCATATGCGTAATCGTTTAATCTATCTATAAGTTCCCTCATGCCCTGCTGCATTTAAACCTCCGCTTCGGTTTACTCGGCCGGCTCGATTGGGGCATACGCTCCAGCCAGCTTTTTCACACCGACCGAGTCAAAGTCAATAGATATCAGCATAGCGCTTCCGCTTCCAGCCATCTCTATTATAGTGCCCTCCCCAAACTTGGCATGCCGCACGCGCTGATATATGCTGAAGTCTTTAGGTTGGACGGCAGCGGGCCTTTCATACTTGGAACCGCCGGCCAAAGAGGAAACGCCGGGTTTCTTCTGATATAGTTCCGCAGATATCCTTCGGCCATAATTATACTCATCGTCCGTTCGCCCGAACCCGCGTGCGGCTGACGGCCTTTCCAGGAACTCCTCGGGGATTTCCCTCAGGAAGCGGGATTCAATACTGTCGGAAGTATGGCCGAAAATGGTTCTGTGCCTGGTGTTCAGCAGATACAGCTTTTCCATGGCCCTTGTCATACCGACATACATCAGCCTTCTTTCCTCCTCCATCGAGTCAGGGTCAAACTTGGACCTCGAAGTAGGAAATATGCCATCCTCCATGCCGGCTATGAATACGGTGCCAAACTCAAGCCCCTTAGCGCTGTGAAGCGTCATAAGCGATACGGTGCCGTGCTCGTCGCTCATCGAATCAATATCCGACATGAGCGCAACGCTCTCCAAAAAAGCACTCAACGCATCGGTTTCAGGTTCAACTATGCTGTTTTCTACTTCTCTTATGTTTCCCATAAGCTCCAAAATATTTTCCCACCTGGTCTCCGCCTGTGTCTTGCCCTCTAATTCCAAGTATTCTCTATATCTTATTTTAGCCAGTATATATTCCGTAAGCTCTGATGGCGGGATTTCGGCTTTCTTTTTTAAAACATCGGCCATCATATCCCTAAACGGCTTCAGCTTTGCCGCCGTTTTTGAATCCATAGACGTAGCGTCAAGTACGGTTACTAAAAGGGGCCTGCCGCTATCAACCGCCGCATCCGTTAGCTTTTGCAGTGTAGCGGCGCCAATTCCTCTGGCGGGGACATTTACTATCCTCCTGAACGCGACATCGTCGTTTGGGTTGGCAACCACTCTTAAATAAGCAAGGATATCCTTTATCTCCTTGCGGTCGTAGAACCTTTGACCCCCGTATACATTATGCGGTATACCGTATGACAGCAGCATTGTCTCTAGTATTCGGCTTTGAGCGTTCATACGGTAGAGAACCGCGTAATCGCTGTAATCTCCTCCGTTCCTTATCCCGCTCATGATGGTCTTGCATACGAACTCCGCCTCCCTTCGCTCGTCGTCAGCGCAATGATGCGTTATCGGATCGCCGCAGGCCTTATTGGTCCACAGGCGCTTTTCCTTTCGTCCGATATTATTGGCTATCACACTGTTGGCGGCGTTGAGGATATTGGCCGAGGAGCGGTAGTTTTGCTCAAGCCTTATTATCTCAGCGCCTGGAAAGTCGGTTTCAAATTCCAGTATGTTTCTTATATCGGCTCCCCTCCAGCCATATATGCTTTGGTCGTCGTCGCCAACAACGCATAGGTTTCGGTGTTCCTCACAAAGCAGCCTTACCAGGCTGTACTGGGGAAGGTTGGTATCCTGATACTCGTCAACCAGCACGTAGCGGAACTTGCCCCTGTATTTTTCAAGGACGTCCCCGCATTGCTGAAAAAGTTTTATGGTGAATAGGATCAAATCGTCAAAATCAAGCGCGTTTGCGTCCTGAAGGTGTTTTTTATATAGGCTGTACACCTGTCTTTTCAAATCACCCTGGAATTCGGAACCAAAAAACGTATCCGGATCAACGCCTTTATTTTTAGCGGTGCTTATAGCTTCCTTTATTGATCGCTTTGGAGAATCCTTTTCTGGAACGCCCAACCGCTTCAATATGGATTCAATTACGTTCAGCTGATCGCCATCATCATATATAACAAAGCTGCGGTCATACCCGTTGGACATCTTGTCAATATCCATTCGCAAAACACGCACACAAAAGGAATGGAACGTAACGCACCAGACATCCGACGCGGAAAGCCCGACGAGTGTTTCCGTCCTCTCCCTCATCTCACGAGCAGCTTTGTTTGTAAACGTCAGCGCCAAAATATTCCATGGACGAACTCCATGGTCTATAAGGTTTGCTATTCGGTACGTAAGTACGCGCGTTTTTCCAGAGCCCGCTCCCGCCAATACGAGAAGCGGGCCGTCTAGGCATTCAACAGCCCGCCGTTGTTCTTTGTTAAGTAAGGTTATATCCATATTTTAGCCTAAAAGGTAGCCGGCAATATTAGCGTTTGGAGTAATTACGCCGTTGATAACCGCGCTCTTTGCGGTTAAAAGCGTCGTAACCCCAGGTCCGTGTCCGGCCAGGATGCAGTCGCTGTGTACAACTACCCCTATTGTTGCAGCCCCTGTAAGGTAACCGCGGCCAAATGTTGTATCGCAGTTTTCAAGCATTACGATGTCGCCATAGCGCAGCTTATCCAAACCAAAGTTTTTGATTACCTCACGGTCTGCTGTCATTATGTCATAATCTCCCCTGTAAGCGCTGTTTGATCCTATACCGGAACCCATGAGATAAGCGGGAATCTTGGCCGCGACGGGTACGTTAAGCATTCCGTTATCAGAAGTTATATTGAGTTTGTAATAGAGAGCCGGATCAATATTCATAGCCTTAACCTTATCCTCAAAGCCCATAAGCTTCATGCCCTGGCCCTGCGCTTTTATGAGGATTTTGTCGCCTATGGCCATTTTCTCCAGCGTTTCGCGCTCAAAATACACCAATACGTGTTCAATCCCACCATGCTTGCCAGTAACAAATCCTTTGGCCCCCTTGGCCTCCCCTGAAATTACCCGAGCTTCGTTGCCTATACATGAAAGCGTGTTAAGCGCATTGTTCTCATTCGTATCGGACGCCTTTATTGATACTCCAGGCTCCACATGATCCGCCTCCATTGCATATACGGAATCGCCGATAGAAACATTATAGGTTATTCCACCTGTGCCGGGCAGTACCATCGGCATGCCGTCTACAGTGTTTATCCTGTATGGATTGGGTCCCATAGCGGGATGATGAACCTCTCCCATTACGCTTTGCATAACGAGACGATCTGAATTTATCGATACTATATTAGCACTCATGGTTTTACCTCCAACTTATATTTATAACCAATTATAACATATGGGACTGCCTATTTCTCCTTAACCGCTAAAGAATAGACGGCATTTTCTAGCCGCTCCAGCGCTCTTAGAAGCTCTGATCTGGGAAGCGCCAGGTTGATTCGCTCAAACCCAGAGCCTTCGTCTCCGAATATATAACCCTCGTCCAGGGCTAAATTTGCCTTGTTAAGCATTAAGTCTTCCTGCTCCTCTATGGTCATTCCAAGCCGCCTCATATCTACCCATGCAAGATAAGTACCCTCCGCTCTTATATAGTCAAGCATTGGAAGTCTCCTGTCAATGAAATCATATAGAGTCTCGAAATTATCCTCAACGTATTTGATCAGCTCATCCAGCCATGCCCCTCCCTCTCTGAACGCGGCTATGGCTGCATATCTCGACAGCGCTGGTATTCCTGGGACGCCTTCCCCCTCAAGCCTCCGCCTAAAAGCGCTCATAAATTCAGCGTTTGGTATGAATATATTGGAGCAGCACATTCCAGCTAAATTAAAAGTTTTGCTCATCGCAGTACAGATAATGCAGTTTTGCTCCATACCATCTATTGTTGAAAAGGTAATATGTCTGTTGCCATTCAGTATAAGCTCCCCGTGTATTTCGTCGCTAAGGACCATAACCCCGTTTCTTTTGGCTATTTCCCCGAGCTGTTTCAACTCCTCATATGTCCATACCCTGCCAACCGGATTATGGGGACTGCAAAGTATAAGCAGCTTTGCGTCAGCCCTTTTACATAATAATTCCAGGTTTTCATAATCCATAGTATAACGGCCGCCTTTATATATTAGGGGGTTTTTCAGAAGCGTTCTTCCATTTCGCTCTACAACAGACTTAAATGGGGGATAGACGGGCGTCTGTATTATTACAGCATCGCTACTGTTCGTAAATGCACGTACCGCTATATTCAATGCGGAAATCACTCCTGGTGTAGTTACAAACCACTCATGCCTGATCTCCCATCCACGGCGCTTGAGCATGAATGCCTTAAGCGCTTCAAAATACTCGCTGTCCGCGTATGTATAGCCATATATCCCATGATCGACAGCCTTGTGCAGCGCTGCCTGTATCTCTGGTGCCGTCTTAAACTCCATGTCGGCTATTGTAAGAGGTATGTATCCCCCTTCATATATATGTTTTGGCGCCATCGCCCATTTCGAGGCTCCGGTGCCGCGCCGGTCTATAACGGTATCAAAATCATACATTGATAGGCCTCCTCCTTTGCTGATGAACTAATTTACGGCCGATAAATTATAATGCATAACCACAGCGATAAGCCTAGGGGCTGCTGTTTTAAGTTTTTAACCATGGCGGCGTATTTTTTATTCCACTAGGGCAAAAAAGGCGCCGCTGACGCCTTTTAAACCCCTTGGTGCTATGCGATAAATACAGCATTAGCGTTATTAGTGATACGGTCCCCATTGAACAGGCTATGCGGCTTTCCTGAAATAATCAGTATTCGTATCCACGCCTGAAGGCTTCTTTATTTATTTCAATGAATTTTGGCTTAACATTGGCTTCAATCGCCTTCATCCACTGGTCATACGTAAATGGCAGCTTTTTGGCCAGCACGCCTATAAGCACCACGTTCGCGGCGCGGTAGGTTCCGCACTCGTGCGCTATATCAGTTGCGTCAAGCTCTATTACATTGGCCCCTGACTTTCTGATCCTTTCCAGGCAATCGTCAGGATATTCGGCGGCTCCGGTAATTACTGGCATTGGGAGCAACTCCTGAGTATTTACTATTATCGTTCCGCCGTCTTTAAGATAGGGCAGAGCGCGCAACGCTTCAAGGTTCTCAAACGCAAGCACGACATCCGCGCACCCCTGCTCTACTATTGTGGAATAAAGCTTCTCATCATCGCTTATACGGACATAGGTTACAACGCTTCCGCCGCGCTGGCTCATGCCATGCACTTCGCTGACCCGTACATCGCATCCGTTTTCAAGCGCGATATAGCCCAAAATCTTGCTTGCGAGAAGCGTACCCTGACCGCCTACGCCAACTATAACAATATTATCTGTCATGGTCTTACTCTCCTTTCGCCTTCAGCGCTCCAAACGGGCATACTGTCGAACATAATCCGCAGCCGACGCATTGCGTCGGGTCAATTTCCACGCTCTTACCGGTTCTTTTTATCGCTGGGCAGCCTATTTTCATGCACATTCCGCAATTTCTGCACTTCTCCTCATCACATGCGAACGGAATGCCTGGCTGCTTTACTATAAGCGCACAGGGCCTTTGGCTGATTATTACGCTCAGCTCCTCCCGCGCCGTTTCCTCGCGAACAACACGCTCCAGCTCTTTGAGATCATAAGGATCAACTACTGTAATATTCTTTATGCCCATGGAGTCGCACAGCTTTATAAGGTTTATCGCCGGAGCGGGGTTTCCGTGTATATCAAACCCTGTCGCCGGATTATGCTGATGTCCGGTCATGCCGGTTATTGAATTGTCGGCTATTATAACAGTTCCAACCGAACGGTTATACATCATGTTGAGCAATCCTGTGATTCCGCTATGACAGAACGTGCTGTCGCCAAGCACGGCAACGGTCTTTTTCGCCTGCTCAACGCCCCTTCCCTTTTCCATACCGTGGGCCATTCCTATTGACGCGCCCATGCATACGCAGGTATCCACTCCCGATAGGGGCGCAAGCGCGCCAAGCGTGTAACAGCCAATATCCGAACACACCGTCAGCTTCAGCTTTCCAAGGATATAATAAAGCCCCCTATGCGGGCATCCTGGGCAGAGCACAGGCGGCCTTACCGGTATTCCCTGGGTATTCATAGGACCGGCCTCTTGCTCACCCATAAATTTGGCGGCAATCTTTTTAGCGAAAAGCTCGCCCTGTACCCCCGTCTTATCCTTGCCTGAACAGGATATTCCCCACGCCTTGATGGTATCCTCAAAGAACGGTTCCATATCCTCTATTACATAAAGCTCTTCAACTTCAGAAGCAAATTCCTCAATAAGTTTTTTAGGCAGCGGATAGGCAAGTCCCAGCTTGAGCACCGATGCGGTTGGCATCGCCTCCTTAACATAGTTATAGGCCGCGCCCGAGGTTACAACCCCAACACGCTTATCGCCCCATTCGATGCGGTTTATTGAAAGCCTGTTTGCGGCTTCAGCCAAACGGGTTTCACGCTCTTCCACGAACAGGTGGCGGCCAATCATATTGCCAGGCATTGAAACATACTTTTTATTGTTTTTTACGTACTCCTTCAGAGGGCTTTCTTCCCTCTCGCCGATTTCAACAACGGTTCTCGCATGGGCTATTCTCGTCGTAAGCCTTAGTATAACAGGCGTGTCATATTCTTCGCTCAGCTCAAGCGCTACACGCATAAAATCCTTGCATTCCTGGCTGTCGGATGGATCAAGGCACGGAGCGTGAGACGCTCTCGCGTGCATTCTCGTGTCCTGTTCATTCTGCGACGAGTGCATTCCAGGGTCGTCGGCTACCACGACTACAAGCCCTGCGTTTACTCCCGTGTATGTCGCGGTATAGAATGGGTCCGCCGCTACGTTAAGACCTACATGCTTCATGCATGCCATGCTGCGTGCGCCGGCTACCGACGCTCCTAGCGCCACCTCGACAGCCACCTTCTCGTTGGGAGCCCATTCGCAGTATATCTCGGGGTAGTTGGCTACATTTTCATTTATCTCCGTGCTGGGCGTGCCAGGATATGCGCTCGATACGCGGACGCCAGCCTCGTATGCGCCTCTTGCAATCGCCTCGTTGCCAAGCATTAGCTGTTTCAATATTACCTACCTCCGTCTAAAGAATTTTATGTCGTAAAATATACGTACACAACATTATATCCATATAAGTATAATCCAGCAATAAACGCTATAAAAGTAGTCAGCGTCATATATACCGTATATAATAGGGAAATAGCTGTTCAAAAATTTTCCATTATAGAATATAATGTTTAGGTTGGGATTACATTCGAATTAATATAATGTAAGAGGCGGTAAAATGACAGGACTTGATAATGCATGGGAACAGGTTTTGGAGTTCCACAGGGAGTTTGATGTTCCGGTGGCGAATCGTCCCCGCGGCATGTCTAAGGAACGCGCGGCAACGCGCTGCGGCTGGATGCAGGACGAAATATCCGAATTTTTGGAGGCTTCAGAGAGGAATGATCTAACCGAACAGGCCGACGCAATGATTGATCTAATTTACTTCGCGCTGGGCACCCTCGTAGAGATGGGCGTACGTCCACAGCCTATTATGGACATTGTTCATGGTGCGAACATGTCAAAGCTCTGGTCCGATGGGAAACCACGATTTAGAGATGGAGATAATAAGGTAATTAAGCCTGAAGGATGGAGTGACCCTCACGATTCAATCAAGGCCGAACTGGCCAGGCAGATTGAAACTGGCGGTTAATTCTTCGGACCTTTATCTTTTGCTATTGACGTTTGGAGGAAAAACGAATATTATATCAACGTTGGCATGCGGCTGTGGTGGAACGGCATACACAACGGACTTAAAATCCGTCGGGGAAACCTTGCGAGTTCAAATCTCGCCAGCCGCACCAGATAATGATAATCCGAACCCGGTTCCAATCGGGGACGGCTTCGGATTTTTAGTATATCTTTAGTGCGAAAAGCAAAAGCGGCGGTATCGTGAGTGATACCGCCGCTTTTGTCATACGCTCCTTTTCTTTTCTGTTTCTTTTGCCCTCTGTGCTTTCCACTCCTCAAATTCTTTTTGTCCTTCCGGGCTTTCAAAGAATTTTTGGATTTCGGGAAGTAAGCACCGGGCAAGGGCTTCTATTTCATGTTGGGGGATATTGGTGTCCGGTTGCTTTTTTGCCATATATCGCCTTTCTCTGTATTCAGTTTTCAAGGTACAATGCCGCTGTGCGGCGTGAAATGTTTTCTGTCATCAATCACCGTTCTCTTGTGTGCCGCTGCTGTCGTTTCAATTCTGCCAGCACCTCCGGCGGGATACGGTCTACCAGCCGCTGAATGTCTTTCAGCTCGCTTTCCAGCTTTGCCCGTTCCATCGTATCTTTCATCTTGCCTTTTTCGCTGGCTTTGGCTCTGGCTTCCAACTGTTCATTTTCTGCCAAAAGGTCGTTTATTGTGACCTTGTATTTTTTGAGTTGACCGGAGAAGTTCTCCATCTGCGGAAACCACTTTTTCAGCAGGGAGAGGGCTTCCTCTTTCTTCTTTCCGGCGTTGAACGGGGTAATACCGTCCAGCGTGGCTTCAATGGCTTTTGCCTGTTTGGAGAGATTGACCGCCTGCTTGAACAGACGGGTGGGGATATGCTTCCTGCCTGTCTTGCTGGCGCTTTCCCCACGCTCCAAGTCGGGATATTTCTCCACCATATAGGCGTGAAAATCGTCCTGCCACTTCGTCAGGTTTGCCCGGTTGCCGATAATCTCCTTTGCACACAGGCGGTTGTCCTTTGTCAGCGGAACAAAGGTCAAATGCAGGTGGGGCGTTTTCTCGTCCATGTGTACCACCGCCGACACGATATTTTCTTTCCCTACCCGCCCGATTAAGAAATCAGCCGCTCGCTGGAAAAATTCCTGTATCTCCTTTGGGGACTTTTTCTTGAAAAACTCCGGGCTGGCGGTAATCAGCGTATCCACAAACCGGGTGCTGTCCTTACGGGTACGGCAGCCTGCCTGTTCAATGTGGTTTTGAATGAAGTGGTAGTACCTGCCCTCCGGCTTGACGATGTGGAAATTGTACTTGCTCCGGCTGGTGTCAATGTCGGGATTGCTGGCGTACTGTTCCTTTTGCCGTTCGTGATGGGCTTCCAGCGGTCTTGCCGGATTGCCCTTGTGTTTTTCAAATCGCAAAATTGCGTGTTGTGCCATGAAACTCCTTTCCCCATTCCATTCCTTTCCGGGACTTTTCCACAGGAAAATCCCGCAGAAAATATCTCGGATAGGATAGGAATGGATAAGATATAAATAAAATCGTTTTAATCTCTGTATTTCTATATACCGTCCGGTTTCCGTACTTCAAGAGGATTGATTATCGTACTTCATGAGTGCGGTTTTCAGCCCTCCGGCGTTCCATAACCGGATTTCTTGAAGTCGGTGTTTGGAACCGCTTCATAGGATTTTGGGTAAATTCGGTTGGGTTTTCCACAGCCCTGCTTCTGGATTTCCACCAGTCCGGCGTATTGCAGCTCCCGCAGGGTGTTGACCGCTTTCTGCCGCCCGCAGTGGAGCAGCTCCACTACCTCGTTGATGGGATAGTAGAGGTAAATGCGCCCGTATTCGTCCGCCCAGCCGTTTTTCCGGGACAGGTCTGTCCGGCGCAGGATAAAGGCGTACAGTACCTTTGCTTCGTTGGACAGTGGCGTGAATGTGGGGGCTTCAAAAAGGAAATTGGGAAGCCGGGTAAAGCTGACCGCCTTTTCCGGCTGATGGATATAAATGGTGTTTGTCATATCGTGTTTTGTGGACGGTTAGAAGCCCGTTTTCGGGGACAGGCAGTAGTTTCTATTGCCTGCCCCTGTTCTGTGCTTGCAAAGCCTTGTAAATCAAGGACTTTTCAGCCCCTAACTGTCCACACAAGACCTCCTTTTCCGTTCACTTTCTGTTTTCTGCCGCCTGTGAACTCTGGCGGCACAGTCGGGACAGTATTTCGCCCGGTTGCACTTTGGGACGAACACTCTGCCGCAGACCGCACAGCGTTTTAGCTCCTTATCCCGGAAAATCTCTGCTTCCAGCGTTCCGATTTGCGGCAAGACCGACCAGCGGAACCACTTACAGCAGACCGAGAAAGAAATGGTCTGGGGGCAGGTGTGGGTGTCCCCATCGTCAAGGAGTATACAGTCCCCGTCCTCATAACAGCAGCACTCCCGGCGGATCAGGGCGTTTGCCTGTTTCCTCTGTGCCGGTGTCATGCGGTAAAGGGAACCGTCCTGCCTGCGCTCTATGGGCGGCAGTCGTTTATATGGGTTCTCTCTCATGTGTTCCCTCCATTTTTCCTTTGCCGTTCTCCCCGAAAAGGCTTCCTGCCCCATTCCTGCGGCGTGATTCTCCTTTGGTACGCAAATGCGCTACTTCTCCGGGAGAGGTATTCCTTTTCGGACGGTCATTCTGTTTTCAAGGTGCAGCTCATCGATGAACTACCTTAAGTCTACACCTAAAAGACCGCCCGCCCCGTATATCCATAAGGTCGGAAATCAGCCCGGAAAACTCTCTATTTCCACGCTCTCGGAATTGTGGTAGAATAGAAGAAATAGAATGGCAAATCGAAATTTCACGGAGGTATATTATGGGACTGTTTTCAAAGAAGAAAAATGAAGAAGTGGCTATTGATGAACTAACACCACAAATAAAAACTAAGTTAGATGAATTAGCCCAAAAAGGCAATCAGTTTGAGGAAGAAGAACAATATGAGGAAGCTATACAAGCATGGAAAGAAGCTCTTAGCCTAATCCCAGAGCCACAGCAATTTTACAGTGAAACCATATGGTTTTTAGCTGCCATTGGCGATATTTATTTTCAAAAGAAACAATACGAAAAAGCACACGAATGCTTTGACAAAGCAAGGGGGAATTTGAGCGGCGAGGGATATGGAAATCCGTTTGTTATGCTTCGATTAGGTGAATGTTGTTTAGAAATAGGGGACGAAAAAAACGCCACAGAATATTTGCTTAGAGCCTATATGTTTGAAGGAAGGGAGATATTTGAGCCTGACGAGGACGGTAATGATGATGGCAAAAAATATTTTGATTATTTAAGAACTCATGTTGAAAACATTGAGTGAAGATTTAGTAAGACACAGTTCCCATTTATCGAGCAGACAAGGAGGGAGAGCATGGAACTATCCATACAAGAACGATTGAAAGATTTGCGTGTGGAGCGTGGGCTGACGCTGGAACAGCTTGCGGAGGAAACTCATCTTTCCAAATCTGCTTTAGGCAGTTATGAGGGAGACAATCTCAAAGACATCAGCCACCATGCCCTTATCCAGCTGGCAAAGGTTTATGAAGTGACCATTGATTACCTGCTGGGACGCTCTAAAACAAAAAATCACCCAAACGCCGAGCTTGCAGACCTGCGTTTGAGTGATGATATGATTGAACTATTGAAAAGTGGGCGGGTGGATAATTCCCTCTTGTGTGAGCTGGCGGCGCACCCTGATTTTCCCCGGCTCATGGCTGACCTTGAAATCTATGTGAACGGAACGGCAGTCAAGCAGGTACAGAGCGCAAATGCCATTGTGGATATTATGAGCGCAACCATTATGAAGCAGCACAATCCCGGCTTGTCCGACCCGCAGTTAAGACAGCTTATCGCCGCCCATATTGATGATGACAGCTTTTGCCGCTATGTGATACAGCAGGACATAAACAAGATAGCTCTTGACCTGCGGGAAGCGCATAAGGACGATTTTTTCAGCGTCCCGGAGGACAATCCTCTGGAAGATTTTTTGCAGACCGCAGAGGAAACCACCAGAGAGGACAGCGACCCGGAGCAGGCGGCTATGGCATTTATCTGTAAGCGGCTCAAGCTGAACTATGGGAAGCTGTCAGAGGAAGAAAGAAAGTGGCTAAAAAGAATTGCACAAAAGTCGGACTTGCTGAAAAATCCAAAGCCGCAGCGGGGGAGAAAGTAAGAGAGCAGTAAATACTGATTAAGGGAGCAAGTTGGTATGAAAATTAAAGAAATCAAGGAGTGATTTATTATGCCACAGCATATAACCGTTGTAAATTATGACCCGGAATGGCCGTCAAAATATGTACGAGAGCGGGACTATATTACCGAGATACTGAAAGATAATTGCATTTCTATCTACCATATTGGAAGTACATCTGTTCCGGGACTGGCCGCCAAGCCAATTATCGATATTATGGCAGTCGTTAGAAGTCTTGAAGAGGTAGATACAGTTGCGGAAAAGTTTTCAGAGATAGGTTACGAATATCTCGGAGAATTTGGAATAACGGGCAGACGCTATCTTCGCAAAGGCGGTGATGAGCGAACCCATCAAATTCATATTTTTCAAGCGGACGATTGGAACAATATCGGACGGCACCTTGCATTTCGGGACTATATGCGAACCCATAAAAAAGAGCGGAACGAATACGCAAAAATCAAGAAAGACCTTGCGCAAGAGTTTCCCTATGACATAGATGGATATTGTGATGGGAAAGAAAATTTTGTTCGTGAGATGGAAGAACGTGCGCTTGCTCAATACGATGGAGCGTGGGATAAATTGTATATTGCCGCAAGGAAAGTACAGCATGAAAGAAAACTCTCTCCACTGATTGAGGCTGGGAGTGTTTCTGCCGCAGTTCTTTCGGCAAAAGGAAATATCTATACCGGGGTTTGCATTGATACGGCTTGTTCATTGGGAATATGCGCGGAAAGAAATGCAATTGCAAATATGATAACAAACGGGGAAAGCCAAATCATAAAAATAGTCGCTGTCATGCCGGATGGAAAAGCAGGTATGCCGTGTGGAGCTTGCCGGGAATTTATGATGCAGTTGAATAAAACAGCAGGCGAAATAGAAATTTTGTGCGACTATGAAACGAAAAAGGTGATACACTTGAAGTCTTTAACTCCCGAATGGTGGAACACAGACCAAATGGAAATGAACGAATGAGGAGTTTTTTTATGGAATACAGAGTAATTGACAGAAACAACTGGCAACGAAAAGAATATTTTCAGGCTGCTGACAAAGTGCGGGGTGCAGGGGGATCATCCCCCTGCCGGGGTTTGGGGCAGAGCCCCAAAGCCTTATGCCGCAGCATTTTTCGTGAGCGTTGCGAGCGTCCGAAGGACGCAAGAAACGCGGCTCTTTCCAAAACCATGGGTTTTTCAACGGTCTGAAATGCCTTTCAGGCATTTTGGAACATATGGAATAGGTATTAGACATGGAA
>OHCS01000108.1_pt1 | contig 50987 bp, 33 predicted proteins | sample 1566741 | NCBI WGS metagenome assembly OHCS01 (sample SAMEA3879604, study PRJEB24766) | human gut metagenome | biome: human-associated habitat; feature: feces | place: USA | collected 1985/1987 | reverse complement strand
GGCCTTCGCGTTCGGCGGTTTCGATCATCTTGACCGCAATGCGGTCCTTGATGCTTCCCGTAGGATTGAAGCCTTCGAGTTTGGCGAATATTTTCACGTTCGGATTGGGGCACAGCCGGTTGATCCGCACCATCGGGGTTCCCCCGATAGTACCCAAAATATTCTTTTTTACCATAAATCGACCTAATTAACCGCGTAAAGATAATCATTTTCCGGAAAAAAGATTAATTTTGTGAAATGTCATGTCCGTCTCGTGAAGACAAACGGGTCCCGGCCTCACGAAACGGCATCCCCGGACAAGGACCCACCCTACCCGAATGAACCCATCGAGATTCAGGCCGGCCGCCGGCATGGCGCTGCTGACCTTCGCCGGAATTCCTGCGGCACAGCACGCCGACGCACACCCGAAACGCCCCGGACAACAGCCGCCGAACATCGTGCTCATCCACCTCGACGACATGGGCTACGGCGACCTGACCGCAACGGGGGCCACCGGATACCGGACACCCAACATCGACCGGCTCTGCGCCGAAGGCATGCGCTTCACCAATTATTACAGCGCCCAGGCTGTCAGCAGCGCTTCGCGCGCCGGGCTTCTGACGGGATGCTACCCCAACCGCATCGGATTCGCCGGGGCGCTCGGTCCGAAATCGAAAACAGGACTCAACCCCGACGAGGAGACCATGGCCGAAAACCTGAAGAAAGCCGGCTACGCAACCGCCATCGTCGGCAAATGGCACGTGGGATGCCGCCCGGGGCTTATGCCCCTCGACCACGGTTTCGACGAATACTTCGGGCTGCCCTACTCCAACGACATGTGGCCCCACCATCCGCAGACGTCGTCCTATCCGCCGCTGCCGCTGTACGAAGGGCGCAAGGTCGTCAACCCGTCGGTCTCGGCCGCAGACCAGGCGCAGCTCACCACCCGGTACACGGAACATGCCGTCGACTTCATCACACGCAGGTCCGAAGGCCCGTTCTTCCTCTACCTGGCCCACTCCATGCCGCACGTGCCGCTCTTCGTCTCGGACAAGTTCAAGGGCAAAAGCGAGCAGGGACTGTACGGCGACGTGATGATGGAGATCGACTGGAGCGTGGGCGAAGTGCTCAAGGCGCTGGAAAAGAGCGGCGCGGCCTCCAATACGATCGTCGTGCTCACTTCGGACAACGGGCCGTGGATCAACTACGGCGACCACGCCGGCTCGACGGGCGGTCTTCGCGAAGGCAAGGGAACCACCTTCGAAGGCGGGCAGCGCGTGCCGTGCATCGTGTGGTGGCCGGGGACGACACCCGCCGGAACGATCTGCAACCAGCTGGCCTCGTCCATCGACCTGCTGCCGACCTTCGCGGAGATCGCGGGCACGCCGCTCCCGGCGAAGCAAATCGACGGCGTAAGCATCCGCAGCCTGTTCGAGGGCGTGCCGGACGCCACGCCGCGCACGTCGTTCCTGTTCTACTACCGAAAAAACAGCCTGGAAGCCGTGCGCGACGGACGCTACAAACTCGTGTTCGCCCATCCGGGCCGCAGTTACGAAGCATTCCCGCCCGGCAACGGCGGACGCCCGGGCAAGGTGGCCGAAGGGCACGAATTCCCGCTGGCGCTCTACGACATGCGCCGCGACCCCGGCGAACGCTACGACGTTCAGAACCAGCATCCCGAAGTGGTCGAGGAGCTGATGCGGATTGCCGATGCAGCGCGCGAGGACCTGGGCGACGACCTGCGGGGAATGCCCGGCAGGAACAGGCGTCCGGCAGGCAGGGCCGAATAAACGACGAAGGGCAGGTCCGCCCGGACCCGCCCCTTGCCTTTGCGGCGCGGGAAACGGACTATTTACGCTCCTTCCCGGTTTCGGCGAAAGCCGATTTCACTTCATGCTCTTTCTGCTGACGGGCTTTGGGCGTCGGAGCCTTGCCCTCTTTAACCAAACGATTGATGTTACGCTCGAAATTCTGCTCGCAAGGTTCGCAGGCGGTGTCTTTGTTCTCTTTCATGGCTTTGGAAATTTTATGGTATCGACTCCTGCTGCAAATAGCGCGCCGTTTGCCCGACCATTCATTCCGGCAAACAAAAAAAACGGACAACTCCGTAGAATTGTCCGCTTTGGTAGCGGGAGGAGGACTCGAACCTCCGATAATTAGAATTGTATTTCAATAAGTTACACTCGTTCTTTCGTAAAAAAGTATTCCAACCGGCATTATTTAATTCAATATTTGAACAGGTTAACCCCACCATTTCAGCAGGTATCCGAAGAATACCTTGTAGAATAGGCGTATCATATCCAAGCGGTTTTTACTCGACAAACCACCTGTACTCGGGTTCCCCGATGAGCGCCTTTGCCACTCCCTCCGTGAATACCGTCGCATTCCGGCTTCTTGCGAGGAACGAATCGATGTAGCTGGACTTGTTGGCTCCGGTAAAGAGGTTGAACACCCTCCATAGGTCAATCTCCCGCTGTCTGTCGCACGCAAACGCCGTATCGTTGTAATAGGCCCTTGCGATGGTGTTCAGATGGCAGTCCGTGAATTCGAATTCCGGGAGCTGCTTGCGTTGAGCAGGCGGCAGGAACTGATACAACCGTGCCTTTCCCACCATCTGCGCGAACTGACTTTCCGACATGGAGGTATCGAGCAACGCCCGCATCCGCTCCAAATGCCGCTTGACATTGTAGCTCACGATCAACTCCGTAATTTTGGCTGTCAACTCCTGCGTGTTCGTCACCCGCATCTCTCCGGCCAGTCCGTCCGTGGCCACACACATATTGCAACACACCATATTCTTGAACCCGATAAAGACTTTGAATTTCTCGAAGCCTTTCTTACTGTAAAGGTTCTCCTGGTTGTAGGCCCTTACACCTCCTACAGTCAGGTTGAGCCTGCATCCGTCGATAACCTCCGTTACGGCTGGTATCTCGATGCAGAACATCATCCGCTCGTAATAGATGGTCTTGTCCTCGTCGGTAAGGTCCTTTACGGCCTTGTGGATGGCTTCGGGAGTCCGTCCCTTGACGATATGGCTCACTCGTATCTCGGGCTCCTCTACCGTACAGCTTCGGAACATCCGTTGCGCACACTCCCACATGGTTTCGATGAACTGATTGTGCGAGATGGTCACCTCGTTGTCCTTGGAGAACACCGGGGTAATGCAATCGTTCTGGAGGTGGCTGAGTGTAACAGCCTTGGTATTGGCCTCGATGCAAGGCTTGCGGGGCTGTTCTTCGGGAGTTTCCCGGAACGGGGATTCTTCCAGCACTTCGAACGAGGGCGAGGGGATAATCAGCTGTGTTGCATCCCGTGCATCTTCACGGAGCGTAAAGGGCAGTACGTTATTGTGCGATTCTGCCCGCGGGATAGCTTGTTCCATAATTTGCGGAGGGTTGGGTTCGACATTGGTTGCACCAGTCGAGAATCTGCATCCCGACTTGTTCAGTCAGCGGAAACTCCGCCTTTCCGGCGAAAAGCTCCGTGCGGTCCTTGGAAGCCAGCGCATAATGTTTCATGTTGACATCGAATACGATGGTGAACTCGTAGTCTACATTATCCCGCTGTACGGCTTTAAGACCCACTTTCTCGGGGATCATCTTCCCGTTGCGCTCGTTGAGCACGTACTCCTGCTTGCTTCGCATCGTACAGATCACATGGCACGAGGAGTTGAGAATCCGCTGGATAAAGGCGTTCTGCCGGGGCGTGACCTTGGCCCAGTTGGCAAAGGAGTTGCCTTGCAGATTGGCGTGGAAATCCAGCAGGTAATCCCAGCAATGGGAGATGCTGTCGATGATGATAACCTCCATGCCTGCGCTTTCGCAGATACCGATGGCGTCGATGTATTTCTCGGGATTGTAAGGCTCCGAGAGGGAGAGCACGTTGTAGGCTCCCAGGTGGGCATAGAGGTCCGCACTCCCGTTCTCGGTGTCAATGACAGCGATTTTGGACCAGTCGGAGGTCATGCCGTGGGCGATAAGGAGCGACGAATAGGTCTTGCCCGACCCCGAGGCTCCTTGCAGGGCTAACCGCATCTTGGCTGCCCGGCGTTGTGAATGGCGTAATTGCATGATGAAATGAAATTGGATTTGGTTGAACTCGTAATAGCATAATAAAAAGGCCGCTCCCCCGGAGTGGAGGAACAGCCTTTCGATGGAAAGATAGACAAGGTTACAGCGTGGCAACCGTGGTGAACTGCGGGTTATCCCCGGCATTGTGAAGCAGGAGAAACTGCTCGCCGCTCTCCTCGGAGATCACCTCCGAAACGACGGGATGATCGAGCGGTTCTGCGGGATACTTCGAGGTAACGGCGCCCGCCTTATCGCCATATCCGAAGAAATACTTTCCCGTCTGCTCGTTGCGGATGATACGGATTTGCAGAATACCTTTCCACTCCTTGAACTCGTCGAGAGTGAAGGTCCGCAGGAATTTGAGTGTGTTTGTCATAGCCATAAAATTTGAGATTCGACAATACGCGGAAATAATATGATTATCCCCGGAGGATAGCCGGGGTCGCACCCCAATCCCGCAAAGCGGGGGGGGGTATTCGGGGAATATCCTGCGCTCGAACAATTTCGGGGAGTTGCAAAAATTTTTTGTGGTGAAAATTTGGCTTGGCTTAACCTTGTAATATCATTAATAACAACATCATATTGCTATTTATCGGTATCTCCACTATACAACATCCGCATTTCTCTTCCATTATGATAGGAAAGTTGAATTTGGACAGGGATTTGCAAAAAAATGTGCAACTTTTTTGTTCTGCAGGTGAGGATTTGAACGAATTTTGTTACAACGACTTAGGAGATTTGGTTACGCCATATTTAATACGATTATTCTAATTGAACTAGAAATGTATAGCAACTAAAGGAAACAAAGATAATCTTATACTATTTAAGATGAATTCCAAAAAATTGCCATTCACTTTTTGGTCCTTCAATCAAATTAATCATATCTACATCCTGTGGTATGCTCGGAAATATTAATGAAAACTCTAGAATTTCGCCTACACTATTAAAATAATATTTTTTAGGCTTACGAGGAATGCCTTTGGATGAAATAATTCTGTATTTTTTCTTTCCGGCAGTAATATATGTCCAAATATCAATATTGCACCAACCACCTTGATTATAGGTGTTGATCATACGCATATTGATAATAGTACGATCAGAAGTGAGCTCAATACTAGTGATTTCTGTTGTTGTTGAATATTGTTTATCTACAAAAACAGGAGATATGATTTTTTTCTCAGCACTATCCTTTTTTATTTCCGATGTCAAACCAATAGTAGAAACTGCACTATTATGCATAATTGTGGATGTTGTATCTTGTTTTATAGTTTCTGTATTGACAGAATCTGCTGCTTGCTTAATAACAGATGGCTCTTGTACAACATTGGCTAATATAATACATACATAATCTTTGGCTATTTTTACTTGATCAGGAAATGGTTTTCCCGTTAAAATATTGGTCGAAGGATTAGAAACTTTTACCGGCAATAAATCTATCAGATTTTGCAAATAACTCATTTTTATTGCATAGCCAGCATTTTCAGCTCCCGCATGTTTGGCGCTCACTACGCCAATAATATTACCTTTTGAATCAAATAGAGGACCACCACTATTACCAGGTTGTACCGGAGCTGAAATTTGATATTGTGATACATCTCCATGAAATCCGGTTCGGGCACTAACAATTCCATTAGTTAATTTTACGTCTACCCCCATTGTCGAGATTAGTGGATATCCTAACACATAACAATTCTCTCCGATTTCCGCTTGATCCTGTCGCCTTATATACGGGATATAAGTAAACGGGGTAAATTTTTTATCGCTTATTTTTATAATTGCTAAATCATTATAACTATCAACTTGCTCAACAGATGCTGAATATGTCGTGTTATAATCACCCCTAATCCCTGTTACATATAGGGTCCTGGCATCTGCAATAACATGGTAATTTGTTACTATATACCCTTCTTTAGAAAGAAAAAATCCAGTACCGCTACTTGGCGTATTCTTGGCTTGATCTTTGGTAATTTGCCCATTCTCATCCTCTTCAAATCCCTGTTGTCTGCGTATTTTAAGTAATCGTGTATTATATCTTATCACTGCATCTTTTATTTTTAGTCCTTGCTGTTTCAAATCAGAATACACTAATGCATTTGCCAGTGGTTTTTTGTAAAATGTCTTTACGGTTGAATAAATATCCAACAATTCTTTTTCTAACAGAGAATCTATATTTTTAGTTAAAGCATCTGATATATACTCAACCAATGAATTTAAATAACGTTCACGTTGCTCATAATGGGCTTGTACTTGTGCCTGAGTCCAAGCTTGTGCTTGCGCTTGCATTGCAGCGGCTGTTGCCATTTCACTAAATGACGGTAGCGAAAGTGAACCATATGAAGGCTTATCATACTGATTGATTTGCGCAAAGCATACGTTATATAAAATGCAACAGAAAATTGTTATAATGATATGTTTCATAGTTTATAGATATTAATTTTCTTAGATTTGGTATGTAAATTCAATCAGTCGTTCAGGATTGCATAAAGAGAATGATACTTTTGCAACACGCTGATTTTTTAGAAAAACGTTGCAGCAGTATGGTTCATTAGATTCAAAATCTCTTTCTGGAATAGTTGGACCTATAAGCATCTGCATCATAGTCAGTCCTACGCAGATGGTATTTGTTTTTTCAGGTATCCGAATGTATTGCAATCTATGGTCTCCTGTGATCAGTGCATCATAATCACTTGCTAATTTGAGATATTGCGTAAGATGGGCAATGAATATCACTGCCGTACAAAGGATGGAAGCACGGGCGATTTGTTCTTTTTCAGCATTAATAATTTCGCATTGAATGAAACCTTTGAACTCTAATTCATCAATTTTAGTCCCGTTTTGCCAAATCTCAACATGGTTAAAAGGAAAGCTAAATCCTTCCATTTTTAATTTGCAGAATGGAGGGAATGCATCATATTGTATTTCTTCGCTCATAGGTTAGTAGAGTTTTCCCGCCCAACTCCTCTACGGGGATTATTAAATAAAGAAAGTGTGGAACCGCAATACCTAAAAATAAGTGGTTTAGTCCAGTCCAATTTCTATAGAATAAACTAAACTAAACCACTGTTTTACAATGGTATCACAAATTCCCACTATAAAATTTCTTTCAATTTGTTTTAAGTTTTTTCGGGATATATGGGAACATTTACGGGAATTTATTATACCTTTGCCGCATAACCGAAAAAGCAACGCAGATGAAAGTCACCGTCTATCTAAAAAAGTCTTCCCCCGAGGCCTCGAACATCTGTTTCAGGGTCAGGGATAAGAATGTGGACATAAAGGTTGTTTCCCCGCTTGAAGTGCAGGACAAGTATTGGGATTCCGATACCCTCAGCTACAAGCGCACGACAGCCGTGCCTGCCGCCGAGCAGAAACGCCTTCCGGAACAGATCGCCTCCATCATCGAGCGGGCGGAGAAGACCTTCACGGACAAGGCGGACAGCAGGTGGATGAGGCAGGTCATCGAGGATGTGCTGTACCCTGCCCGCGCCTTCGAGCGCAACCACCCGAACCTGCTCGCCCGTGTCCACGAGTATCTGGAGAAGTTTGACGGTGCGGAGAGAACAAAGGAGCATATCGTCCGCTTCGAGCGCAAGATGACCCGCTACCACGACTACCGCCGGGAGATACTGGGCGAGGCGGACTTCACCCTCTTCGTGGAGACCGTCACGCTGGAGCAGATGAACGCTTTCCGGGATTATGTGGTGAACGAACACCTGCTGCGGCAGGAACATCCCGACTTCTACGCTCCCCGCATGCTCATCAACCACCGTCCCAGGTCACTCTCCGGCACGACCGTCATCAACACCATGAACCTGTTCTGCACCTTCCTGCACTGGTGCAAGAAGATGAAGTATTCCGACAACGAGGTCTATGTGCTTTACGGCTGCAAGGAGCCGACCTACGGCGACCCGTTCTTCCTCACTTCCGAAGAGAGGAACATCCTCTACGATGCGGACTTGAGCGACAACCCGAAGCTGGCCGTCATCCGTGACATCTTCGTGTTCCACTGCTATGTCGGCTGCCGTGTGGGCGACCTTTACCGTCTCACGAGGGACAACATCAAGGACGGCTTTCTGGAATACATGCCGCAGAAGACGAAGAAATGCGAGGCGAAGACTGTCAGGGTGCCGCTGCACGAGAAGGCGTTGAAGATACTGGAACGATATGATGCCAATGCCGACAGGCTGTTCCCGTTCAGGCAAATACACACCTACAACCTCGGCATACGGGAACTGCTGAAGCGTTGCGGCATAGACAGGATGGTCACCATCCTCGACACGCACGGCTACAACACCGTGCAGAAGCCCTTGTACGAGGTGGCCACCAGCCACACGGCACGCAAGACCTTCGTGGGCAACCTTTACAGGCAGGTTCCCGACCCAAATCTCATCGCCTCCATGTCTGGGCACGTGGAGGGCAGCCGGGCGTTCAGCCGCTACCGTACGATAGACGATGACATGAAGCGCAGGCTTGTGGAAATGATAGACTAAATCGGAAAGGAGGATATATATGAAAGTGACCGCATTCATCCGGAAGACCGCCGCCAAGAACAACATCACGGACCAGGCACGTGTCTATTTCCGTGTACGTGACATCGGCGGCGTGGACATCAAGGCAGCGAGCGAACTGTCCATCAACCCCAACCACTGGAGCCCGGAACGGCAGGGCTACAAGCCCCGCGTGGCACTGGTGTCGGAGGAGAAGAAGATGGCCTTCGACAAGGACGTGCAGCAGATTACCCACCTCATCACGAAAGAGTACCACCGTGGCGTGGACGGCAACTGGCTCAAGGGGCTGATAGAGGAATACCACCATCCCAACATCAACGCGAGGGGCGGCAACAAGGCCGACGAGTACCTGCTCTCGTACCAGATACGGAAATACATCGACGAGACCCCGCTTGCGGACGAAAGCCGCAAGCACCACCTCGACAATCTCAACAAGGTGCTGCGCTACGAGCGTTTCCGGCACGAGGTGTTGCACCAGAGAGGCTTCCGCCTGTGCATAGACACCGTAACGGCTGACGACATCCGGGACTTCAAGCTGTGGATGCAGGAGGAACACAAATATGTGGCCATGTATCCCGTATTCTATCGGAACGAGAAACTTCGCGATGTGGGGCAGAGGCGTTCCGAGAACAGCATGTCTGGATCGCTCTACCGCATCCGCACCGTTGTCAAGTGGTGCATCAAGCGCGGGCTGACAAGGAACAACCCTTTCGACCAGTACCAGATTGCCCGTCCGATGTACGGTGACCCCTTTTACCTGACCCTCGAAGAGCGGGACAAGGTGTACTATGCCGACCTGAGCGGCATGGGACCGACCTACCCGGTCTATCGCGACATCTTCATGTTCCAGTGCCTGATAGGATGCCGCGTGAGCGACCTGAACAGGCTGACCAAGGCCAACATCGTGGACGGCTTCGTGGAGTATATCCCGCAGAAGACGAAGATGGAACATGCCAATACAGTGCGTGTGCCGCTCAACCAAAAGGCACGGGACATACTGGAACGCTACAAGGATCTGGAGAACGCTCTGCTCCCCCGGTTCTCGCATTTTGGCTACAACAAGAAGATAAAGGAGATACTCAAGTACGTGGGCATCGACCGAAAGGTCATAGTCCTCGACCCCAAGACAAGGGAGGATGTGGCAAGACCTTTATACGAGGTCGCATCTACCCATACGGCACGCAAGACCTTCATTGGCAATCTATACAGACAGGTCAAGGACCCGAACCTGATTGCCTCCATGTCGGGACATTCGGAGGGCAGCCGGGCTTTCGCGCGGTACCGCAAGATTGACGACGAGATGAAGAAGGAGCTGGTAAACCTTCTGGACTGACAGTCTCTCTTTTCCACTTATCCTTTTATATCAACCTGTAATAATACAATATGAATATGGACGGGCAGAAACAGACATACGAACAGTTCAAGGCGGACATCTTCCAGTGGAAGGACACGCACAGGGAGGAATACCGCCGCTTTGCGAAAATGATGGCGGACGGTAACGAGATGCAGTACCTCGCCGTATGCCGTGCCATATTCAAACAGCTGCCCGGAATCAAAAAGGAATGGCAGATGTCATGGTGCGACGACAGCACGGACGCTTTCAGGAACATCGGCCTGCATTTCAAGGATAACGCTGTACCGGGGCAGATCGTGGAGCTGTACAGGAAACAAAGGGAAGAGGATGCAACCACTCCTCCGTCTTCCTTCTGGGGCAAGGTCAAGTCCTTTTTTAGAGACATGTCCGGGCATGTCACTCTATCTGCTCCACTTGTATTGAGCTGGCTGTATTACGGCAAGAGTTTCGAGGCAATGGTGGACATGGTTAGCAGGCAGGCGGGACATCCCAAGGCGGGGAATGCCGAGCGGATGGGCTGTTCCATTGTCGTTCGCCAGATTATCGAAGTGTCCATAAAGAACGGCTTCCGCACAAAGGAGGACTGGGACAAACATTTCGCCATGAAAGGCGCAATCGAGAAAGGCAGCATCGGAGAATGGGCATTGCAGTCCGTAAAGGACGGGATGGGTGATAGTGATGCCGATACCGGAAATAACTCGACAGAAGCGGCAGACTCCGTCACCGGAACGGCACCACAGGCGCAGCGGACGGCCGGAAAGAAGAAGATACAGGAGCGGCCGCTCGCGGATTACCTCAAGTGCGGAAATAAAGAGGCAGTCATACAATGTATCCGCCGTTTCGTTTCCATAAACACGAGTGCCGTCCATCAGGCACTCCCGTTCTATGTGCTGAAAGACCTGCGGCTGGTGGCCGGGATGCACGCCGCGAAGGAGTACAGCGTGGGGATGGCATTGCAGTTCCCCGACCTGCCCTCGCTGAAAAGCGAGAGCGCCATACGGCAGGCGGTCGGCTTCCTGAAGGCGGCAAAGCATGTCATCAAGGACGGGAAAGATCAGATGGCACCTCTTATCGAGAGTGACGAGAACCGAGACCTGTACCGGACACTGGCAGCGGAAATCAGAGAAATCGCTGCCGATGATGAAGCGGAAACTGTGGCCGGATAGGGCAAAACGAGCCGTTTTACATGGACATGCAGACTTGAATTGTCATGACAATTTAAGACAAGGCATTATATATCAATTCGTTTCAATTCCTATATACTTTTGCACCGTCAATCCTCTTCCCGGGGATAGGCGGTGCTTCTCTTTTACAAGCCATCGGAAGGGAGGCGTCAGGGAACTTTTGAAGATGGTCATCACAAAATTCAAAAACTGATATTTATGATTACCATAGAAAGTCTGGTTGAGCAGGGCGCGAACGTGAAACTGGAAGTCACGCCCGCCGACCTTAAGATGTTTGCCGAGTCCATCGTGCAGCGCACCATCATGGCACAGCAGGAGGAAAGGGACGCCGCCATGAAGCGTGAGGCGGAAGAGACTTGGCTTAATACGAAACAAGTCCGTGAACTGCTCAATGTATGCGAGGGCACGCTCAACCTGTGGGCGAAGCGCGGCTACCTCGTGCCTGTCAAGGTGGGCAACAAGAACATGTACGCCAAGTCCGATGTCCGCCGCGTGCAGACGGGAGGGAAATCCGAGAGTGTGACATCCTATTGCAAGAAGAGAAATGGCTGACATGACACACACCCGACTTGAACTGTGCAACATGATCCGCATGGAGGCGGAACATACCAAAGACACCGGCTTCCCTTTGGAAGTGTTTCCGCAGACGGTTCAATCCGTCATCCTTGACATGGTCCGGTACGAGAACTACAAGACCGAGTTCATCGCGACGGCCATGCTGTCGGCGGTATCGGCCGCATTGGGAGGCACCTACCGTATCCGCATCAAAGGCGAGTGGCAGAGCAACGCCGCCCTCTACATCATCCTCGTGGGCAGGCCGGGACTGGGCAAGACACCGCCGCTGGAAGCGGCATACCGTCCCATACGAAAACACGACTATGCCCTGTTCAAGGCGTATGAGTCGGAACTGGAGACATGGAAGGCCGCCGGGGAAAGCGGCAGGAAGCCTGTACTGCGGCGCACGGTCGTATCCGACTTCACTCCGGAATCGCTCCTGCTGACACACAACAACAATCCCCGCAGCGTGGTCATCCTGGTGGACGAAATCATGGGCATGTTCAACTCCGCCAACCGCTACACCAACGGGCAGCTCATAGAGCAGCTGCTCACGGCATGGAGCGGCGGGGCATTGGATGTGACAAGGGTCGGCAGCACGGTACCGGTGCATATTGAACAGCCGTGCATCAACATCATCGGGACCACACAGACCAAGCGCGTACACGAACTGCTGACGAAAGGTTTTGAGGAGAACGGCCTGCTCGACCGCATCCTGTTCGTGCTTCCCAAGTCCCGTGAAGTGCCAAAATGGACCGATTGGGATGATGGCGGGGAGGACAGGGCTTCCATGGCGGCGGCACGATGGGAGCAGATACTTTCAAAGGTTCTTGCCCTTGACTATGACATCGGGGAGGAAGAAAGGATGCCCCATGTGCTGTCCATGGACAGGGAGGCTAAAGAGTATTTCTACTCATGGTGGAACAGGAAGGTGGAACGCATCAACCTGATAGAGGACGATGCCGAGGTGGACAGCCGTGAGATGAAGCACCCGGCGCAGGTGGCACGGCTGGCTCTGCTCATGCAGGTGTTGCGGTATGCCATCGACGAGAGCCACCTGCAGTCTGTGGATACGGCATCGGTAAAGGCCGCCATCCGGCTGAACGGCTACTTCGAGGACTCGTACCGCCGCATCCGCTCATTCGTGGCGGAGGACATGTGCGAGGATCCGCCCAAGGTGCTGCTGTCGCTGTTGCCGGACACGTTCGACACGAAAACTGCCATCGCCATTGGGAAGGAATTGCAGAATGTCAGCGAGCGCACGGTGATGAACTACCTCAAGGAGCTGTGCCGGAGCAGGCTGCTGCGGAAGTCCAAGGCCGGGCATTACGAGAAAATCATATATGATAAATCTGGAAAATTTAATATGACAGACAATGAACCGTCACCCCCAGACTGCAACGGATGACCCCCTCGTTGCAGCCTGCAGTCTTTGCAGTTTTGCAGTTTCAGGTTTCTAAAAACAGGTATTTCCTGCAAGACTGCAGGAACTGCAAACTGCAAATGACGGTTTCCACTTGCAGGAATCCACAAAAGAGAGCATCATGACCGAATACAGATTCCATCTTCAGAAATACCGTCCGGGCAGCAAGACCGTCTGTCCGGAGTGCGGCAGGAAAGCCTGCTTCACCCGTTATATCGACGAGGCGGGAGAGATTTCCTTCCCTAACAGCGTAGGCATGTGCGACCATATCAACAGTTGCGGTTACCACTACACACCGAAAGAATACTTCCGGGACAATCCGGCTGTCAAAGAAAGATTGAATGGGCAGGAAAGGTTTGGCGGCACACCGATAGCTGCAAGACCGCCAGCAAGAGCATTGCCCGAACAGAAACCACGGATTTCTTTTCTTCCCTCTGATTGGGTGGAGCAGTCCATGCGCAGGTACGACATCAACCCCTTGTACCGATACTTTACCAAAGTGATGGGCAAGGAGAATGTGGACAAGCTATTCAGCCTATACAGGGTCGGTACCTCAAAGATGTGGGGCGGAGCCACCGTATTCTGGCAGACAGACCGAGACGGTAATGTGCGTGCGGGCAAGATTATGGGCTATGATGCGGAGAGTGGGCACAGGGTCAAGGAACCTTTTAACCAAGTCAATTGGGTACACTCGGTGAGGAAGATGCCGGATTTCAGGATGAAGCAATGTTTTTTCGGCGAGCACCTGCTGTCGGACACTTCCTCCACCATATCCTCCAATCCTGTAGCCATTGTCGAGAGCGAGAAGACGGCACTTATAGCCGCCCATTTCATCCCCGACTTCACCTGGCTTGCCACCGGAGGGACGCACGGGTGTTTTAACAGAGAAGCCATACAGGTATTGGAAGGACGGGAGGTGATTCTCTTCCCTGACCTAAAGGCGACGGACGAATGGAGGCAACGGCTGCCCATGTTGGAATCCGTCTGCAGGCGTACCACCTGCTCCGACCTGCTGGAAAGGATAGCGACCGACGAACAGCGCAGTCAGGGACTGGACATCGCTGACTTCCTGCTGATGGAGGACACGCCGCAGATGATTCTCGCAAGGATGATAGAATGCAACCCCGTGTTGCAGACCTTCATTGACACCTTCGGGCTTGAACTGGTGGATGCGGGGAGAGCGGAATGATGTAAAAGCAGCGGACAGCTCGCTGTCCCATGAAAAAGGGGTTGTAAAATCCCGTAGCCTATTAGGGCATTTTCACCGCCTCCGCTCCGCGTCCGGCAGTCAAAAAGCCCATAGGCTGAAGGAATACCTCAGACTCCAAACAGATGCCTCCGGCAACAGGACGGGATTTTACAACAGTAACAATAACCATAAAACGAACGGATATGAGCAATACACAATATGCAGTCTGCCACTTGCAGCGTGGCAGCGGGAATGACTCCGGAATGTCATGCCATATAGAAAGGAAGGATGCCAAGGGGAAGAAATATGTCCCGGCAAATGCCGATGCAGGCAGGACACATCTAAACAGGGAACTGGTCAGGTTTCCCGATGGCGTGTCCAACCGTACCGAGGCGATACAGCACCGCATCGACACCGCCGGGCTGCGCCGCAAGGTCGGCAAGAACCAGACAAAAGCCATCCGTGTCATCCTGACCGGAACACATGAGCAGATGATGAAGATTGCCAATGGCAGCAGACTGGACAGTTGGATTGATGCCAACCTCAAATGGCTAAGGGAGACTTTTGGAAACGAGAACCTTGTATCGTGCGTGCTGCACATGGACGAGAAAACGCCACACCTGCACGCCACCGTCGTTCCCATTGTCGCCGGGGAGCGCGTCCGCAGGAAGCGGGAGGGCGAGAGGAAGTATGAAACGAAATCCGGTCCCCGTCTGTCTGCAGACGATGTGATGCGGCGCACCAAACTGCATGAATACCAGAACAGCTATGCAGCGGCCATGGAACCATTCGGGCTGCAACGGGGTATCGTCGGTTCCACGGCAAAGCATCAGGCCAACTCGGATTATTACAGGCAGCAGGTAATCCGGTACGAGGAGGACATTGCCAAGTTGCAGGCAGATGTGGAGAAGGCACAGGAGGGCAGGAACACCATCCTCTCGTGGTTCGGCAAGGGCGACCTTGCCAAAGCAAAAAAGGAACTCTCGGACAAGGACGAAGAGATTGCCGGACTCAACAAGCGGCTCAAGGAGCTTCAGGCGGAAAAGGCGCGGTTGCAGGAGCGGCATAAGTTGGAAATAGGGAAACTGCGGGACGGTTACCAGAAAGAGATAGAGACAGCCATCCGCAGGGCGGAAACCGCCGAGCGTCAGTCAAAAGAGAAAGATGCCGTCATAGAAAGGCAACGGAAACAGATAGACCGACTTGACCGCAAGGCAAACCCCCAGCGTTACAGCCTCTCGTCCGGTGCCGAACTGGTGCGTCTCAATGTTCCCAATTACCGGAATCCGTCGCTCCATATTTGGACACGGGTCGGAGAGGAACTTTTTGAGGACACCAAGTTCCAGATAGACTATGATGTGGCACAAAGGCATTTCAACGGCCAGATCACGGACGAGGAGTTTGTCAATGCCGTCTTCGAGCCGCAGGAACAGGTAAGCGGGAAGCAGGCCGAGCTGTTGGGAGCAGCTTTTACTCTTGCCGCCGGAGGACCGGCGGAGGTTCATGTTGGTACTGGTGGAGGCGGTTCTTCTTCTGAACTTCCGTGGAGAGATAAAGATAAATACTCCAAGAAACAAACAACCACAAGACGATGATTAAAGACATGTGAGGTATGGAATTAAAAAATAGAACCCATGGGAGCAAACAATTTGCAGAAAAGACAGGTATGTATCGAAAAATAATGCCTCTAAAACCTTTGTTTTTCAAAACAAAAGAGGTATCATATATCTAAAAAATGGTATATGGCTATATCCGTGTTTCCACAGACAAACAGACGGTGGAGAATCAACGCTTCGAGATAGAGCGTTTCTGTAAAAAAGAAGGTCTAACTATAGATGGATGGATTGAAGAAACTATCTCTGGTACTAAAAATTATAATAAACGAGCACTTGGTAAACTTTTGAATCGAATTGTCAAAGACGATTTGATAATTTGTACGGAGCTGTCTCGGCTTGGTCGTAATCTTTTTATGATAATGGAAATACTCAACATTTGCATGACCAAAGAGAGTCGCGTTTGGACTATTAAAGATAATTACCGTCTTGGCGATGATATTCAAAGTAAAGTTCTTGCCTTTGCTTTTGGATTGTCAGCAGAGATAGAACGTAATCTGATTTCTCAACGAACAAAAGAAGCCCTTGCTCGATTAAAAAAGGAAGGACATCCAGTCGGTAGAGGTCAAGGTCAACGCAATAAACAGTTGAACGCAAAATGTGTGGCTAAGCACAAATACATAGAGAGTCAAATGGAAAAAGGAATAAGTGTACCACAAATAGCTAAGAAATTGAGAATTGCAAGAGGAACCCTATATCGCTATTTAGCATACACTGGGCTAAGAACACCAACAAAATCAAGGAATGGCAGATGGGAGCGCGGTATCTATTAACCGTCCGTTTTTTGAAGACTAATTCCGGCAAGAAAGGAGAAGGCATGCCCGTTGTCCGTAATCCTCAATTCTATTTTAGGGAGGGTTTTTGTTGGATAGATGTTAATTCTACATACCTTAAAGCCAGAATTAAAGCGAATGGAGTTTTTGATGTTTTGAGTATGAGCCTATTCACAATGACCCCCCCCCTCCCTGATTGGTACTTTGTTGCGTTAATTAATTCTGAATTTATTAGTTTGTATGTGGATAATTTCATCAATAACACCTCTCATTTTCAGATAAATGACGCCAGACAACTCCCAATAATAATCCCCCAAAAGGAAACATTTGAGTCATTGCAAAAATTAGCTGCTGATTGTATCAGCCTCAAGAAAGTTGCAACCACGGATGATTTCCTTATGGGAGAAAAGCAGTATGAACTTAATAGGTTGGTTCGTTCATTATATGGAGTAGAGGGTTTTTATTAAATCCTCTATCTCTTCTTCAATAAATTCTAAATCGTTGTCAACCAATTTTTGTTTCTTTTTAATCGCCTTATCAGCTAAAGATTCTATTAAAAAAGCAAATTCCTTAGTGGGAATAATTATCGGAAGCTGCTTAATATCATTTACTTGTATATTAACGGAACAATTTATAAATTCTCGGTAATAATCAAATAACACATTAGAATTAAGCAATGCAACAATAAATTTATTTGAAAGGAGATCGATAGCATATAATGACATAGAACCCACATCATTTACCGATTCTCCTTTTAATTTAACCTTTAATAATCGGGCATTGGGGTTTAGAAGATTATTCCAACAAAAACCCTCCCTATACTAAACCAAAGATTTGATTTTCTATAAAATCATCCAATTGTTTTTGTATGTTTGATGACTCGTTCCCTTTTATTTTTTGCGCTATTGCAGCTTTTGCCAAAGCGCTACAAAATGATAATTGTTCAGATGTAGGAACGATAATTGGGAGTTGACGAGCATCGTTTATTTGAAAAGTCTGAGTGTTATTTACAAAAGTATCAACATAATAGCTAATCAGTGTCGAATTAATTACACATAAAATGTATTTTTCGGGAACTTTGTCGCACACGCCAAAAATACTCATACTTTTTACGTCATGGATACTCTTTTGCTTAATTCTGCATTTAAGAAAAGTCGTATTAATATCACTCCAACACAATCCCTCCCTAAAGTAGAACGTATAACCTTGGTAACGAGCTTTCGGGTCTGTCTTCAAAAAACGGACATTCTCTTTAGACCATGCAATAGCAAAAGGAGTCTCTAAATACCATCTATTACCGTCTTTATCTCCTTTGTCGTAAGGCACATAGTACGGCTTAGTGGTTTCTATTCCGTTCTCTTTTTCATCATTTGTCAAAGAATCCACATCTGCTATTTCGCAATCATCCACAATCTTATAAAGATAACCTTGACCGAAAATGTCACGACCATATTGCTCTTTGAGAGAATCAAAGAGTTCTGCAATTTCAGCTTCTGACAATGATTGTAAAAAAGCTACATATGATGGGTAACGGCGCATTTCTGCGGTTATAGCTTTCGGGGTTCGAGCCAAAAAATCAGCAAGTTTCTTAGGCCGAGACACACGGATGTTCTCCGCCCATTTAGTGGTGCTTCTTACCGCAATGTATTTACCATTATTGGCGGTAGCCAAACCTTGTCCACCCTCGGTCAAGCACCCGAGAAGTGCAACATCACCAGGTTTAAGGCTTGCCCGATATTCTTCAAGTTCGCGTTTATTCTTTTCGATTTCACGAGAAGTCTTAATCTTGTCCCACCACTTATCATACAGAGCTTTGACCTTTTCGCCATAAAGCTCGTAGATACGCATATTCAATTCAGACGGTTTGAATATCACACTGTTCTGAGTATTGAGATATACTGATTGAGCTACGGTCAGACGTTCGGGCTGTAATAAACTCTTACGACCATCCATAAAGCGCACGAGATTTTCTGCGGCAGGCTTATTCTTAACTGCCGAGGTGATGCAAGTGTCAACCATTACAGCTTCAAATGGATTGGCTGTATCAAACACGTAATTAAGTGTATTGGCAAGCAGTAAATCTCTTAAATTACGCTTGGTTTGAGTTGTCCAAAATGTCTTAGGAGTAATGTATGTAATACATCCTCCCTCACAAAGCAAGGAAAAGCCTTTGAAAAAGAACAGGTTGTATGTATCATCAGAGAAGCCAAATTCCGCTTCGAATAGTTTCTTATCGGCAGTTGAAACACCTTTTGTAGAGATATAAGGTGGATTGGCGATAAGAATGTCAAAGCCCTCTTTGATACCAAACATCCATTCGGGATCAAAGAAAGGAGCGAAAGTATTTTGGTCGAACATATCCCACTGTGCAAGTTGGGCTGCTTGTTCGTTGCCGATACAGTCTTTTTCAAGTAAGAGATCCGCAATCTCCTTACGCAAGCGAACTACCTCATTGCGCCATTTTTCCTTGGTTGTAGGTCGTCTAGCACTAAATATTTTATGTTTAGCAATTTTAAGTTGACGTTCTTTCTGTTTTATTTCTTCTGAGTCAAATAAAGATGCTTCCGTCCGTTTTAGACCAAGAAGTGAGTTTGCTGCAACAAATTTGGCTTCCAAATTAGGCAACGGACGAATTCCGAAATTGTCGGCAGGATTGTTATTCCGTTTCTGGTCTATGACAAGGGAGATAAAAAAGCGGAGTTTTGAAATTTGAATGGCAATGGGCTGAATATCTACACCATAAATGCAATTTTCAATAAGGTGGAGTTTACGGGCATAGTCTGGGTAGTTTACATTCTCATCAAAAGCTCTTTCTATATCAGCAACAGCTTCTCGTCGTTCTTCAGCAGTCGAATTAAGGTATGCCTCAGATGTTTCATCAATAGCGAATTGTAGTAGCATATTCTTCCAACGACTATTATCGGGATCAATTTGCTTAAGAATATGCACCATCTGTTGAAGCACACCAACAGGGAATGCTCCTGAACCACAAGCGGGATCGAGTATCTTACAGTTATAGAGAGACTGCATAATTGCCAACTTCTGCTGTTCGGTAAGCAAAATTTCGTTATCTGCATAGTCAAGTAGCTTGCGGTATTCACTCTCCAACTCATTGCCAACCGTGCGTTTGAGGTGAGTGACAAGGCTTTCATCAACCATATACTGCACTATTTCTCGTGGAGTATAGAATGAACCAGTTTGCTTACGGGCTGTTTGTTGGGTTTCTGGATTGTATGAAGCTAACAAGTTCTCGAATACCTTACCAAGCAATTCCGGATCGAGCGATACATCTTTATCAAATGGCATATTTTCCTCTACTGTAAAGTTGTAACGCTTGAGAATGTCAATGATACCACGAGCCGACACTTTCTTCTTGTTAGCATCGCCGTAGAATTCTGAAAGGTCTATGTTTTTACCCGCTTCCTCTCCGAAGAAAAGATAGTCTGGTACAATCAGTTGCGCCATTGACTCCTTACGTTCACTGAAACCATCGTAGTACATTCCCGTACGCTTTTCATCCAAGCAGTCGAAAAGTCCGCCATTGAGGAATGGCACGGTTTCGTTAGCGAGACGCAAGAACTCGTCAGGATCATTGAACTCATCACGATAGCGCATCAGTTTGTTATCGTCAAACTGCGAGCGGTTGTCCTTGAAACGGCGTTCTGTAAACTCCGTACCTCCCTCCTTGGTAATTGGGCAATTAAGCATTGCAAAGAAAAGGTTTTGCAGGATAGCGCGATAATAAACACTTGCTTCCGACTTGCCGAAAAGATTGTCAATTTTATGCGGATTGAAACCCTTAATAAGATGATTGGCTATATACTCTTGATCGAAGAACTGCCACGGAATAAGTTTACGCTCTTTCAAGAACCATACAAAAATCAATCGAGTGATAAGGCGGATTACCCCCTCGTGATTGTGGCGTTTATCATCTGCCTGTGTAGAGATATCGTTTGGAAAAGAAATAACCTTAATTGCCCAAGCATACCAATCTGACAGTTCTTGATAGAATGCCTTGGTAAGTACCTCTACCGAGAAACGCTCAAAAAGATCTTTCACATCCTCGACTCTACCCAGTTCATTCAAGTATTTATTGGGCGTATAGCAAGCGATTCCCTTGCCAAGATAGTAAGAATAGCGACGAGGGTTAGAATAAGCACGGGTAACATTACTGTCATTTTCACCGATAGAGAGTTGGATTTCAATCAGCGAGAAACGGTAATTGTCCGAGTTATCTTCTGGAACGAAGATAACCAAAGCTCGGTTTTGTTTTTCTCCTGCAAGCATACGGAAGGCATCTTTCGACAGTCCCACGCGAGCATCATGGGGCGAATGGTGTTTGATTTCATAGACCACGAGGTCTAACGTTTTAGACTTGCCAAGACAAGTGGCAACAGATGCATAGTTCATCTGTGTCCAAAATGGGACATTCTTTTCTTCCTGCTCAAAATCATCGGGGAGGAAATCACGGCGGAGGTAATTGACAAAATCCGCACGATTATATGCTTTGCTAAAATCCATCATTATTGCAGTTCTTCAGTTATTATTAATGTTTCGTTCCCTTCTCCGACTTTGGCTTGTGCTTCGAGCAAGCGCATAAGATAGTCGGCAGGAATCTCTTTGAATAATTTTTGAATCTCTGATGGTTTCATTTGATTGATGAAACGCACTTCATAGCCAGACAATGCTTCCGCATCGAGAGCCGCCAAAAGATCAGAATAGTAATCTTCAGGCAGTTTTATCTTAATTGCATTAAGTTTTTGAATAGCCCTTAAGATGTTTTTGTCATTACGGCTCTTTGTATCGCTGCGGAATAGTAAAAGTTTCACCTGTTGATACAATCGGTCGAAGTCCTCGGTGGTAGCAAACGGCTTTTCATCGGGTAAAGCTTCAAAGAGCTTCAAGGCTTCTTCGGCAGAAAGCATTGTCGGCTCACAGTCGCCATTGGAAATTTTAAAAACGAAATCTTCGCCTTTTTTACCAAAAAGGATGACACCTTTGAGCGGCTTATCCACGATGCGCCCTGTTCGGGCGCGGTGTGGAATCTGCAAAGCCTCATTGTATTCATCAGTACCCTTGACCGATTCTAAAAGATGGCGATACTGAGTGTCCCACGATTCCGTTTCGGAATGCTCGATTTCCGCACGGTAACGGTCTCGGAAAAAAGCGTAACATTCTTCATCGGAAGTTAATGCCTTAGTATCTTCACCCATAATGGCATGAATCATTGCCATTTTTAAGGTAGATATTTCTTTGGTGCGGGTTTCGCTTTCGCCTACCTCTGTGGGGAAGTAATTATAAATATAAAGGTTGTCGAAAACCTTTTTGTTGATACGATTGATACGTCCTATACGCTGGATCACCCTTGTGGGATTATATGGAATGTCATAGTTAAATATCGCTCCGGCTCGATGCAAGTTGTAACCCTCGGAAATGGCATCAGTGGCAACCAAGACCTTGTAGTCATTGGCTTGCATTTCTTTTTTAACACTTGCGTCAAAATTATTGCGAATAGTCTGGCGCATAGAAGGCGTTGCATCCGCTGAAGTATATTTAAGTGCAGGAAGTCCGGCATCTTTGAGGGCCGCACCAAGGTAGTTGGCAGTATCAGCGAACTCGCTGAATACAACAAGTTTGCGATTTGGTTCATTGGATAGTTTCTCACGAACAAGGCGGATGAACGATTCGAGTTTCGGATCGAACTTGATAATATTTTCCTTACCAAACCATTCCAAGTAAATAGACTCAAGAAGTGCGATGTCGGCTTTTACGTCATTGATAAACTCGTTCTTGACAAACTTCATGTCAATAACAAAGAATCCCTTGCCTGAATATTTCTCAAACGCATCTTCTATTTCCGCCATGCCATCATCAGTGCTTTCGTAAAAGTCATCCACATCAGGCATGCCTCCTTTTTTCCAAACGGGGATCTTTCCGGTACGGTCAATCCAATCGAGCACATTACGAGAAGATTTTATCATAAAGGCAAGCGACGTTTTGAAAGATGCAACCGAACTTTCGAAGCGACGCACCAGCAAACGGCGCATGAATTTTGCCACGTTTGCTTGACGACCGATGAGCATATTTACATCATCAATCCCTGTTTGGCGTTCTATGTCATTGGCCAATGCTTCACGTTTATCTTCCGGCACATATAGCACTGGCTTGTAACGAGCTGCTTGAAAGCGGTAACTGCCATCGTCCGAATCTTCATCGTTTGATTTTGTCCCATAAATGAGATTAAGCGTGCGCAGATACAAGTCTTTCAATTCCTTGAGGTCATAAGATAACTCAATAGGGTCCTGTGGAATAACCACCTCAATCTTTTGCTTTTTTAGGTCGTCTTTATATGTGTCAATCTGCTGTAGGTCAATGCGTGAACGGCGGATAACCAAAGGCCCGATAATAGAGCGAATTGTGCGAGCTATCTTAGCGGTTTCGTTTTTTACGTCTTGCTTGGAGAGTTTACCTTGACGCTGCAATTCGCGCAGTTCCTTGTACTGGTTGATAAGATCGCGAAACTCAATACTAAGATTTTCCACTGTTTTAAGTGTGGACTTGGTAGGTATCTGAAAGAGTTTCAGCATGGAATAGATGTCGGCAGGGTCGTTGTTAAATGGAGTTGCTGTCAATAACACCACCTTATTACCTTGACAAAGATTGTGCAGCATGGCGTAATCTTCTGTGTATTCATTGCGGTAGCGATGCGCCTCGTCCACTATAATCAGAAACTGTTCATCAGGTTTCTTCAAATCATTGTAATGCGTCAATGCTTCCGAAATTTTACCACTGCTGAATACTGTGCCTGTGAAACCGAACTCGTCCTTATAAGCGTCCCATCCTGACTTCAAGTGTGGGGGTGATATAACAATAGTACGCAAACGGAGGTTGTGGGCAATGGTAGAAGCGATTATACTTTTTCCCAAGCCAACTACGTCTGCTACAATCGTTCCGTTATGGGTTTCGATAGACTTCAATGCAAGTTGAATGGCATCAGTTTGATATTTCAGGTTGAAGAACTTTCCATCGGTAATGTCGAAAGGTGTACGCACATTTGTTTTAGACGGAATGTTAAAATACTCGCTGAGCACACGTAGATAAAGTTTATATGGCTGAAAGAGTCGGTCAATCCAAATTTTACTCTCGACTTTTTCTTTCCAACGATCAACAGTGTTTTCGTCCACAATTGGAATGGCATTTGACCAAAGTTCGTCAAAGATTTGTTTTCCCTCCGTATATTTCCCCTTGTCTGTAAACCGTACATTGATTTCTGTTCTACCTTGCAAACCTTGATAGGAAAGATTACTTGATCCTGTGATTACATCACCGGGTTGTTCTCCATTTTCGTTATTGATGCTATTATAAGCAAAAAGGTACATTTTCGCATGACACGGGTCTTCGGTCTTACGTATTTCCAATGTGCCATTATAAATTTTATGTTGAAATTGACGAAATATTCGGATGGTTTCATCTGTATCGGTATTATCCGTTTCATTAATGAGTCTCACTAAGTTGTTGAAATATTCCTCACGAACCTTACTCCGGATGCGTTGCCATTCCACCAACTCTTCTACCTCACGGACACGATTTGAAATCCGAGTGTCTATGTCAAGACCAACCAAAATACGGAGATGCTTATCAGCGAGCTTATCGGCAAGCTGTATGTATCCCGAAAAATAGAAATAGCCCACAAGAATATCTACGGCATCCGATTTGGGCAAGATACCCGTGATAATGTCGGAGAGTAGACGATCTTTATTGGTTATGAAACTATGTGCCATATTGAACTATGTTTTGTATTCTTTATCAATCAAAAATAATAGTTTCGGTCATATCAACATTTATTCTATCCATACCGTCAACGATTATTTTTCCATACCAATGTCCTAAATCTGCTTTGCAACTCACTCAATCGTTCCATAATCTCATCGAAAGAAGGTGCATTGGCATAGATGAAGCCAATTTGCATCTGCTTATAGTCGTCACGCAAAACATCTTCGATGCTTTTAGGAGGCAGGAACGATATTGTGTGTGGAAGATGACTCGTATAGTCCAATCCACTCCAAGCCGTAAACTTTTTACGATGAGTCACAATGTCCTCGTATAATTGTACATCCTGCATTGCTTCCATAGCAAACGGTTTATCCATCATCTTTACAATGTCATACATGTGTCGTGTGATACGTTCGATATGCGTACAGCCATTGGGACGGTTAAACTCTTCATGTAAAAGAAAAACCTTTTCCAGGAATGTTCGTCCTGGCACTACGGTAGGAACAGTGAATATAGGTAATGAGAACTCTTCACCTGGATAAGCCTCTTCTATCATAGAACGCATTTTCACATCTTCTGACGGTTCCATGAGTGAACGACAACTTATCTCAACCTTGACTCGTTCGGGTATATATTGCATTTTCGTTTGCAGCACTGAATTATACTCGACAAACAGGACTACAGGATCAAGGTCACTGACAGATGTCTCTGGAACTATAACCTTACAGCTCTCTGATAGCCCAAACTCTTTTAATCTGGTCTCAACGTCGAGCGCGAAAGAGCCATCTATGAACTTCTTGGAGTCTTTCCGCAACTTAGTCCGTTGACTTTTAGTCTCAATATTTGTAAAGCCGAGATATTGGGGATCTATTGCAAGGTCAATATCTTCCGAAAACCGTTCTATTAATCCCCAACCTTTGCTAAGGCTTGTTCCTCCCTTGAAAACAAAAGCTGCTGCATACGGCAAAGAAAATATGGCACGTAACACCATACTGACCCAGTAGTCCTTTTCTACGGCATTGTCCACAATCCCTTTATCTTCGGCTACATTAGCCAAAATGGTAAGTTGTTCTTCTTTTGTAAGCTTAGTAAAATTCATAATGCAAGTCTTTGTTTAATCCATTGCGGAGCAATGCTGTAATCGTATTTGATTTCATCAGGACTACCATATTTTTCAATGGTTTGTTTTATGATTGCGATCTGTTCATCTGTCACGTTATCTTTCCCTAATTCTTTCATGGCAGCGACTATAAGTGGGAACAAGTCTGTCTTGTAGGCAAAATTGCGAGGTGCGCTACGCTTGAATATGATTTTACGGTTCCCGATAGTAAGTTCCCTTGCTGTGGCATCTGTCAAATAGACTGCATTCATCGTGACCTGTGTGGAAAGTCCCAATTTGTTCAATGCTGTCAATCCACTAGGTATAATACGAGCCTTATCCTTTTCCGCTATAGCGTATGCGATATCTTCTATAGAGGGACGAAGTACACCGAACTTATTCCGTAATGGATATAGATATAGACCTTGAGAAAGACGAATGAGCACCCCCTCTTTCTCTAATCGGGAAAGCGCACGAGTAACTAGCCCATCATTATTCAGATGGGCAAAATCACTCACCATATAAAGCCTGTTCGGTCCGTTTCGGTCTATGATGTTTCGTATTTCCTTTGTCAGTATCGTCTTCATATCCACAATGATTCCACTTGCAAAGATACGATATTACTCTTGATGTAGCAATAAAATGTCCGAAATTCTTAAAGAAAATCGGACATTATAGAATGCTTTGCGGCTTAATACCCCGATCATGAACCGAGTACATTAAGTTAAGGTTATCATAGTTCGCCAATGGGTTGTTCTAACCAACCCTTTGGCGAACATTAACACCATACCTCAAAATGAAGAGCTTTTATTAGACAGTGGAGCAAAATAATAATAACCTTTGGGAAACCGACAGAATATGGGAACTATACGGTATCAAATAAAAGATAAATACTAATATATAAATTGATTATCAGATTAGTATATAATCATTCTCGGTTCAAGAAAGGAACCGAAAACAGATAATAACTTTAAATATAATTTTAGTACAGATGTATATCATGAAACAACTCTTACTACTTATTTTGCTTGCCTTAACGGCAATGCCGACAGACGCACAGGAATATCCGAAAGTGATTTTGCCGGGTGATTATCCCGACCCTTCCATCATGCGCGAGGGGGAAGATTATTACATGACTCACTCCCCTTTCTTCTATGCACCGGGATTTTTAATCTGGCATTCAAAAGACCTGGTGAACTGGGAACCTGTGTGTCGTGCATGCCCCGAATACGAAGGTTCGGCCATGGCTCCCGATTTGCTGAAATATAAAGATAAGTACTACATCTACTACCCTACTTCCAAAGGCGAAAATTACGTCATTTATGCCGACAACATCCGCGGTCCGTGGAGTAAGCCTGTAAAGCTGGATGTCAGGGGAATTGACCCGGGACATGTAGTGGGTGAAGACGGACACCGTTATCTTTTTACCAATAATGGCTGGGTGGCACCACTGAGCGATGACGGGCTGAAAATAACAGGTGAAAACAAGAAGGTTTACGACGGATGGGTATATCCCAAAAACTGGGAAACAGAAGGAGATGATATGTATCTGGAATCTCCCAAACTTCTATTCAAGGATGGCTATTATTATATGACTTCCGCCGAAGGAGGTACAGCCGGACCTGCCACCAGTCACATGTGCGTGATGGCGCGTTCCAAAAGTATCTTCGGCCCCTGGGAGAATTCTCCTTACAATCCGGTGGTACATACGTACAGTGCTACCGACAACTGGTGGTCAAAAGGTCATGGCACACTGATAGATGATGTCAACGGTAATTGGTGGATGGTGTATCACGCTTATGCGAAAGGCTATCACACACTGGGACGGCAGACTTTGATTGAGCCAATGGAATATAGTCCGGATGGATGGTTCTGCCCCACCAAGACTGCCACATCCCTGCTCTCTGATCCGAACATCAAACACGGATTAAATCTGAATGATGATTTTACGGAAACAAGTTTAGGCATGCAGTGGACTTTTTGGAAAGAGTATGCTCCCGGTCAGCTCTCCTTCAAGAATCATACACTCCGGATGAATGCTAAAGGCAGTTCGCCGGCTGACGGCCGTTTGTTACTCATTACACCCGAAGATAAATGTTACGAAACCCAGGTCGATGTACAGGTAGGCAAAGGCAATAAAGCCGGATTAGTGCTCTTCTACAATGAAAAGGCTTTTGCAGGCGTGGTATCGGACGGAAAGAACTTCACTGTATATAGAAATGCGGAACAGACCGAAACAATTCCCAATAAGATAGGACGAAACTTTAAGGTGAAATTGCTAAATCAGGGGAATAAAGTGAAAATGATGGTCAGCAAAGACGGTAATGCCTGGACTGTATTGGCAGAAGATGTAGACGTCTCGGATATGCACCATAATAAATACAAAGGATTCTTTGCTTTGCGCGCAGGGTTGCTTTCTTGCGGAAAAGGAGATGCCGGGTTCAGTCAATTCCGTTACCGGAATGCCGTTCCGCAAGAGAAAGACATGAGTGCGTATCTGATGGTTTTTCATAAAGATGAAACTCACGGCCTGTACATGGCTGTCAGTCATGACGGATACACTTTTACAGCCTTGAACGATGGTGAACCGGTGATTGCCGGAGATACAATTGCTTATCAACGAGGAATACGTGACCCGCATATCTATCGCGGACCGGACGGAGCTTTCTATCTTGCAATGACAGATTTACACGTCTTTGCGCAAAGAGACGGCTACCGGACCACCCAATGGGAACGGGACAGCAAATATGGCTGGGGAAATAACCGCGGACTGGTACTTATGAAATCATGGGATCTGATAAACTGGAAACGTACGAATATCCGCTTCGATAAAATGTCGGCAGGGATGAGTGAAATAGGCTGTGCCTGGGCACCCGAAGTGACTTACGATGCACAAAAAGGCAAACTGATGATTTACTTCACCATGCGTTTTCGCAATGAGGCAAACAAGTTATACTATGTTTATGTGAATGATGAATTCGACACCATCGAAACACTGCCCCAGATTCTATTCGAATATCCGAATGAAAAGACTTCGGCCATTGACGGAGACATTACGAAAGTGGGTGACAAATATCACCTGTTTTATGTTGCCCATGATGGTCCGGCGGGTATCAAACATGCTGTTTCGGACAGGACGAACGGAAATTATGAGTTCGACCCGCGATGGTATGATTTTGAACCCAAAGCATGTGAAGCTCCTAACGTATGGAAGCGTATCGGTGAAGACAAATGGGTATTGATGTATGACGTATATAGTGTTACTCCACATAATTTCGATTTCATTGAAACATTCGATTTCGTAAACTTTAAAAACCTGGGACGCTTTAACGAAGGAGTGATGAAAACCACCAACTTTACAGCTCCCAAGCATGGAGCAGTCATCCACCTGACAATGGAAGAAGCAGAAAGGTTGGAAAGCTACTGGCAGAAGAATAAAAGAAAGTATGTATCTACGGCCTCTATCCGAAAGAATCCGATACTCCCGGGATTCTACGCCGATCCGGAAGTGATGTATTCCGAAAAAACAGGAAGGTATTATATTTATCCTACGACTGACGGAATACCGAACTGGGGAAGTACAGCTTTCAAGGCGTTCTCCTCGGACGACCTCGTGAACTGGAAAGAAGAAGGAGTTATTCTGGATTTAAAGGATGTATCCTGGGCTAAGAAAAATGCATGGGCTCCCTGTATTATTGAGAAGAAACAGGCGGATGGCAATTATAAGTATTATTACTATTATACGGCAGAACAACAAATCGGAGTAGCCGTTGCCGATAGTCCGACAGGACCTTTCATAGATTCGGGCAAACCCCTGATCGACAAAGTACGCCCCGGAGGTATGAGTAAGGGACAGAACATCGACCCGGATGTCTTTACGGACCCTGCAAGTGGCAAGACGTATTTGTATTGGGGGAATTATTATATGGCTGTATGCGAACTGAATGAAGATATGGTGTCAATCAAACCAAATACAACAAAGATTCTGATAGACAATGATGCTTACTATAGCGAAGCGGCCCATGTGTTTTACAGAAACGGTTACTATTACTTTACCTGGTCTAAAAATGATACCCGCAGTCCAGAATATCAGGTACGCTATGTACGTGCCAAGTCTCCGGTCGGTCCTATTGATGCATCTAAAAGTGAAGTCATACTATGCAAAAAGCCTGAGCAGGGAATTTTCGGTACAGGACACCATTCTGTACTGCCACTTCCGAATAAGAATGAATGGCGTATAGTCTATCACCGTTTCAAATTTCCGGATGCTGTGACCATGGGAAGAAATGCCGGATTCCACAGGGAAGTATGTATTGATAAGTTGGAATTTGATAAAAACGATTCTATTATAAAAATAGTGCCTACATTGTAAGGCGAATTAAACAGAAAAGAATAGAGATTATATTGAGTAATATCTCACCTTAATTCGTATTTTTACGTATAAACCTAAAAATACTTATATCATGAGGTATATATCCATACTTTTCTCTATTCTTTTCTGCTTGCCCATGCAGGCACAGTTAGTGACATATCCTGAAAGTTTAAATCCAGGTATGGCCCATAATGACGACTACACGGTACGTGTGCGTATCCCCGGTGGTGAATGGAAAGACTTGTTCGAATACAAAGTGCAAGTGGACATGGACAATGTACAGGATGCTTCCATGGTACAATTTGATATGGGCAGTCCTGTAGAAATCATGGTGAAAAAGAATAATGGCACAGTGCATGATGTAGCAATCCGCCCTTCGAATAAAGGTATTGAATACAAGCAGATACAAAACACCATTCTCTTCACTTTACGGCAACCTCAATATCTCTCCATCGAATTTAATGGTGACCGACTGCATAATCTGCATCTCTTTGCCAATCCTTTGGAAACAGAAAAATATGATAAAGAAGAAAAAGGCATTATGTACTTCGGTCCGGGAATACACCGCCCCAAAGACTTACCTAATAATCAAATCCGTATCCCCAGTAATACCACCGTATATCTGGCACCGGGAGCGGTAGTAAAAGCGAAACTTCTGGTAGATAAAGCTGAAAATGTCCGGATTATCGGACGAGGTATCTTAGACCATCCGATACGAGGCATTGAAGTAACTGACTCAAAGAATGTGCTGATAGATGGAATTACCGTAGTGAACCCTGATCATTATACTGTATTCGGCGGTGGTTCAACAGGAATTACCATCAAAAACCTGAAATCATTCAGTTGCAAGGGTTGGAGTGACGGCATTGACATGATGTGCTGCCATGATGTATTAATCGATAATGTCTTCATGCGGAATAGTGATGATTGCATCGCCTTGTATGCGCATCGATGGAACTGGTGGGGCGGTACGAGCAATATCACTGTACAAAATTCAATACTATGGGCGGATGTAGCCCACCCTATCAACATTGGCGGTCATGGCGATCCGGATTCTGCAACAGGAGAAATTGTTGAAAAAATAACATTCCGCAATATCGACATATTGGAACATGATGAAGATGACCCGATCTATCAGGGATGCATGACTGTGGATTGCGGAGATAAGAACCTGGTACGCAACATCCTGTTTGAGGATATCCGGGTAGAAAACATCCAGGAAGGGCGTCTTTTCTATGTCAAAGTACGTTTTAATTCAAAGTATGATAAACAACCGGGACATGGAATAGAGAATGTAACTTTCCGCAATATAACTTATTATGGAATCGGCGAAAATCCTTCGGTGATTCAAGGACTGGATAAAGAGCGTATGGTAAAGAACGTGACATTTGAAAATATCGTCATAAACGGAGAAAAGATGAAAGACTTGAAAGAATTCACCACAAATGAATTTATTAAAAACATAAAAATAAAGTAAATAAGTAAAACTATGATACGTAAAATTACAAACTTGTTTGTGTCAGGATTATTAGTCATGTCCTGTAGTTTGCCCCAACAATCCAAAGAAGAGATTATAATCAACCTACAAGAACGGGGAGCTGATATTGCATCCTCCATGTATGGAGTATTTTTTGAAGAAATTAATCACGCCGGAGACGGAGGTTTATATGCCGAACTGGTACAGAACCGTAGCTTCGAGGAGAAAGAAATGCCTGCCGGTTTTCGTGCGGAAGGAAATAAGTTGTTGCCCAAACAAGTGAAGTATCACCTGACGGGTGAAGTGCGTGCCCGCTCCTACCGCTGGAATACGGATGAAGTTCCGGCATGGACTCTGCAAGGCAAAGATTCGCTGGCAGCGCAAATGAAAGTAACCAAGGAAAATCCAAAGTTTCCATCAGCACCCAATAATTTGAAAGTAACTATTACGGATGCCTCCCAACCAATATGGTTGCAAAATGAAGGTTACTGGGGAATGAACATCGTGGAAAGAGAAAAATACTTCTTGCGGACTATTATCCGCACTTCAACGGATTATAAAGGCAAAGTAACAGCTAAGTTAGTTTCTGCCGATGGAAAGATACTTTCTTCGGAAATATTGGAAGTAATCCCTGACGGACGATGGAACGATATAAAGAAAACACTGACTTCAGCCGGCAATGATGCCAAAGCCAGACTTGTGCTGGAATTTGATGCTCCCGGCATAATATGGGTGGATTATGTATCACTTTTCCCGGAAAATACTTTCAACAATCGTCCCAACGGATTGAGACGGGATGTAGCAGAAATGTTGGTAGGATTGAAACCTGCCTTTTTCCGCTGGCCGGGAGGCTGTGTCGTAGAAGGCATTACACTTGACAACCGCTTTGAGTGGAAAAAGACTTTGGGCGATCCTGCCGCCCGCCCGGGTGAATACAGCACATGGGGTTATCGCTGTTCCTATGGCTTTGGTTATTATGAAATGTTACAGTTTTGTGAGGATATCGGTGCGAAAGCAATGTATGTATGCAATGTTGGTTTAGGATGCCAGTTCCGGATGGGTGATGCCTGTCCGGAAAATGAAATTGCATTCTACATAGACGATTGTATGGATGCCATAGAATATGCGTTGGGCGACGAAACAACCGAATGGGGTGCACGACGGGCAGCAGATGGGCATCCTGCCCCCTTCCCTTTGCAGTACGTGGAAATAGGTAATGAAAACTGGGGACCGGAATACGACCGTCGTTTCGATATTTTCTACAAGTCTATCAAAGAAAAATATCCGCAACTGATACTCATCTACAATGAGATGCCGCAACGTGAAGGACCTGCTGTGATTACAAAAACCGACATGATAGATCCGCACTGGTATGTAGACCCATATTTCTTTTTCCGCAATACGACTTTGTTTGATACATATGAACGGGGTAAATATCAGGTTTATGTAGGCGAGTATGCTTGCAACCGCAGTGTAGGTGCAGGCAATATGCTGGCAGCATTATCAGAGGCTGCTTTCATCAATGGCATGGAACGCAACGGAGATCTGGTGACAATGGCTTCGTACGCTCCTTTATTTGAGAACCGCCATGACCGCAGTTGGGCTACCAACCTCATTTGGATTGACACAGACCAGGTGGTGGGACGCAGTTCATACTATGTACAGAAAATGGCAGCGGAGAATCGCCCGACCTATAACGTGAAAAGCAATATCAATATGCATGCCGTAGATCCGGATTTATTTGATAAAGGCTATATCGGGTTCGGAGCCAATTCGGCATCGGTAGAGTTCAAGGATATTAAAATTACACAGAATGGCGTACCTACCAAGCCTGATATGGACAATTTCACTCTCCGGAAAGAAAAGCAACATTTGCTGGAGGAGATATATGAAGGAGATTATACCTTGGAATGTAAAGTCCGTAAAACAGGAGGTGAACAAGGATTTCAAATCTTTCTAGGCATGAGTGCTGACGGAAAAACAGGATATCGCTACAACATCGGTATGTGGAGCAGTAATGACCGTGCTGAATTATTACGCTTGGAAGACGATAAAGAGCGTGGGGTTCTGGTCGAACACTCAGGAATGTTGATAGAGAAAGACAAATGGTATGACGTAAAGATTGTGGTATCTCCCACCAAGAGCGAGCTCTATATGGACGGAAAATCTCTTCTGACATACACAGTACAGACAATGCCGTTACAATTTATTCATTCCGGCTATGACGAAACGAATGGTGAACTGGTCATCAAGGTAGTGAATGCAGCTGCATCCGTTTATTCTACCGCCATCCATGTAGAAGGTGCCCAAAATATAGCCAAAGAAGGCAAAGTCATTTCATTAACGGCTACCAGTGGTACGGAAGAAAATTCCTATGACGAACCGAAGAAGATTTATCCGCAGGAAAATTCTTATAATGGTTTCGGAAAGGCGTTTGACTATGATTTTCCACCGTTTTCTTACACAGTATTGCGGATAAAGGCAAAAATAGAAAACGGGAAATAGAATATGTCCGTCATAGCAAGTAACCATTTTTTCATTATCTTTGTCTCTCAAGCAAGAAAATGAAGTTGCCTATTTATGAAAAACAGTATTCTTCAACTTATAGTATTTTTGTTCTTTACCATATTGATAGCCGAAAGTATACATGCTTCTTCGGCTATCAACTATTATAGTATTACCACTTCTGAAGGACTCCCAAGCAATACGGTCGGAGCCATAAAGAAAGACTCGTCTGGTTTTATCTGGTTGGGAACCAGACAGGGGCTTTGCCGTTTTGACGGATGTGAAATCAAAACATATCCGGCGTTGTCGGAGGATGATATATGGTCTATAGAAGAATTGGACAGTGATACTTTGTTGATCGGTACAGTTTCCAGTCTGAAATATTTTAGCCGAAAAGCGAATACGACAGTAAAGCTGGAACTTCCAGCCACCATTGTCAAAACAATCCAAAAGATTTCCGAAAACCAATTTCTGGCAGGCACGGAAGCCGGACTATATTTAATAAGTAACCATACTCCCCGCCAGATACTTCTGGAGACAGGCCTCTCCTCTTGTAATCACATCACCTCTATTATTCGTGAAGACAAAAATATCTATTGGTTCTCCACAGCCGACGGATTGGGACGGATTGACATCCGCACGATGAAACCCGTCATCTACCGAATGCCGGAAGACATATCAAACAGTAATTTCTTCATTTGCCTGACACGAATCGGCAACTATATCTATTTAGGCAGTTTTAATAAAGGAATATTCCGGTTCGATATGTCTGAGAAAAAATTCTCTAAAGTAGACGGCTTCGAACATAATCTGATAATGACTATAGATTGGCAGGATAATAAATTATTTGTAGGAACCAACGGACAGGGACTAAAAATAATGTCTCTGGAAGATGGAAGTATTAAGGTCGTTTCGCACAAAGAGAAAGCAAAAAATTCTATCAGTTCAAACACTATTACTTCATTTCTGTATGATAATGGTATCTGCTGGGTAGGTACCCAGTTTGGCGGAGTTAGTTATACACCGCGTATCGGTGCTAAATTTTCCTTTTACAACAAAAGTGACTTTTACTCTACGGATTACCGAGTGCGAAGTTTCTATATGTTTCCTAATAGTGATAAGCTAATCGGCACAAGGACAGGACTTTTCTACGTTCAAGAGAAAACAGGAAAAGTCAGACAATATACAATCGAGAACCGTACGTCCAACTTACGCTCAGACATTATTTTATATATAAACCGGATATCCGATAAAGTGTTGGTCGCTACGTATGGAGGAGGCATACACATCTTCGATGAAAAAAGTCTTTCCTTGAAAGATTTGTCACAGGAAGAACTCTTTCTTTATGGCTGCATCTTCCATTTCACTCAAGATGCAAAAGGTAATTTATGGTTTGCGTCCCAAAACGGACTTTATCAAAGTACTCCCGACGGGCATATTTTAAAAAGATATGATACCATGAATTCCATTTTGCCTACCAATGCCATATTCTATTTATGTTTTGACTCCATGGGACGGCTATGGATAGGCACCAAATTCGGTTTACTTTTACTGGATATTTCTACAGGAAAAATGCGGAATGACTGTTTCGGAATTCCCATTAAAAGTGAAATCAAATACATCATGGAAGACTCCCGGAAAGATATATGGGTTTGTACGGACGCCGGATTATATAAAATAGGGACAGATCTAACTGTCACTGAACATTTTACAGTTAATGACATATTACCGGACAATCAGGTAGTAAGTATTCAGGAAGACAGTCAGGGAGTTTATTGGATTGCTGCCCGGAAGGAAATTGTCCGATATGACCCTGTCGAAAAAAGGCATTATACGTATCAACGACAAGAGGGATTAAGCGATATGGATTTTAATAATGATGTTTTCGTATCTAATGATAGTGTTATCTGGTGGCCCAATGAAGGTGGTTTGATTTGTACTTCAGAAAAAAACATTGATACGGGACATCCTTATATGGGGAAGCCCATTATTACTTCTTATTCCATTTCAGATGTAGAATATGATTTTCCGTATCTGGATATGTCAAACGGTATTCTCCTTCCCTCTTCTGAAAATAGTATCCGCTTCAAATTCTCTAATATGGACTACGCCCTGCCCTATGCTAACTTTTATGAGTATAAATTAGAAGGTTACGACGCTGACTGGGTGAAGCAAACTGGCATCAACGAAGTAATTTATAAAGATCTGTCCGGCGGACATTATACCTTTAAATTGCGCGATTTGAATAGTGGAGATCAAGTAGAGTCAATAGATATTCAGGTCAGAAAGTCATATTGGGTGATAGCAAATGTACTGTTAGTAGTTATTATAATCAGTTGCCTGATCGTTTATTTCTGCTATCGGATATGGAAACTCAAGAAACGAATGAACAATGAACGCCTGATTTTAACTGCTGCCCAGGAACAAGGTAAAACTAGAAAAGTGGCATTACCTGAAACAAAAATCAGTGGAATACTCGATAATCTGCTCTCATATATGGAGCTTGATAAACCATATCTCAATGCGAAATTGGGTATAGGTGAGGTTGCTACAAAATTAGAGTGTACAGAGCCTGAACTCTCCCAGTTACTTAACAATCATATGAACGTGAACTTCGCAAACTTTATTAATATATATCGAGTCAATGAGATAAAAAAACGCTTAAATCAGGAGAATCTCTCCAAATATACTCTAAAGGCTTTATCGGAACAATGCGGTTTCAGCTCGAAGACTACTTTCTACCGAGTGTTTAAGAATGTAACCGGAATGACTCCGCTGGAATATTGCAAGAAAATGAATCTTGTGATAAAGGAAAACTAACCCAATAGGACATTCCCATTTTTTTTGGCACTCATTTACCCAAAGATATCCCACTGAATAACAACACATTAACATCAAATATCAAATTCCATTTTAGTTGGGACAAAAGAGCTATTTTATCATTTGGAAATAGACATATATTGTATGTAGTTTTGCATCAGACAAGGGCTAGGACCTCACAATCATAGGTACTTCCTTTGCTGAATGTTTAACTAAATAGTCAATATTATGAAAAGCATTTTGGGCATTGTATTCCTCATCCCTATTTTTCTTTTTATAGGAAATAATAAATCTGTCGAAACAGTTTATCCATTACCCGATTCTTCTGAATGGAAACTGGCCGAAAATGACATTTCCTTAAAAATAAAAGGAGACTCTCTTTTTTGGACTATCAATTCAGACGTGAAAGGAGTCCCTTCTATCGTTATTTCTGCCCAATATGTGCTGTCCACTTCAGGAAGAATCAACCTAACATGCAAGTTACCTTTATTATCACAGGATTTATCTTATGTATATGGTGAAAAAAATGCCGAACTGTACCAACGCATTGTCCGTACATCCTTTTATAGTCTGAAGAACAATAGATTGGCATTTTACTCTTTGAAAGATGATTCCATAGTATTCTATCGTAAAAAATGAAAAAAAGGAGCTAATGATATGCAAACAATAAATTCTAATACTAATCATTTACTGGAAGAAACTTATAATTCCTTTTGTCCCGTGCTCATCAACTATATCTATCACAAAATAGGCAATTATGAATCTGCCAGAGATCTAGCCCAAGATACTTTTCTCCGTCTGATGGATTACAAGCAGATGCTTCGTGAGGACACAGTGAAAAATATGCTATTCATCATAGCCCGTAATCTGCTCTATGATTATCTACGACGTCATTATAAAAAGCAAGAAGTGACAGCTTACTATTGTGATTATGCTGTTATCACTACGGATGAAACGGAAAGCATCACTATAGCCAATGACCTGTTGGCACACGAGCAGATGAAATTATTTCAACTTTCATCCCAACGCCGTAAAGTCTATGCAATGAATAGATTCCAAGGCAAAACAATACTCGAAATCTCGAAAGAATTGTGCCTTTCACGCCGCACAGTAGAAAATCACTTGCAGGCAGGCCGTCGTGAAATTCGGAAATATATCAGACAATGCATTTGAAAGTCGAACAACAATAATCTAATTGTTAATTTTAATTTTTAATTTTATGAAGAATGATTTCTTTAAAATCTCATCGAAAAGGATTCTATTCTCTACGGTGATGGCTTCTGCCCTCTTGGCAGGTAGTCCGCAGGCAGTATTTGCCGAAGTAAATGAAAAGCAAGCCGTGATGCAAGCAAACACGGTAAAAGGACAAATTGTGGATGCTAACGGAGAATCCATTATTGGAGCCAGTGTGCAGGTAAAAGGGACCAATACCGGAGTTATTTCCGACATTGACGGTAATTTCATTATCAATGCACCGGCAAATGCTACATTAATTATTTCGTATGTAGGCTATCAAACACAAGAAATCAAGCTGAACGGCAAGAGTTCTGTAAAAGTAACCATGCAGGAAGATGCTGAGTTATTGGATGAAGTCGTAGTAGTGGGTTATGGTACACAAAAAAAAGCCTCGCTAACCAGTGCAATCACTCAGGTTCGTGGAGATGAAACTTTGAAAAATCGTACAGCGAATAATGCAACTTTGGCTTTACAAGGTGCTGTACCGGGTTTAACGATTACACGCTCTTCTACCCGCCCCGGTAATGAAGGTGCATCCATGCAGATACGTGGAGATATTTCTGTAAACGGTGGTAGTCCGATGATACTTATTGATGGAATGTATGCCTCGTTAGGTGAATTAAATGCTATGGAACCTAATGATATTGATAATATATCTATTTTGAAGGATGCCTCTGCTGCCATTTATGGAGCACGTTCTTCTAATGGTGTTGTGCTAGTAACCACTAAGAGGGGTAAACAAGGTAAGGCACAAGTTTCCTACAATGGTTCATTTAGTAAATCTATTGATGGAATAAAGCTTCCTTTAACTACCAATCAACAATTTATGGACATGTTCTATGAAGCACAATACAACGATTTTTCAGCGCAATATCCCGAATTGGTTGGTCAGGTTGACGAAAACGGATACCCTGTATTAGAGGGTGTAGGAGGCTTTTGGTGGATTTTAGGTACGCAGGCCAATGGATCGGATGGTTATTTAACCGGTATCAATGATGAAACAGGAGTCGTTTACAAAAATCGTAGGATGTGGGAAGCGTTGAGAAACGGGGAAACTTTTACCCTTAACAAAAGCGGACAGATTCAACGTTTTGAACCGGGACATTATGCGATGGATGATTTGTATGGTTCCTCTTTCTCTCATAAACATAACCTAAGCATTTCGGGGGCAGATGAAAAATTCTCTTATCGTGCCTCATTAGGATATGCAGAAAACAATTCGCAATTGAAAGTAGCTGATGATGGTGAGAAAAGATATAGCGCACGTCTGAATATGGACTATCAGGCAAGCAAATTACTGAAGTTGGAAAGTGGAATGTCCTATGAAAAGCAGGATATTACAACTCCATCTACCGATGTCGGAGCCGGATATTATGATTTCTGGGTATGGCCTTATTACAATGAGAAAGGACAGTTCTATGATACTTTTGGAAATCGTAATGTCATCGGCGGATTGGCTGGTGGTGGCCAAGTGAAAACTGAAAATATACGATTCCGTGGTAACATGAAAGCTACATTTGACTTCTCGCAATGGGTACAAGGATTGTCTGTTTCGGCATCAGGAGCTTACAAATTTTCGCAAACTGGTAAGCAGACTTCGAAAAATGTAATAAGGTATTATGACTGGGTAGGTAATCAGGTATTCCAAAGACAGAATCCGAGTAAGCTGGAAGAGGAGACGAAAAAATATGAAAATTATAACTTGGGAGCTTTTGCAAACTACAACCGCACGTTCAATGGTGCTCATAACGTATCTGCCATGTTGGGTGTAACTGCCGAACAAGAGACATACAAGAGAATTTATGCATCACGCAGCCAAGGTGAGATGTTTGAGGGTTCTGGTCTGACAGACTTAGACGTATATATCGGTGGTACGAACAACGGAGCTGACGGTGGACAGACAGAGTGGGCTTTTCTTTCTTATGTCACTCGTTTGGGATATACTTATAAAGACAAATATTTGTTTGAATTCTTGGGACGCCGTGACGGTTCTTCCAGATTGACTGCCGAGCAACGTTGGAAAAATTTCTATTCAGTTTCTGGCGGTTGGGTAATTTCGCAGGAAGAGTTCATGAAAGGTCTGACGTGGCTCGATTTCTTGAAATTGCGCTATAATTATGGTAAAACCGGTAGTGTGACGGGAATCGGAGAATATGAAAGTTATGCTCTGATGAAAACCGGTCGATTGAACATAGGAACGGGTATGGGGGCACAAGCCACAGCTTATGTGAATGGTATGACTTCCACACAACGTACTTGGGAAACCTTGAAATCGCATGATGTGGGTTTGGATGTAACTGTGCTGGGGAACCGTTTGTCTGCTACGTTTGACTGGTTCCAGAAAACGAATGAAGGCATGTTCATTCCCGTTACCTTTCCTTCTATATTGGGCGCTTCAGCTCCGAAGACAAATAATGGACGTTTTCGTTCCAAAGGATGGGAACTGGCTGTGAACTGGCGCGACCAAATAGGTCAGGTGACATACAACATCGGTGCCAATATTGCAGATGCAAAATCGGAAGTACTTGCTTTGGAGAACAGTGAAAACGTGCCTAATGAGGGTAACAACAAGGGACGCTTGATAGGGAAACCATTGAACGCCATTTATGTATACCGTACGGATGGTATTTTCAAGACACAAGAGGAAGTGAATGCTTATTATGAGAAATATTATTGGAATGCTGACCATACCGGTCCGAAATCCGGAAATATAATTCCGGCTCCGCGCGACAAGGCTACCAACACTCTTCGTCCGGGTGCGCGCAAACTGGTGGACAATAATGGAGATGGTACTATTACGAAAGATGATTTGTGGTATGCGGGTGATACGGCTCCTCATTTGACCTTTGGTATCAAAGCTGGATTGGAGTGGAAAGGCATTGACTTCTCTGCATTCTTTCAAGGAGTAGGCAAGCAGAACGTATTGCGTACAGGAAATATTTATGCACCGTGGGTAACCAACTATGTTATGCAGAATTCTACTTATATGGGTAAGATGTGGAGTGAGGATAACCCGAATGCAGAATATACTATCGCTTCACGTGATGCGGCTTTCAACCGTTGGAACTATCAGAATAGAGATGTCAGCGTACAAGATTCCAAGTATATTCGTTTGAAATCATTGGTATTGGGATATACCTTGCCGAAAGCTTGGACACAGAAGGCCAAGATAAACAAAGTGAGAGTTTATTTCTCTGGCGAAGACCTTTGGGAATGGACCAGTATTACTGACGGCTATGATCCGGAGCATGGTGAGGCATCCAATAACACATTTCCTTTCAGCCGTTTATTGTCATTCGGTCTGGATATAACATTCTAAGTCTAATAACTATTATAAATTCGTGAATATATGAAATACAAGAATATAATGACTCTGTTGGCAGCATTTGCAATGACTGCTACCGGATGTAGTGATTTTCTAGAAAGAGAACCGTTGGCTCAAGGCACAGAAGCAATCTTTTTTCAGAATGCAGAGCAATTTGAACAAGCTGCTAATGAATTCTATAACAATCTGGATGGTTGGAAAGACAAGAATGGTGCAGGCTTTGGATTTGACAAAGGTTTGGATATTTCCGGTTTGGGACAAAACGGTGGTGCCAGTGCACCAGAAAGTGATTGGCAATGGGATAAGCGTTACTCTTATATCCGTCAATGCAATATATTATTGGAAAAGGCTGAAACGTATGGAGGAAATAAGGAGGAAATTGCAGCCTCGGTGGCTACGGCCCGTTTTTTTCGTGCATGGCACTATTTTTTATTACTGAAGCATTTTGGTGGAGTTCCTATTACGAAACAAGTGTTGGATGTAAATAGCCCGGAACTGTTCGGTCCCCGTAACAGTCGTTATGAGGTAGCTGATTTTATCATTAATGATTTGAAAGCTGCTTATCCTAATCTTCCACAAGAAAAGAATATAGGAAGTGATGATAAGGGGAAGGTCAGTCAGGAAGCTGCCAAAGCTTTTTTAGCAAGAGTATTGTTACATGAAGCTACATGGGATAAGTATGTGCCGGAAATTGGTTATAATCTGGATGGTGATGGTACGAAGCATGGTGCGGGTGCAATCAAACCAGAAGGTTATCTGTCTACGACAGATATGTTGACTCAAGCCAAGCAGATGGCAAAAGAAGTAATAGATGAGGCGAATGCCGGAACTTTTCAACTTTGGAATGAATGCGATTCATTGAGTTACTACTATTTATTCAGCATCGACGAGAAGGGTGGTAATATCTGCAATTTCAAAGGAGCTGGGAAGAATACCAATAAAGAATTCATTTTCAGCGTGAAGTATGATTTTGATACAAAAAGACCTGGGCTCAATCTGTCGCATATTGTAGCTACGAGGCAGGGTGCGGAATTCAGCGCAATTTTTGGAGAGTCATTCTTATGTCGTAACGGATTACCTATCCGCATCAGCTATACCGGTGACATGGCAAATGCGCAAAATAATCCTGAATTTGCTGGTTGGGAAAACTTCTATGGAGAATATCGTAATCGTGATTATCGGTTTATCGGTTGTGCGTTCATGCCAGATCGACCATACTGGTCAACCTCGCGTGACAGTAGCGAGCCTTGCACTGAATTAGGCAAGCCTTATCCCGATCCCGTATATCCGGAAGTTCCTTATAATCCGAACGATCCTGCTTTCAGTAGCAAGTTCGCCATTTATACTCCAACTCTTTATGGTGGTAATCATAATGGTTACGGTTGTCGGAAATTTATGTCAGAGGGGGCTAATCGGGCTGATAATAATGAGTCATTCGACTTCCCGCTGATTCGTCTGGCAGAAGTTTATCTGATTTATGCAGAAGCTGCTTGTGAATTGGGTAATGGAAATATCAGCGATGAGGATTTGAATTTTTCCATTAATAAGACCCGTAAACGAGCTGGAATAAATCCACTTACGAATGCGTTGATTGCCAATGTATGGGATGCCGGTTATTGGGATCATGAACAGAACAAGACTGTCTGCAAAAAGATGAATATGTTGGATGAAATTCGTCGTGAACGTGCTTGTGAGCTTTTCGGTGAAGGATTCCGTGAAGACGATTTGAAACGTTGGGGTATTGCTCATATCAATTTGACGGGTCAGAAACTCGGACGTCATGTGTATAATACAGCATATATGACTGGAATAGCCAACAATGCATCAAATCATGGGGAACCCGTATATCAACCGGATAAATATCCATTGACTTATGGAGTATATGAAGGTAGTGGTCCTAATGATCCAGACTATGGTCGTAGCATTGCTAACTTAAAAGCCAATTTACTTTATTCACAACGCGATTATTTGGCTCCAATACCTTTAGGACAGATTCGTCTGAATCCGGCACTGGTACAAAATCCTGGCTGGTAATTAATTTTCTTTCTCAAACAGAGGAAGAATTTGTAAACTACTACGTAGTAGTCCTTATTACTCACAAGTAATATATAAACTACTACGTAGTAGACTTATATAAGCAAAGTTTACTTCCCCTCAAAACAAGATTATTACAAATCCTAAAACAAAAAAATATATCGTGATTATGAATTTAAGATATTTAATCTCAATCCTTATGATTGTTTGGGTAAGTGTCACTACTTCCGCTCAAAAGCTAACAATGTATTACACTACTCCTGCCGAACGCTGGATAGAAAAGAAATATTCTCCTGACAAATCTCCGGCTGAACAGGCAGATATTCAAGTTTACACCGACAGTCTACTACAAAATGTTATCGGATTTGGAGGTACATTTAATGAATTGGGTTGGGATGCCCTGCAATATTTGTCACCGGAAGAACGTAATAAAGTTATGGCATCCTTATTTACGGAAAACGGTGCTCATTTCACCTTAGGACGCACTCCCATCGGTGCCAGTGACTACGCATTCGGATATTATTCTTACAATGATGTAAAGGATGATTATACTATGCGCAACTTCAGCATAGACCGTGACAGATATATTCTCATACCCTACATAAAAGAAGCCTTGAAACTCCGCCCCGACTTGAAATTATGGGCATCTCCCTGGACACCGCCCACATGGATGAAAGTAAATGAGCATTATTCACAAAAAAGTTCCGGCATTGAAGGAACCGATATCGGCCATAACCGACTTGACCCTAATCGTAATGTATTGGGCAATGTCACCGGCTTCAAAATGCAGCAAGGATATCTGCAGGCTTATGCTCTTTATTTCTCTAAATACGTACAGGCCTACAAAAAGAATGGTGTAAACATCCAGATGATTATGCCGCAAAACGAAATAGCATGGACTCCTTGTTGGCCTTCATGCACCTGGCGCCCTGAGGACTTAGCTATTTTTGTTACTCAATACCTGGGACCCCAGTTTGAAAAAGATTCGATAGATGCTGAAATTTGGGCAGGAACAGTCAACTATCCGAATCCGGACTATATACGTACTTTCTTAAAGCAGAAAGATGCAAAGAAATATGTAAAAGGAATCGGAGTACAATGGACGGGAATGAGAGCATTACCTACCGCACATAAAGAATATCCGGATTACCGATACATGCAAACTGAAAATCAATGTGGCAATGGAGAAAATAACTGGTCCGCTCTAGAAAATACATGGAAAGCAGTAGTTCATTGTTTCAATAACGGCGTCGACTCTTATATGTACTGGAATATGGTGTTGAATGAAACATGTAAAAGCGCATGGGACTGGGCACAAAATACTCTTATCATTGTTGACCGTAATACACGTCAGGTACGCTATACCGATGAATATTATCTGATGAAGCACCTTTCACGCTTTGTGCAACCGGGTAGCCGGATGCTGAAAGTTTCCGATAAGGAAAACACTCTTGCATTCCGTAATCAGGATGGCAAAACGGTGATTGTGATTTATAATCCCCTAGAACAAGAACGCTCCTATAGTGTAAAAGCCGGAAACAACAGTTTCAAAGTGATACTTCAGGCGAAATCAATCAATACGCTTGTGCTTTAATTATCTTTTCATACCTTGTAAATAAAAAAAGATAATGCCCTTTTGAGTATTCGGTTTTCCTACTTCGTATTTATTAAGTATAAAACCATAAAAAACAATAATATGAAGCAAAAAAGATTCATCATAATGAGTATTTTATTAGCTGCATCGGTTACTTTTTCCGCCCAATCCATCTATCCCGGACAGCACACCGGAAAGATGAAAAAGGAAACCGTAGCTCCGATGCAGGTTCAGAGTTTTGATTTAAAAGATGTACGTCTGCTTCCGAGCCGTTTCCGTGATAATATGATGCGGGACTCCGTCTGGATGACCTCGATAGCCATCAATCGTCTGCTACACAGCTTTCGCACCAATGCAGGCGTATTTGCCGGACGCGAAGGCGGATACATGACTGTAAAGAAACTAGGCGGTTGGGAATCTCTTGACTGCGAACTGCGAGGACACACCGCAGGGCATCTGCTATCAGCCTATGCATTAATGTATGCGGCTACCGGAAGTGAGATATTCAAACTGAAAGGTGACAGTCTGGTCAATGGGCTGGCCGAAGTACAGACAGCGTTGGGAAACGGATATCTCAGTGCTTATCCGGAAGAGTTGATTAATAGGAATATACGGGGTACAGGCGTATGGGCACCCTGGTACACTCTCCATAAACTCTTCTCAGGATTAATTGACCAATATCTCTATACAGACAACAAACAGGCGCTCGATGTTGTGACCCGTATGGGCGACTGGGCTTATAACAAGCTAAAGCCTCTGGATGAAACTACCCGAAAGAGAATGATACGGAACGAGTTCGGCGGTGTAAACGAGTCTTTCTATAATCTCTACGCAATTACAGGCGACGAGCGTTACCGTTGGCTCGCCGATTTTTTCTATCATAATGATGTCATCGATCCCCTGAAAGAACAACGTGATGACTTGGGAACCAAACACACCAATACCTTCATCCCCAAGGTTCTGGCCGAAGCCCGTAACTATGAGCTGACGAAAAGTGCAGAAAGCCGTACACTAACTGACTTCTTTTGGCACACTATGATTAATCATCATACTTTTGCCCCCGGTTGCAGCAGTGATAAGGAACACTTCTTCGATCCGAAACAGTTCTCCAAACACCTCACCGGATATACCGGAGAAACATGTTGCACATACAATATGCTGAAATTAAGCCGTCACCTGTTCTGTTGGACAGGCGATGCCTCCATAGCCGACTACTACGAACGGGCACTCTATAACCATATCTTAGGGCAGCAAGACCCTAAAACCGGAATGGTGACTTACTTCCTGCCCCTGCTGTCCGGCTCGCACAAAGTGTACAGCACACAGGAGAACTCTTTCTGGTGTTGTGTAGGTAGCGGATTCGAAAACCATGCCAAATATGGGGAAGCAATCTATTACCATAATGATAAAGGGATTTATGTGAATCTCTTCATCCCTTCAGAGGTAAACTGGGAAGAAAAGGAAATGGTTATCCGCCAGGAAACTGCCTTCCCGGCAGAAGAAACAACAGCATTGACCATCCATACGAAAAAGCCAGTAGAAACCACCGTGTATCTGCGCTATCCATCATGGAGCAAGAAGGTGACAGTCAAGGTTAACGGCAAACGGGTTTCTGTAAAACAAAAACCGGGTTCATACATTGCCGTGACACGCCAATGGAAAGACGGAGACAAGATTGAGGCCAATTATCCAATGGAAATACAGTTGGAAACCACTCCCGATAATCCTCAGAAGGGCGCATTGATATATGGTCCGTTAGTATTGGCGGGTGAACTCGGTACTGAAGGAATGCAGTCTCCAGCTCCTTTCTCCAACCCGGAGCTTTACAATGATTACTACACTTATGATTATCATATTCCGGCAGGGCTAAACACCACATTACAGGTAGACCTGAAACATCCTGAACGTTGCCTGCAACGTACAGGGAAGAGTCTGGAATTCAGGAATCAGCAAGGTACACTTTTAAAGCCTCTGTATGATTTGCATCGCCAGCGCTACGTTGTATATTGGGATTTAAGAACAAAGTAGATGAAAAAGACTCTTCTTTCTCTTTGTGGAATATATCTTTCATTTGCATCATGCCGCCCTGCCGCTAACTGGCAGGCGGCTTATGATTTTACACCACTCGATTCCATCATCACGGGTTAGGTAGACAAAGAGTATTATCCCGGTGCCGCCATCTACATAGTGAAAGATATAACAGAAAATAATTGTCCCAGTGTAACCTTATTACTATTTTAGCGTCTCAGATTATGAACTAAATGAAAAACAAATAATGGAATTTATCAAATCTTTATGCCTTGGCGGCATAGCAACCACTATGCTCCTAAGCGGATGTACCCAGAAGAGTATTACTTTAGAAGGCAAAGTAACGAATACATCCGGCACTCCCATTGTATATAACATCACTACAGATGGCATTTACTTACCGAACAAGATTGATACTTTACGCTTAAATGCCGACAGCACGTATCAGATTACCTTACCTGTAAATGGTAACGAAAAGCTGTCTCTTTTTCTATATGGTGAGCGAAACTTAGGTAGTATCTATCTTGCTCCGGGAAAACAGACGCTTGATATCGATGCTTCCAAATTTAATGAACTAAACCCGGTTGACGGTTTGACGAAAGAAAATGAAATCCTCAAGAAGTTGGCTGATCTGAATGAAAACGTATTTAATCTGCGTGCACGTCGAGGAGATATCTTTAACGTCGATAAGGACACAGTTGCCTCATCCGTATATCAAAAGCTGACAGACTACGCTACTACATTAGAAAACGAAGTAACAGAAGTGGACAATCAGCTCAGACAGAGAGCTATACAGGATATACGTTTACAGGCTTTGATGGCATATATGAATCAATATTTCGGTAACTACCGGAGAGGTTCCGAAACGGTCAAGAAGGAATGGGACGACGCTTACGCCCAAATGTTGGATTTTGCAAACGTCGGTCAGGCTGAAAGCGTGTTCTCTCCTGCATTTGCAGATGTCATATCGAATATGGCAGGCATAGATATTTTCATGAAACATGAAAGGCGTACGAATGATGACAATGAACGCAATCAGTTGTTATTTGATTGGTATAAAACGAATCTAAAAGGTCGGGTACAGGAGGCTGCAATGGGACTTCTCATTCTGGAAGACGAAAGCCGTGAGTATTTTGCAACCGGTATTCCTTCATTGTATGAGGAATTCAAGACATTATATCCCCAAAGCGTGCTAATGCCGAAATTAGAAACAGCGATACAGAAGAACAAAGCGTTCAATGAAGCCGAACTTCCGAAAGACATTCATATATTGAATACGGACAGTGTACGCACCTTTAAGGAAATTACTGACTTATACCCGGGTAAAGTGATCTTCATCGACGTATGGGCTACCTGGTGCGGTCCTTGCCGTGCTTCGTTTGCACACATCAAACCTTTGCAGAAATATGCTGCTGAAAATGATATCGTGTTATTGTATGTTTCCATCGATACTCCCCAGAAAGCTGAACTCTGGAAAAAAATGACAGGGCACTATAACTTAAAAGGAGAGCATGTCATTATCAACGAGGCTTTCAAAATGGAAATTTATGAGAAGTTCGGGCGGAACGGTATGCTGTCAATCCCGCATTATGCCATCGTCAATAAAGAAGAAGCACTGCAATTCCCATCGGCAGCCAGCCCGGAAGATATGGATAAGCTGACGGAACAACTGAAAGAAGCCTCTAAATGAACGATTATTAACGAATACTAAGACTCATCGAAATACAGCAAAAACAGGCTTATTCTTCGTTCGTATTAATACTGTAAAAAAACAAAGAACAATGAATAGATATAGACCGTTTTTTTCAATCATCCTCTTGCTGTTCCTTTCTCCCTGTTTGCGGGCAGGGGAATGGCAATGGTCTGTGACTCTTGACGGGTTCGTCTCTCATGAAACGAACCGGAATCCTACAGCTTTCTTGTGGATACCCGCTGACTGTATGCAGGTAAAAGCAATTATTGTAGGACAACACAATATGAGCGAAGAAACTCTTTTTGATAATCCCCTTTTCCGCGAAAAGATGCAGAAGCTGGGAATCGGCTTTGTATGGATAACTCCCGGTATCGACCAGCAATGGGATGTATCGAAAGGTACACAACAGATATTTGAGAAAATGATGGTTTCCCTGGCAGACGTCAGCGGATATAGTGAACTGAAAAATGTCCCCATCGTTCCCATAGGCCATTCGGCTATGGCTACTTATCCCTGGAATTTTGCCGCATGGAATCCGGAACGTACTTTGGCTATCATTTCCCTACATGGCGATGCTCCGCGTACGAATCTTACCGGCTACGGGCGTGAGAATCTGGAATGGGGACGTACCCGTAATATCGATGGAATACCCGGACTGATGATTGAAGGAGAATATGAATGGTGGGAAGCCCGGGTAAATCCGGCACTGGCCTTCCGCATGATGTATCCTGAAAGTTGTATCTCATTTCTGTGTGACGCAGGACGGGGACATTTCGATGTGGCAGATGAAACAGCCGCATACATTGCTCTATTTCTGGAAAAAGCTATCAATCAACGGCTGACGGATGAAGTAACGAAAGACGGTAAAGTAAAACTGAATCCGGTAAACCCCACCAAAGGCTGGCTGGCAGAACGCTGGCATCCCGATCAGAAGAAGCGAGTCAAAGCCGCCCCCTATTCACAATATAAAGGTGATCCTCATGATGCTTTCTGGTATTTTGACCGTGAAATAGCGGAAGCGACTGAAGCACGATATACGCAAAGCCGCGGAAAGAAAGAACAGTATCTGGGTTTTGAGCAAAACGACAGTTTACTGACATACGACAAGAAACAGCATGTACGTGTACAGCCTCGCTTCAATCCGGAAGCCGATGGAATCACTTTCCACCTGAAAGCCGTATGTACGGATTCCCTAAGAACCAAACTATCTGATGAGCATGCAGATGCAACACCGGTAATCAGTCGCATCTGTGGACCAGTAGAAAAGGTAAATGACACCACATTTATGGTATCTTTCTATCGGATGGGTATGAATAATCCACGCCGTACCGGTGATATATGTCTGTTGGCAAGCCAGACAGGAGACCGGAAGTATAAAAGTGCTGTTCAGGAAGTCAGTATCCGCATCCCCTACCGGAATACGGAAGGGCAAAGGCAGTATATATTATTTCCAGGATTACCCGATGTGAAAGCGGAAAGCGGTTCTTTATCTTTAAAAGCCACAAGTGATTGTGGACTGCCCGTCTCTTACTACATCAAAGAAGGTCCGGCTGAAATAGAAGGAGACCAAATTGTATTCACTCCTATCCCACCCCGCAGTAAATTTCCGGTAAAAGTGACGGTAGTTGCCTGGCAATACGGTATTGCTGGTAAGGTACAGACGGCCGAACCGGTGGAACGTAGTTTCTACATCCTGAAATAACTGTAACTACCAAATAGAGGATGTTTATTTAATAGGTTCGGCCGTTTGAATCTTAGGTGCTGCACTCCTACCATACTGCCACACCACTACCGTAACTTTTTATCTGTCTCTTTTACATGTTTCATCACAACTTCTGTTGTTTATAGGTTTTCAAAGATTTATCCTTAGTCAGCTCAGGTACTAAACGAATAGCAGAACCTCCCGAAGCCCTCAGATTAAAATACAGAACAGTCTTGGCATTGACACGGAATTTTGAGACTCTGACTTTCGTTCGTGTAGGAATAGATTTGTCGCCATCTGTATAAATTTCAGCTACATAATCTTTTCCTGCAGGCAGAAAACTCAAATCAACCGGTAACGTCCGTGCATCATTATTTGTAATGGAGCCTATGAACCATTCCTCTCCTCTCCGGCGAGCCACAGTAATAAACTCACCGACTTCACCTTGTAAAACCTTCGTATCATCCCAAGTGGTGTACACATCATTAAAGAACTTTAATTCCGGTTCGTCCTGCGAATCCGAAGGCTTATCATACCAATATATATATTGCAGGGGACTATAATAGACAGCTGCTAATGCCAATTGATGCGCCGGTGTAGTCTGAATGGACTTAGAACGGGGAACACCATAATTATCTTTTTCAACGTTCAGCCTGCCAAAGTCCTGGCGATAGTAACATA
>OHCS01000104.1_pt1 | contig 51708 bp, 41 predicted proteins | sample 1566741 | NCBI WGS metagenome assembly OHCS01 (sample SAMEA3879604, study PRJEB24766) | human gut metagenome | biome: human-associated habitat; feature: feces | place: USA | collected 1985/1987 | reverse complement strand
CGTGCGTCCCTACACTAATCGTCACGTGATGTGGTGAGGTGTCTCTGTTTTATTATGTGCGTCCGGGGTGTCACAGCGTTACGTGTAAAATTCGTTACGTGCCCAGTAGGGACGCACGACCTGTGCGTCCGTCCCCGTCAAAGGTTATTTCGTCAAATATTGCAACGTCGTGATTGTAACGACAACGGACGCCCTCCGACTAAACACTATCCGTGCGTCCCTACACTAATCGTCACGTGATGTGGTGAGGTATCTCTGTTTTTGTCACTTTCGCGTTGGATCTTAAGTCCTCGTTAAGGCGAGACGACTAGCGTCAAAACTCTTGCCCCGAAAAGACTTCATTCTGGTGAGCTTCCACACAAGCTACATTTGAGACTGTAGCATAGATTATTAATGGTCTCGACTTGGTTTGGTTGGTGTCCGAGAGTAGCTTAGGGAGCTCCCAGTAATGAAGCTATCGACTAGTTGTGGTAGGACAGCAAAACGTGTAACCCTTTGTAGGGGCGGACCTGCGTGTCCGCCCGTCCTCGTTGGAACTTGGAGCGCTGTATACCCTGCGGGCGGACACGCGGGTCCGCCCCTACACGAACTACATCAACACGACAACACCACCCATCAGACGCATACAGAAGGACCTCGTGAGAGGTCCGACGAATCATAGCCGTGGGTCGAAGGGGCAAAGCCCCGAACGACCCACGGACGCTAGACGGCTCCTGATTTATCGACCCCTTGTGGGTCGGACTAGAGTTGTAGAACGACAAGACCAGTAACCCGTTGTAGGGACGATTTGCTTTCTAAATCCAAATGCGAGCAAAAATGCGAAGCTTTTGGCGTAAAGGTCAAATAAGGACCACAGACATTCAAGATCAATCCACAGTTTTTCAACATTAACTCATTAAAAACTTGCTAAGAACGGAACATTTCCATAACTTCGTCCAGTGTAACCATTTTGACTGAGCCAAGCAACACGACGTGTGCCTATCTCGTCAAAATGTCTTTCTGTATCTATTAACCCTTTAGTCTATGAAACAGTCTATGAAACTTTGGTTAAGATTACTGATGTTGCTTTTGATTTCGCAGCATCTGTATGCACAGCAATCGAGCGTGATCAATCCTCCAAGCCCAACTCGCCAGTCAATCAACGAGGCGAGGTTTACCGGGCTTCAGCGCCAACTGTCCTCTTCTGCTTCTGACCAAGCCACACCGTGGCTATCGGGACGCAAAGAGCACTCGATGTCTCCCACGCAAGTCAAGTCAATTGGAGACAACACTGCACTCTACGGCTGCATGGTGTTTTCTCGAAAATGGACTCAAGACAAACTCGACTACGGCATGTACAGCTTGCCGATAAAAAGCGGTTTTGAGTTCGACCCCATCAAGGTAGACAAGCTTTTCAAGGCGAATGCTGCCGTTTATGCCCGTGATAAGTACTACTTATTCAATGTCGAACAGGCATTTGGCATGGTGGCGTACATTGCCTGCACCGTCGTGAAAACTGACACTTGGGAAGTCGAGAACATTTTCACACCACCCACCGAGTGGAACAATGTGCCTTACTCCTCCTCGCTATCCTACGACCCAGAATCAGGAAAGATCTACGGAATCACCTTCACCAATGAAGGCGGAATGGCTCTGAGCACACTGAACACGGCTGACGGGTCGTTTACCAAAGTGTGTGACGTAGAGCGCTCATACATTGCCCTGGCTACGTCAAGCACCGGGATCCTCTATGGCATCGCCGATACGGGACAGCTCTACACGATTGACAAGTCAAATGGAAAATCGGAATATATAGGCGAGACAGGACTGACGCCAAAGTACGCACAGGGACTGACTTTCGACCCCAACACCAACCTGCTCTACTGGGCATATATGGAAGAGGAGAAGTCGGGCCTCTATCAAGTCAATACCCAAACGGCCACGACATACAAAATTGACGACATGCCTAATCTTGAGGAAATGATAGGTCTCTACATCCTTAAAGACTCCATTCATGCTCAAGCTCCGGCAAGGGTCACCGAATTGAAGTTTGAACCCGCATCGGCGGGGGCAACCATTGGAAAATTATCGTGCGTGGCCCCGCAAACGACATCCAGCGGCAGTGCCTTGACCCATGATGTGCAGGTCACCATCTTCTGTGGAGATGAAGTGTTGCTGCAAGAAACTGTTCATCCTGGGGCAAAAGTAGAAAAAGATAACGTGTCGTTTGACCAAGAAAGCCTGTACACAATCTACGCTCAAGCCTCTAACGAGCATGGAAGCAGCAGCAAATCGACGCTCACTACCTATATCGGCACAGATATTGCCGCAGCCCCCTTGGATGTGCAATTGGCAATCAATGGCAAAAAAGCCAGCTTGACATGGAAAGCGCCACAAAAGGGGCTTCACGATGGCTACATCAACCCAGCCTCATTGAGATATAACATCATGCGATATGACGGCAGCGACACCGGAGTGTCCGTGGCGCAAACAGAAGTTGGGGCAAGCTCTTTCACCGAAGACATACCCTCTGCCACTGCAAAGTACCGATATAGCGTGACCTCGGTCTCTGACAAAGGCGATGGGGGTACCTCCTACTCCAACGAGGTGCTGTCGGTGGGAGCCTATGAGCTGCCGTTTTACGACAATTTCAGCAACGGGGAATTGTGCAACCAGTTATATACCTTTATTGATGTTGACCAAGACGGGCATGACAACACCTGCATGTGGTTCTGGAAAGAAGACGAAAAGCTGATGCAATATTGCTCTGACAAGCAGCATCAAGGCAACGACTGGCTGATTACTCCGGCCATCCACCTGGATGCGAAAAACCTGTACGACCTCACTTTCAATGTCAATATGGGCGCTCCATCCAACTTGAAAGTTACCCTCGGAACATCTCCCAATCCCGCTGACCATCAAACGCTTCTCGACCTCAACGGCATTCACGACTCATGGGAAACGGAGTATCATGCCACCATCAAAGTGCCAAAGGACAACATCTATTACGTGGGATTCTATAACTATAACGACCCCGAGAGCTTCTATTTCAACCTATTCGACGTGAAGGTAGAGAAAGGGATTGAAACCGCTCTTCCCGATTCGGTGGCAAACTTGAGCGTGATACCTGCCAGAAACGGCGAAGCGTCGGCAAAAATCTCTTTCAAAGCCCCCAGGCTACGATTGAACGGGCATGACATGCCTGAGCTATTCGACATGCTGATTTATCGCGGCAATGAATTGCTGACAACGATTCCCGTCTCGCCAGGGCAGCAGGTTGACTATGTGGACAAGCCTGCACAAGATGGAGAATACACTTATCAGGTTATGGCGCGCATAAACGGTAAAGAGGGCTTGCCTGTGTCGCGTAAGGTTTGGGTTGGGCACGACATCTCAGAACCCGTGCGTGACTTGAAGGTCATGACCATCAACAACAATTTACACGTGAAATTGACTTGGGCACAGCCCGAAAAAGGCGCACACGGCGGCTACTTCAATCGTGATGAAGTTACCTATTCTGTGTGGCGCAAACTCGAGACCAAAGAGTACGTGCAGGTCGCAACCAACCTGAAGGAGCTCAACTACACCGATAGCCAAATTGAGAAAGAGCTCGCAGGCGCTCAAGACGGATTCTATTATGCCGTCACAGCCGATACGAAATCGGGCAGCAGTGAAAAAGAACCCATTTTCATTGTGGTCGGGAAACCGTATAACTTCCCCGTAAGCGAATCATTCCCAGATGCGCAATTCAACATCAGCCCATGGACGATTAAAGCGATAAAAGGCTATTTCTCCTGGGATTGCATCAGAGACGATGTGAAGAGCGGAGTCTACTCTCAAGACCAAGATAGTGGAATGACGAAATTCTACAACTTCGCTCGCGACAATGAAGTCGACAGCCGGCTCATTTCGCCCGCAATCTGTCTGAAAGAAGCCCAAAATCCAATGTTTAGCTTCTTCATGTTCCACTGGCTGGATTCAACAGTAGAGAGCGACAATCACGCAACAAAAGTCGTGATTGAAGTTGCCCCTGAGAATGGCGAGTTCGAGGTGGTTAGTGATACGATTACGGCAGCCTATCCAATCTATGGCTGGGTGGAGCACCGCATTCCATTGGCTCCGTATAAAGACTACAGCCACATCAAGATAGGCTTGAGAGGGTCAACCGACAACGATTGGATGTACTACTACGTTGACAACATACATATCGACGAGCAATATGAAGAAGACTTGGCAATCTCGGAATTGAATGGGCCAACTGAGACTTATGTGAACGACACTTGTTACTACTCAGTGAAATATTTCAATAGAGGGCTGAAGAAAGTTGATGACTACAAGATCAATCTCTATCAGGATGGCACCCTCGTCAACTCGCTGGCTGGAGAACCCATCACGCCTGGTGAGATCAAGGAAATTGAAATTCCGTCCTTCATCTATTCTACCAAAGCCGGGGAAGAATGCGACTACTATGCCGAAATTGCATTCCCTGCCGACCAGGAGCCGGACAACAACCGCTCGTGGCACGTCTATACCAAAGTCAAGGATTCATGGTATCCTGGGGTTGAGCATGTGACTGCCAAGAGCAATCAAAATGACATTGTTATAGGTTGGGACGCTCCCACCCTTCCTAATGTCGACCAAGTGACAGAGGAGGGAGTAGAGGGCTATGACGCCTTTATCATCGACAACATCGGCGATTGGATCACCTATGACGGCGATGGCTTAGGCGCTGGAAGACAGACCAACCTTCCCGAGTTTCCTAACGCGGGCAAAAACCAGGCTTTCCAAGTGTGGAATCCGAGCCTGCTGGAGGGCGTAACCCCAGAGGCTTATCCTCACCTGCAGCCACGTAGCGGCAACCAGTGCTTCATCTCATGGTATGCCAACGTGATCATTGACTACGCCACTCCATACAACAATGATTACCTTATTTCGCCCGAAGTGAAGGGAGGGACCGATGTGAGCTTCTACATCCAAAGAATCGACCCCAATTTTACAGGCGAGACCTATGAAATCATGTACTCCTCGACGACTCAAGAGCCTGACCAGTTTAAGAAAATCGTCGAAAAAGAGGCTCCCGCCGATTGGGAAAAAGTCTCCGTCACACTACCCGACGATGCAAGATACTTTGCCATCAGGTATACAGCATCGTTAAAGACTGGCATTTTAGTCGATGACATCAGCTACACTTCTGGCCTCTACGCCTTAAAGGTGAGTGGTTACAACATCTTCAGAAATGGGCTGAAACTGAACAGCGACTTGGTGACCGAGACAACATACATCGACCACGACCTGCCTGATGGGAAATATGGCTATCAAGTCTCTGTGCTCTACAACAGAGGCGAGTCAAAGGCTTCCTTTACCGTCTATGTAGGCCATCACACGGGTGGCTTAGAAGACTTGAAGGCTGATTCAGATTCGGGGGTCAAATTGACCGTCGATGGCAACAAACTCACAATAAGCACCTTGAAACCGGGCGAAGTGGTCATCTACTCTATAGATGGCAAAACGATACACTCGGGAATCCTTCAGGACACTCACACCTACCACTTGCCGGCAGGCGTGTATATGGTGACCATCAATGGAATGAATAAGAAAATCATCATCCAAGGATAAATAAACATCCCTCAACACGTCAGCGGGGGCGCATTGTGTGAAACGATGTGCCCCCGCTGTATCTTTTCAGCCTGCGGTTAAACCATAAAAATAGAGACGTAAAGGTCAGTTTTTTCTCGTATCGAGAGCTCGCTACCAGCTTCTTCCACTCTTCTAGGAGGGATGTGCGATCTATCAGAAGCATCATAGACAGACGCATACAGAAGGACCTCGTGAAAGGTCCGACGAATCATAGCCGTGGGTCGAAGGGGCAAAGCCCCGAACGACCCACGGACGCTAGACGGCTCCTGATTTATCGACCCCTTGTGGGTCGGACTAGAGTTGTAGAACGACAAGACCAGTAACCCGTTGTAGGAACGCACGGCTAGTGTCTAGTCGGAGGGCGTCCGTCCCCGTCAAAGGTTATTGCATCCATTACGTGCGTCCGTGGTGTCACAGCGTTACGTGTAAAGTTCGTCACGTGCCCAGTAGGGACGCACGACCTGTGCGTCCGTCCCCGTCAAAGGTTATTCCATCAAATATTACAACGTCGTGATTGTAACGACAACGGACGCACAGATCGTGCGTCCCTACACTAATCGTCACGTGATGTGGTGAGGTGTCTCTGTTTTATTATGTGCGTCCGGGGTGTCACAGCGTTACGTGTAAAATTCGTTACGTGCCCAGTAGGGACGCACGACCTGTGCGTCCGTCCCCGTCAAAGGTTATTTCGTCAAATATTGCAACGTCGTGATTGTAACGACAACGGACGCCCTCCGACTAAACACTATCCGTGCGCCCCTACAAAGGGTTACACGTATCATCGTTACTCGTATCGCACGCCCCGCAAAACGCTCTGCGCACCTATCAAATTCAATAGCGCTAGTCGCAAATTGATCATACTGCCTTACAAAACGATGCGACCAGGTTGAGAAATATGCTCTTTCAAGGCCTTTGTCACTCGTTCGTAAGGATTATTTCACTACATTTGCCTGCGCAACAGTACTCTGCGAGCTATAATTATGGGACTCGGCATAGTACGACTTAGTTAACAGGCAATAGTATATGAAACTGCAGCAATCTCCTCAGCGATATGATTACATCATCATAGGTGGTGGACTAGCTGGGCTTTACTGCGCTTACTTTCTAGCGCAGCATGGGTCGGTAGCGCTCATCGCTCGACGCACCATCGAGGAGAGCAACTCCTACTACGCTCAGGGTGGAATGGCTGCCGTCACCGACCAAAAAGACTCACCGACAGATCACTACGAAGACACGATCGTAGCGGGACGTGGACTATGCCTCCCCGAGGCGGTCAAAGTGCTGACCGACGAAGCACCCGACCGGATCAATGAATTGATCCAGATGGGTATGACCTTCGACAGCGAAGATGGACATCTAGCCTTGGGTCTCGAGGGGGGACATCACCACCGTCGTATCCTCCACGCTGGGGGAGATGCTACGGGACGACTGGTGACCACCTTTATGATCGAGCAGGTTAGGAAGGCGCAGCACATTACGATTTTCGACCATCACAGTGCCGTGCAGGTACTACGCTCTGCCGATGGGTCACACTGTCAGGGACTGGTGACCTATGACGAGCGGGCACATCACTACGACACGATTCTCGCATCGGCTGTCGTACTAGCCACTGGCGGCGCTGCTGCACTCTACTACCCTACGACCAATCCTCCCACAGCTCTAGGCGATGGCTTGTGGCTAGCCAGTGAGGTGGGTGCCGAACTGATGGACTTAGAGTTTATACAGTTTCACCCCACAGCTCTTTATCTGCCTGGGTACGCCTCTTTTCTCATTAGTGAGGCGGTACGTGGTGAGGGAGCTTACCTCGTAGACAAGCACGGAGAGCGCTTTATGCCGGCACTACACCCTCTAGCAGAGCTGGCACCGAGGGATGTAGTGGCGCGGAGCATCTTCCTCAAGATGCAGGAGGAGGGTACCGACCATGTACGACTGAGACTGAGACACATTGACCCGAAGCGACTGTTACAGCGCTTTCCGACCATCACGGAGCACTGCCGCCAGCTGGGACTAGACATTACGGACGAGATACCGGTGGCCCCTGCAGCACACTACACGGTGGGGGGCATCGGTGTGGATCTCAACGGCTGTACCCGCCTGCCTGGACTGTACGCTGTCGGAGAGGTCTCCTCAACTGGAGTGATGGGTGCCAACCGCTTGGCTTCTAATTCGCTCATCGAGTGTATCGTCTTCGGCAAGCGGATCGCTGACTATGCGATCGCACACCCGACTACACCTACTGAGACTGCCTCACTAGCAGTTCCGACGAACCTACCCGACCTGTCGTGGAGCCTAGACAAAGAGCAACTCTATGCGCTAGAGCAGCAGGCGAAGATCAATAGAGAGATGGGCGACATACTGATGAGCCGTGTGGGGATCATACGCTCTAAGGAGGGGCTGATCGAAGCGCTACACGCACTGCAGCATCTCTCGGACACGCTGGCAGAGGATGCACAGCACAGCATCCACGCCTATATGACTCGCAGACGTGTAGAGGTGGCACATATGATGGCACACGCTGCACTACTGCGTGAGGAGAGCCGTGGAGGTCACTATCGTAGCGACTACACAGAGACATTGCCCGAGAGCGAAGCCTATCGAACGAGGCTACTCAATGGGCAGATAACACATCAACCGATCAATTAGCACACAAGAGGTATGACTGATATATACAACAGCGAGGAGTTTGCCACGCTCATCGAGCTAGCCTACCGTGAGGATGCTCCCACGGGAGACCTATCGACACACTACATACTGAGCGAGAGCGACCGAGCTATCGCCACGTTGATAGCCAAGGACAATGGTATCGTCTCTGGTCTAGAGGTGGCCTATATGGTGCTGAACTGGTGTACTCCTGAGGGGGAGTTCACCTTTTCGCCACAATATGAGGATGGTGACGAGGTACGCAAGGGCGATATATTGGCTACCATCGAGGCGCCTTACGCAGAGCTACTAAGAGCGGAGCGCATTATGCTCAACTTCCTACAGCGTATGAGTGGTATCGCGACTTACACCCACCAATGTGTGCAGTGCGTCGCTGGTACCAAGACACAGATCCTAGACACCCGCAAGACAGCCCCAGGGCATCGCCTCACGGACAAGATGGCGGTACGTCACGGCGGGGGTACCAACCACCGAGCTTCGCTCTCCGATATGGTGATGCTCAAGGACAATCACATAGCGATGGCGGGCGGGATCATACCTGCCGTCGAGGCGGTACGCCCTCATCTACCGATCTCTATACTGATCGAGGTAGAGACCTCCACACTGGAGGAGGTGCAAGATGCTCTGGACGCTGGTGCCGATATCATCATGCTGGACAACATGGATACAGAGACGATGCGCCGTGCCGTCGAGCTCATCGATGGGCAAGCTAAGGTGGAGGCTTCGGGCAATATGACGGCCGAGCGTCTAGCCGCCGTGGCTGCTGTAGGCGTGGACTACATTAGCATAGGAGCACTGACCCACTCGGTACGTGCTTTTGACATTAGTATGAAGATTAAGCCGATTCTGTAGAGCGGCTGCCTTTTTCTTTTACACCTAACACACTAACTGACTACTTACACATGACACAACAACAGATAGAAGCTCTCTACGCAGAGATCCGGACGCTCAAGGAGCAGAAGAATGCGGTCATCCTAGCGCACTACTATGCTCGCCCCGAGATACAGCGCATCGCTGACCACCTAGGCGACTCATTGGCACTCTCACAGATCGCTGGCGAGACGGAGGCGGATATGATTGTCTTCTGCGGAGTGAGCTTCATGGGTGAGACCGCTAAGATCATTTCGCCCAATAAGAAGGTCCTCTGCCCTGTACCACACGCTGGATGTACCCTCGCTGAGGGTGCCACGGCTGAGGGTATCAACACCTGGCGGGTCAAGCACCCCGACGGGATTGTGGTTAGCTATGTCAATACGACAGCGGCTGTCAAGGCGGTCACCGACTACTGCGTGACCAGTGCTAATGCGCTGAAGATCGTACGTGCACTCCCCACGGGCAAGCCGATCCTCTTTGGCCCAGACAAGAACCTCGGACAGTACATCATGAATGTGACGGGACGAGAGATGGATCTATGGCAAGGCGCTTGCTACGTGCATGCTGACATCACCTCCGAGCTGGTTCACACGATGCTGGATCAGTACCCCGAGGCGGAGATCCTGATACACCCCGAGTCGGTAGCCGCTAGCGATCAGTCGATCGTCGACAATCCTCGCTGCATCATCGGCTCAACCACCACGATCATCAATCGTCCTGGGGTCTCTGACTTGAAGCAGTACATCATTGCCACGGAGCCCGAGGTGCTGGCTGAGATGACGAGACGCTATCCTGACAAGGAGCTGATCCCGATTCTACCCGATCAGACTTGCGAATATATGAAGATGATCACCCTCGAGGGACTCCGCGACGCACTCCTCTACGAGCAGTACGAGGTACATGTCGACGAGGAGCTACGTCAGAAGGCATGGCGCTCCATCGAGCGGATGCTTCAGTTCTAACCCTCCAGAGTACCTAGCCCACACTTCGTAAGAGAGGTGTAACCCTTTGTAGGGGGCCCTCGGTCGAGTGTTTAGTCGGAGGGCGTCCGTTGTGTCAAAGGTTACAGCATCGTGGTTGTAACGGGGACGGACGTCCTCCGACTAGACACTATCCGTGCGTTCGTGGTGTCACAGAGTTACGAGCCCAGTAGGGACGCACGATCTGTGCGTCCGTTGTAGAACGACAAGACTAGTAACCCGCTGTAGGGACGAACGGTGAGTGTTTAGTGGGAAGGCGTCCGTTGTCGTTAAAATCACAACGCTGCAATATTTGATGCAACACTTGACGCTGTAACCTTTGACGGGGACGGACGCACAGATCGTGCGTCCCTACATTTCACTACACGTCTCGAGCCGAGCGTCCCTACAGCGGGTTACTCGTCTCGTTGTGACACAACAACAGAAACGACTAATCACTAGACAGATATCCAATCCGATCGGAACATTTGTGGTGCGTCCAGGTCAATGTCGATACACTCACACAGGGCGCAAGAGTAGCGAAATCTAATATTTAGTTTCACGGAAGGAATCGTGTAATGGTTGCTGGGTGCGGGGGGTGGCGTTGGGGTTGTAGCCTTTGTGTCCTACAAATTTGGGATAATCGTTGTGTCGCTCTTCTTTGTGCTTTGTTGAAACACTTGCAGGCTGCAGACAGACATTGCGTACACTAGAGTGCCTAGCACTATAGCTCGCTATATTACCTTTGCATCGTCTATTAATTAGACATCGTCCAATCCCTTGGGCTAGACTTCGCAAGTCTCACGAGTAACGACCTGAAGGTTACAGCGCCTGATGGTTGGACTTGTCGTGTTGATGTAGTTCGTGTAGGGGCGGACCTGCGTGTCCGCCCACAAGGCATATTGCGTTCCAGCGAAGACGGACGGACACATAGGTCCGCCCCTACAAATTGTTATTCGTATTGCTGTTCGACAACGGATATGGTTTCGTTTTGATACAACGGACGCACCGACGGTCTGCGTCCGAGCCGTGACAGCGGGTTACACGTCTTGCTGTTCGGGGAGTTGTTCGTTAGAAGCGCATGGCGCGCTCTAGACGTCGCTTGTCCTCGCGGTCTCGTATGGCAGCGCGCTTGTCGTACTGCTTCTTACCTCGGGCTAGAGCGATGACCAGCTTGGCGAGCCCACGCTCATTGATGAAGAGCCGCACAGGGATGATCGTTTGACCAGGGTTCTTCATCTCCTCCTCGAGCTTGCGTAGCTCCTTGCGGTTGAGTAGCAGCTTGCGCTCCCGTCGCTCCACATGATTGTTGTAGGAGGCGTAGCTGTACTCCGCTATATACATATTCTTGATCCACAGCTCACCATGCGAGAAGTAGCAGTAGCTGTCCACGAGAGCCGCTTTGCCCGCACGTATAGACTTGATCTCACTACCGACCAGTACGATGCCTGCGGTGTACTGGTCGAGGAGTTCATAGTCATAGGTGGCGCGCTTGTTGCGTATATTGATTGCTCGGGCGGATTGCTTGCCTTTCTTAGCCATAGCGGTGTGGGTTGGAGCGATTGATTAGTCTATTTTGTCAAAGCCTGTGTAGGGTCTCAGAGCCTTGGGTATGATAATGCCCTCGGAGGTCTGATTGTTCTCTAGTAGGGCAGCGACGATGCGTGGCAGCGCCAGGGCACTACCATTGAGCGTGTGACAGAGGGTGATCCCCTCCTCAGGGTCACGGTAGCGACACATCAGACGATTGGCCTGATAGCTCTCGAAGTTAGAGACAGAGCTCACCTCGAGCCAGCGCTCCTGCGCAGCCGAGAAAACCTCAAAGTCGTAAGTCATAGCACTCGTAAAGCTCAGGTCGCCACCGCAGAGGCGGAGGATACGGTAAGGGAGCTCAAGCTCCTCGACGAGGCTCTTGACGTGGGCGATCATCTTGTCGAGTTGCTGCCACGAGTGGTCGGGGCGGTCGATAGAGACGATCTCTACCTTGTCAAACTGATGCAGGCGGTTGAGTCCGCGTACGTCCTTGCCATACGAACCGGCCTCACGACGGAAGCAAGGCGTGTAGGCGGTGCAGCAGATAGGTAGCTGGTCTGCCTCGAGGATGACATCACGGAAGATGTTGGTCACAGGTACCTCAGCCGTCGGTATGAGGTAGAGGTTGTCCAGCTGCACGTGGTACATCTGTCCCTCCTTGTCGGGGAGCTGACCCGTGCCGATACCGGAAGCTTCGTTGACCATAATAGGTGGCTCGACCTCTTGAAAGCCCGCTGCGGTGGCTCTGTCGAGGAAGAAGTTGATCAAGGCACGCTGTAGTCTTGCTCCCTTACCCTTGTATACGGGGAAGCCAGCGCCTGTAATCTTGACTCCCAGCTCGAAGTCTATGAGGTCGTACTGCTTGGCCAGCTCCCAGTGTGGTAGCTTGGCATCGTCAGCTAGTGTCGGCATCTTACCACCCGTAGCGACGCATAAATTGTCTTCGGCAGAGGTGCCGTGTGGCACGTCGGGATGTGGTAGATTAGGCACGGAGAGTAGGAACTGTCGCATGGTCTCCTCAGCTTGCTCCATAGTCTCCTGGGCCTGCTTAGAGACTTCTTTAAGCGCTTGCACCTCAGCTTTGAGCTGCTCAGCCTCCTCACGGGCACCCGCTTTCATCTTCTCACCGATAGAGCGTGAGAGGACTTTTTGCTGAGCTAGACTATCGTCCTTCTTGTGCTGTGCATCGCGTCTCAGCTTGTCCTGAGCGATGATGGCTGCTATGGTTTCTTCTGCGGGAAAGTGCTTGACAGCAAGCCGCTCGATGACTCCCTGTGGGTCATCCAATATTTGTTTGATAGTAAGCATTACCTACTTCTTTGAGTTATTACGTGTGAGGAGCTTGTCACGCTTGGCGACAAGCTATGCTACAAAGGTACAGTTTCTTCTGCATTTATAGGCACAACCAAGGGAAGAACCCACACAAGAGTGAGTCCTCCCCTCATCAATATCTGACGAGCTACCTAACTGGCTAAGCCCTCTTCAGGCCTTACTCAGCAGGCTGCTGAGCCTCAGGCTGTGCTTCAGGTGCTGGGGCTGGAGCCTCACTAGCGGGAGCTGCGGGTAGAGGTAGTGTAGCCTCTGGTTGCTGAGGTAGCAGAGGAGCACTCTGCTGAGACTGCTCAATGAAGCTCTCGCTCTGCTTAGCCTGTACATGAGGCTTTACAAAGAATGAGCTGACAATGCTGAGTACGACCAAAGCGCCTGCGAGCGTCCAGGTGGCCTTCTCGAGGAAGTCCGTCGTCTTGCGTACCCCCATGTACTTATTGCTCTCGCCGAAGCCTGCTGCTAGACCACCGCCCTTAGAGTTCTGAACGATGACGATAAGAATCAGCAGGATAGCTGCGATGAGGATCAAGATACTTAGAAAGATTTGCATGTCTACTAGTCTATGAATGCGTGTTTATGAGTGAGAAGCATTGTCGATTAGCTTCTCGAGAAAGTTCAATTGAACTGCAAAGTAACTAATTTTTTCTGGGAATTTCAAGCTTAGCCCCTCAATAATTCGTTTTGCTCGCTCGTAATGACCCTGTTTGATGTAGATGGAGGCTAGCGTTTCGGTGAAAAGCATATCGCTCGGCTCCGCATCATCGGAAGGTGGTGTCACGGTAGGCTGCGGTGCGGAGTCGGTGGTTGACGCACTTTCTGGTGAAGGGGTGGTGAGTAGCCCCGAGAGCGACATGTCGGAGGGTGCGGACTCGTACTCCGCCTGCGAGAAGTAGTCTGGGGTAGGCTCCTCCGTGGGGAGCGCTTCTGCGGTGTCGTACTCTAGCTCGTTGGAGAGTGGTCCCTCACGCTCGGCCACCTTGCGCAGATATTGATCTACGAGGGCAAAGGAGTCTGACGGGTCGTGAGCCAACACAGGTGTCAAGTCTGCTAAGGGCATATGTAGCCGAGCTAGCAGGTAGAGCTTCTCCCGACTAGGTAGGTGGGGAGCCCAGCGCTGTAGCTCTGCTTCGTAGCGCAGGTCGCCGAGGATCGACAGATTGAGTAAGTAAAGCATCACGATGCTCTGCGCATAGGGATAGGTCTCCACGAGTTCAGCCAGTGGCGAGAGCGTGTGGCGATCGAGTCCCTCAGGGTGAGCCGTCAGCCTATTCAGCTCGTCTAGCGTCATCGTCTTCACTACCAATCCTCTACCGTGGCGTTAAAGATCTGCTTGACAAGATCTTCGATCAGCTCATTAGCTAGCCCCTCCTGAATGTCTGAGAAGAGGTTGTTGCTGTCGAACTCTTGCGAGGAGGTAAAGGTGTGCCCCGAGAAGCTTTTTTTCTCCTCCACCATATTGGTATAAGAGACGCGGACCGTGATCGTAAAGCGTGTCATCGCTGAGAGCGCATCCTCCTGCATCGCCATAGGGGTGAGCTCATACCCGATGATGGCGCCCTCGAGGATCAGATCTCCATTGGCATCGACGGGCTCGAGACGCGTATTGCGACGAAACTGCTCCCGCAGGCGCTCCGAAAACATCTGCGACAAGGGCGGATAAACCAGTGGAGCCTGATTGGGGAAATCCTCGATGGTCACCGTCTTGATACGTGTGTAGTCGATAGTGGCTCCGTTGAACTTATAGCTGATCGAGCAACTCGTCCCGATCATTAGGAGCAACACGACACCTATTATATATGGTAGCTTACTCCTCGCCATAGCTTCGCAGTTTACGGTATAGCGTTCGTGGCGATATGTTTAGCTCCTCAGCAGCTTCTGTCTTATTTCCCCCATGTCTCTCCAAGGCACGCTTGATCAATATGCGCTCTGCCTCCTCGATGGTCATGGGCCTGTCGGGGAGGAGAGACTCCTCCATAGGTGTCTCTGTAAGTCTCTTATGAGGCTCTGAAGAGCTTTCCAGATGATGCTCTAGGTCTGAGTCGATTACCTCCTCGGCCTCTGTGTGCATAGGCTCCATCTCGGCAGGCACGAGCGTCGTCCGGATCGGTTCGTAGTGAGGCTCCTGACGCATTGTGGCGACCGTCTGCTTGAGCGCAGTAATGTCTCGCTTCATATCGAAAAGCACCTGGTAAAGGATCTCCCGCTCATTGGCAAAGCTACGCTCCTCCGACTGACGCTCCACAGGGACCAGCGAAGTGCTCAGCTCAGGTGTCCTCTCAGGCAGATAGCCTCGAAGATCCTCGGCCGTCAGATGACGATCGTACTCTAAGATGCTGATGCGGTCTGTTAGGTTGCGTAGCTCGCGTATGTTGCCTGGCCAAGGGTAGTGGCGCAAGAGCTCCTCCGCTTCGGGCGTGATCTCGAGCATGGGGATCTGGTTCTTCTCTGCGCTAAGCGAAGCAAAGAGCTTGAAGAGTAGCACAATGTCCTCTTGCCGCTTACGTAGCGGAGGCACTACGATCGGCACCGTACTAAGACGGTAGTAGAGATCTTCGCGAAAGCGTCCACGAGCGATCGCCTCCTGTATATTGACATTGGTCGCAGCGACCACCCGCACATCTGTCTTGAGAGGCTTGCTGGCACCTACGGGGATAAACTCCCCCGACTCGAGGACACGGAGCAGACGAGCCTGCGTGGCTAGTGGTAGCTCTCCTACCTCATCGAGAAAGATAGTGCCACCGTCCGCCTCCTCAAAGTATCCCTTGCGATCGGAGATAGCTCCCGTGAAGGACCCCTTGCGGTGCCCGAAGAGTTCGGAGTCGATCGTACCCTCAGGGATAGCACCACAGTTGACCGCCACATAGCCTTGATGCTTGCGGAGACTGTAAGCGTGTATGATCTTGGGGAAAAACTCCTTGCCGACACCACTCTCGCCAGTCACCAGCACAGATAGGTCTGTCGGGGCGACCTGTACGGCCGTCTCGATAGCTCGTAGGAAGCTCGGATTGCGTCCCACGATACCAAAGCGCTGCATCACCTGCTGTAGATCCACATTCATAGGTACAAAGGTACTAAAATGAGCAACATCACACCCCGTCTTGAAAACTTCCTTACCTCAAAAGTGTCCCTAGGAAGAGAGAAAAACAACCTTCGGCATTGTTGGAGAGAAGCTTTACTCGGTAGCGGGCAAGTGCTGGGCGATCCAGTCTGCAATCTTTGGCTCCGAAGAGATACCCTGCTCGGCGAGAGCCTCCATATCGATGATCTGATGCGCTCGACTGTAGATCGGCTCGCGGAGATGCATCGCCTCCTCGATATGTTGTCGTAGTGCTTCGCCCGAGAGGTGCGCCACAGAGGGACGGGTGCGCTTCGTCAGCTCTAGTCGCTGAGCTAGCACCTCACTGCTATAACGCAGGTACAGCACGGTGCCACTCTCTAGGAGTATGTCCATATTGTCGTGATAAATAGGCAAGCCACCGCCCGTGGCGATGACCGCATCGGGGAGACCAGCGATCTCCTCTAGGATCATCCGCTCCTTCTGGCGAAAGTACTCCTCACCGTGTAGCTGGAAGAGGTCTGAGACCCGCTGGCGAAAGCGACTCTCGATGTAAATGTCCGTATCTACAAACTCATAGCCGATCAACTCCGCCAGCATACGCCCCACGGTGCTTTTGCCAGCACTCATATAGCCTACTAGGTAGAGTGTCATCGCTTGAGCTCTGGGTAAGCAATACGTGAGTGGTAGATGGTGGCGAGCTTCTCCGCAAAGACGTCCTTGATCGTCTGAATATCCCTAAAGGTCAGTGGCGTATCGTTGAGCAGGCCATCGGCAACGATCGAGTCAATGATCTTATTGACATGTGCTATAAGGGTCTCCTTGCTGAGATCCTTGAGGCTGCGGCTACTTGCCTCGATAGCGTCCGCCAGCATCAGGATACCAGTCTCCTTAGTATTCGGGTTAGGTCCTGGATAGGTAAACTTGTCCACATCGACCGTTTCGTCAGGATGCTCGTTGCAATACTGGGTGTAGAAGTATTTCGTCATACCCCGCCCGTGATGCATACGGATAAAGTCTTGGATCGCCTGTGGGAGGTTGTGCTTTTGTGCCATAGCCAGTCCATCGGTCACATGCTTGATGATGACAGCAGCACTCTCCGTCGGGGAGAGCTGGTCGTGCGGATTGACCGCGCCCTGATTCTCCGTAAAGTACGCAGCATTGCACATCTTACCTATATCGTGGTAGAGTGCGCCAGCACGCACGAGACGTGCATCTGCACCGATAGCGGTAGCTGCATCGCTCGCCAGGAGTGCCACCTGCATCGAGTGCTGGAAGGTACCAGGAGCCTGCTCCGAGAGCTGCCGTGGTAGAGGACGATTCACATCGCTCAGCTCCACGAGCGTTATGTTCGAGACATAGCCGAAGGTTCTCTCGATGAGATAGATGAGCAGGTAGCTAAACATGTTGAAGATTAGGTTAAAGGAGAAGTAGAGCAGGTTGCTCAAGTCATTACTTCCCAGCATACCTCCCGTCATCAGCGAGTAGCTACAGGTCATCACATTGTATATTACGAAGATGAGGAAGGTAGCACGGATGATCTGCGCTCGTGAGGAGAGCGACCGAAGGCTAAAGACCGCTACCATACCAGCGACAAACTGTATCACGACAAACTCCAGAGGAAATGGCACATAGAGTGCACAGATCAGTATCGTCGAGAGAAAGACGTAGACCGCCGTACGCGACTCGAAGAAGGTACGCACCAGTATCACCACTGCCACAAAGGGGATCGCATAGACCCACGCTCCCAGTTCGTTGCGAGCGAAGATGATCGTTAGGATCGCATAGATAAAGATCAGCAGTGAGAGGAAGAGCGTGTTCTTGTACTCCTTGACAATCTGCGGTCGGTAGTAGAAGAGGAAGAACCACAGTCCCACCAGTAGCGAAGCTATAATCAAGAAAGTCCCCACACTCATCGGTAGCACCTGTCGCAAGTTACTATCCCGTTGCTCCTCGGTGACACGGCGCAGAGACTGCAAGATGTCGTACTGATGTGGACTCACGATCTCGCCCTTACCGATGATGCGCTCTCCCTTTTGGACCACTCCCATAGACTTAGAGAGATTACGTAGCTCATCATCGAGTACTTGCTGCGTCTTAGCCTCGTTAGGGTAGACATTGACCTCGATATACTTGCTCGGGTCAAACTTTCGGACGATCGACTTACTCATCCCCTGGGGCACCCTCTCGGTAGCTTGCTGATATGCCTCCATAGGTGTCGAGAAGAGCGTCACAGGCGTCAGGCGACTCACCTGGTCAGCGCTCAGGAGCTTGACCTCCAGCACATCCTCCTGCCTGAGCTTAGAGGCTATCTCCTCCTCTATGATACCATCACGGTAGAGATCCTTGAGGTAGTTGCGCATGTAGAAGTAGTAAGCGTCGTCCGTCACTTCACGACTCCACTTAGCGCTCCAGTCATCGTCCCACTTGCTCAGCATCTTACTTCCCGTGATCGTATCGATCTGATAGTATGGCAAGATCGTCTGACGCACACTGTCACGCTCCCGCTGTATCATCTCGTCCGACTTGTAGATCGGGAAGGTAAAAGGCGCCACCAGTAGCTCCTCACCCATCCATGGCTTACCCTCCACCACTTGGTATTGAAAGGTCTCCTCATCGTGTGGTGAGATCAGGGTGATAACCAATGCCAGAAGGATAAAGGTCAGCAGGGAGTATAGGTGCGTCGTTTTGAACTGCGTCATAGTCTTGTATGCTAAAGTGGAGGGAACTACTACCCCTCGCGACAATCTCTACCGCAAAGGTACTCAATTAGACCATATAGCCACAGAGCCTCTGTGTTGTGACGATAGCCATTGCTATCCACAAGACAGAGGCTCTGTTGTATTATTAGGTCTGGTCGCTAGAGCTGCACTTTAAGCTGTTGCTGCCCCGTAGTCTGCTTGACGACCATCAGGTAGAGTCCCTCGGGCAGTTCGTACGAGATCGACTGTCCCTCAGCCACGCTCGAATAAGAGGCGCATAGGACCCCATCGCCGCTGTAGAGCGACACCTCGGCAGGCTCCTCCAGATCATATAGCGAGAAGCTCCCCTCGCCTACCGCTACACGCACCGCTGGCATAGCAGAGCTTGGGGTCTCGATGTGCAGGTCGCTTCCCCCCAGCTTACAGCGTGCGAAGTACCTCGTACTAGCCCCGCCAAATTCAGTAAAGAAGCCACTCACATAGAGCCACCCCGCAGGATCGTAGGTCAGCCCAGAGACGATCTGATTAGGTCCCGTGCCAAAGTCAAAGTCCGTCGTCAGCGCAGCGCCCGACTTATCTAGAGCATACACAAAGCTACGCTTAGGCATTTGAATATCTCCACCACCTATCAAGATGTAGCGATCGGTCACGATCAAGCCATTGATCATATCCTCCGCATCGGGGTAGGAAAAGTCATACGCCGTAAAGTCCTCTATGGGAGTACCATCGAGATTTAGCGCTATCATCAGAGGCGTCTTCCGACCAAACGACTCATAGAACGAGCCCGCCACCAGAAGCGTGTCAGCCCCCTTCATCGCTAAGGCACGAGGACCTCCAAAGTCAAACTTAGGTCTCGCAAAGCTCTCGTCATACTGACCATCGGCATCAATGTGAAAGATCTTCTTATTGAGCGAAGAGCCATTATACCCATTGATCATACCTCCGAAGTAGATGTCGCCCGAGGGAAGTAGCAGCGCTGCGTCCACATAGGGTGCACTCTTGAAGTAGATCTCATGAGCCGTCGGGAGGTAGCTCTCGTCATGCACGCCCGCAGCGTTAAAGCGCGCTATCAGCGGAGCAAACTTTTCATTGACCCTGTTGAAGCCGCCCAAGACATAGAAGGAGTCATCAGGCGAGACCAGTAGTTTGTTTGGCTGCAGATCCCACTGGTACTGCCCCTCATAGGCAGAAGCATCGAGCTTGAGGGTGTTGTCATTCTTAAAGGTCGTATCGAGCGAGCCGTCCTCATTGAGACGTATGATCTGCCCCACAGGAGTACCATTGTAAGTGGTGAAAACTCCGATGACGAGGATCTTACCGTCAGACTGCAGAGCGATATTTGTCACCACGCCATCGACACCCGTACCGCCCACGTTGAAGGTCTCGTCAGCCGACCCGTCCGCATTAAGCCGCATGACACCCGCCACATCTCGTCCGCCCACATGCTCGAAGGTACCAGCGACCACGACTCTGCCGTCCGCTAGGGGTATGACCGCCTGCGGGTTAGAGTCTAGTATGGGGCGAAAGCTCGTATCCACCTGCCCGTTCTTAAGACTCTCCTGCGCCATAACGCTTAGAGGCAGTCCTAGACAGCAGCTTAGGAGTAGGGATATGTAGAGAAACTTCTTCATAGCATTACTTATTTATAGGTACAACTTCTGAATCCACACACGACCATCTTCAAAAGTCGCAGCCACTAGGACAGACCCCTCGACAGAGACGACATGCTCCGTAGCGGTAGCAGTCGAGGCGTAGAGCTGCGTCCCAGCCATATCCCAGACGTATAGGCTGACTGGCTGCTCTGCGGTAAAGCGAGTCACACCCTCCTCGGTAGTTACGCACAGGTCGCTCGGAGAGGCGAGGACAGGCTCATTAGCAGTCGACTGATAGTTGAGCGCAAAGAGTGGCCATAGCACTGGCTCTCCCGTAGTACGATGTTTGGCCATCATACCAAAGACCGTCAAGTCGCCAGAGGGATCCACCTCCTTATTAGCTAGGAAGAGGAAGGGGAAGAAGTTTTGCATCTTCATCGACACCCCTGTGCTGTCTGTGATGGTGATCTCATCTAGCGCTCCAAAGCGATAAGGCACCTTCGAGTCGGTGCGTCGCTTGATCCTTACATTCTGTATCGAGACGGGAGCATACATATTGTAGTCCGCATTGTCTAGCAGATCCTGAATGCTCTTGGTCGTACGATTGTCAAACATAAAGGGCTGATCCACCTCCTCCAGTGTGCTAGGCGCATCTACCTGAAAGTATAGGTTGTGGTCACGCTCCACTAGCTGCCCCACGATACGCTTAGCGAGGAGCGCCTTCTCGGGCGGATTACCATAGATCGGGTCATGTAGTCGAGGGTCAAACATCATAATCCCCTTCTTCCCGTCCCAGAGCCACTTCTCGGGTGTCATAGGCACCGCCATATTGACCAAAGTCTTCTTATCAAAGGTCACCTCGTAAAAGCCTCCCACGGGAGCCTGTAGTAGCTCCTCCAGTGAGTGTAGCTGTGTAGACTCCTTGACCGTGAAGTAGGTCACATGCTCCTCCAGCTCTGGGTAAGGCTGCCCCGTAGCTATATCCATAAAGCGTAGCCCTATGGTATGCACGCCAGGCTGCAAGTTGCTGTAAGTAATCAGCGAGTCGACCGAGTTGAGTCGCCAGTGCTGCGTAGCGGGCTGATCATCGAGACGCGCCTCGATGTAAGAGGTAAAGAATCCTGGCTCAGCTTGTGGATCGCCCATAATCCAGTCATCGCCAAAGGCCAAGATATGGTAAGAGAGCGTACTCTGAGCCGTCTCAAAGCCATTGCGGATGTCTGCTGGGTAGACACTCCAAGGCGTGCGTATAGGCGCCCCCTCGCCCGTATCGTAGAAGGCTATATTGTCCAGCATAATGCGCCACCCCACACCTTTCGTCTTGTCTGGATCATTGAAGATAATCCTAAAGCGAAAGGAGTCAGCATCAGGATCAATTCGCTCGTACAGATCTGTCGAGATCGTTGTGGCGTCAAAGATGAGCTCCTTCTCCAACCAATTCTTACCTCCATCGAAAGACTCCTGAGCGAACCAACTCTTGCCTGCGTTGGAGACCAAAGCGTCCGTCCACCCCTGCATATAAGAGACCGAGACCTGTGTCCCACGGATCGGGTCTAACGCCTCGATCATCGCAGGCACGTCACCTACGTAACCCGCTGTCAGCTCGAGCGCTTTCTTGCCAAAAGGTATATTAGCCTTGGGGTCATCGACGATGCGACCGTTGACGATGCGCCAGCGCACCCCTTCTATCTCCACCGTATCATCCACAAATGTCTGCGTCTCCATCTCCTCAAAGCCCGTCTTGTAGTACGGCACAGGAGGTATGAGGCGCTGTGCCATCATAGGCATCATCAAGGTCGTCGCGAGGACGACCGCACAGAGTAGTAATCTTCGTCTCACTGCTTATTCGGTTTTAGTTAATCACTTAAGTATAGGGGAGTCGTGTCGAGGACTGATCACAACCGAATAGTCCCACACGGCTTCCTAACGAGAGGCCAAGGTAGCAAAAATTCGCCACAAAGTGCACACGTAGCTCTAACCCCACCTCCGCAAATCTCACGAGTCGTCCTAATCATCGTTAGCCGAGAAGACAGCAAGACACCCCCTCCCCAACTTGTGGGCTAACATACTGAGGTGGCAATCAAACGCACTATGAAGTTTTTTCCCTACATTTGTAATGGCGTTGCACTTGGCACTGAGATGCGCGCAGTCTCTCTGTCGCACCATACAGCTTCAAATACTGGAAAAATACAACTCAATGAACATCGTCAAATCTGTTTTATTTAATATGCTAGAGGAGGAGCCTATCCTCCTAGTAAGTGTCAGAACGATCCTGTTTCTGATGTTCTTTTTGATTGCTCTTCACCTCTCCTATGAAAGAGATATGCTTCTCTTCTGGCTTACAGTAGGAGGAATGACCGTTTATGCCCTTCTCATCATAGGGGTATCCTTCTTCAGGGTAAAAAAGAGAAAAAAGGGATCTGCATGATCAAATAGAAGACGGGAGTTTAGGTTTACAACCCTCGATTGAGATAGTTGTATTTAGAGGGCTTGCTGTGCATTGCGAGATTTAGGAGGTATTCGTTGTATGTATCGGCGACTTTTTAGTATCTTTGTGCAATACGAATTTAGTAAACAACCTGTAAGTATGAAGAGAACCTGTAAGTTCACGCTCGATGCTACACTGCCCAAGTACCCCACCTTTGAGGAGGGCATACGTCGAGCACCTGATAGGGGCTACAGCTTGACCCCTGCACAAACGCGTGTGGCACTGCAGAATGCACTACGCTATGTACCGAAAGAGCTACACGCTGAGCTAGCACCTGAGTTCCTCAAGGAGCTCAAGGAGCGTGGTAAGATCTACGCTTATCGCTATCGCCCCGAGGGCGACCTCAAGGCAGGACCTATCGACAGCTACAAGGGTAAGTGTATCGAGGGTAAGGCCTTCCAGGTGATGATCCACAACAACCTCTCACACGCCGTAGCGCTCTACCCTTATGAGCTGGTCACCTACGGTGAGACAGGTCAGGTGTGCCAAAACTGGCTCCAGTATCGCCTCATCATCAAGTACCTCGAGGAGCTTACACAGGATCAGACACTAGTCATCGAGAGCGGACACCCGCTGGGTCTCTTCGCTTCGCACCCCTCAGCACCGCGTGTCATCATCACCAACTCGATGATGGTCGGTCTCTATGACAACATTAAGGACTGGGAGATAGCTGCTCAGATGGGCGTCGCCAACTATGGTCAGATGACCGCTGGTGGATGGATGTACATCGGGCCGCAGGGTATCGTACATGGTACCTTTAATACGCTACTCAACGCTGGTCGTCAGCAGCTACATATCCCGAGCGGTGGCAACCTAGCAGGCAAGCTCTTTATCTCCTCAGGTCTAGGCGGTATGAGTGGCGCACAGCCTAAGGCTGCCGACATCGCTGGGGCTACCTCGATCATCGCTGAGGTAGATATGTCTCGCATTATGACTCGCTACAATCAGGGCTGGGTCAAGCATATTGCTAAGACGATCCCCGAGGCGCTACAGCTTGCTGAGGAGGGTATGAAGGCGGGCGAGCCTTGCTCTATCGCTTACCATGGTAATGTGGTGGACCTGCTGGAGTACTGTGTCGAGCACAATGTACATATCGACCTCCTCTCTGACCAGACGAGCTGTCACGCTGTCTACGAGGGTGGTTACTGCCCAGTGTCGCTCACCTTTGAGGAGCGCACCGACCTACTAGCACACGACAGAGAGCGCTTCTGCCAGGAGGTGGACAAGGGTCTGCACCGCCACTACGAGGCTATCAAGGCACTTGTAGCTCGTGGCACTTACTTCTTTGACTATGGTAATGCCTTTATGAAGGCTTGCTTTGATGCGGGCATCCAGGAGATTTCACGCAATGGCGTAGATGACAAGGATGGCTTCATCTGGCCTAGCTACGTAGAGGATATCATGGGTCCTGAGCTCTTTGACTACGGCTATGGTCCATTCCGCTGGGTATGCCTCAGCCACGACCATGAGGATCTGATCAAGACCGATCACGCTGCTATGGAGTGCATCGATCCAGATCGTCGTGAGCAGGATCGTGACAACTATATATGGATACGTGACGCCGAGAAGAATCAGCTCGTCGTCGGTACCGAGGCGCGTATCCTCTATCAGGACGCTGCGGGACGTCTGAAGATCGCTCTTAAGTTCAACGATATGGTACGTCGTGGCGAGGTAGGCCCGATCATGATAGGTCGTGACCACCACGATGTGAGCGGTACGGATAGCCCCTTCCGTGAGACGTCAAACATACGTGACGGCAGCAACGTAATGGCCGATATGGCTGTCCAGTGCTTTGCGGGCAACTGCGCTCGTGGCATGAGCCTGGTCGCTCTGCACAACGGCGGGGGCGTCGGCATCGGTAAGGCGATCAACGGTGGATTTGGTATGGTCCTCGATGGTAGCCGTCGTGTCGACGAGATCCTCCGTCAGGCTATGACGTGGGACGTGATGGGCGGTGTAGCTCGCCGCGCATGGGCTCGCAATGAGAACGCACTGTCTACCTCTCGCGAGTTCAACGAGGAGCACTCCGACCTCTACCACATCACCATCCCCTACCTCGTGGATGATGCGCTCCTCGATGAGGTGCTAAAGTAACCCCTTCATCTAGCATAACGACAATCCTCGCCTCTCCAAGCAGACAGCTTAGGGGGGCGAGGATTTTTTGTACGTTTTCACTTCTGCACTTACGACACAAGACGCTTTTGACTCAGAAAAAACGAATATCCACGTGGCAAATCTCAAATATCCACGTGGCAAACAAAAAATACCCACGTAGGGACGAAATAAAACTTCGGAGGAATCAAATGAAACTTCGGAGGAAATGATTCTTTCCTACGTGGAGATTAAAAAATATCCACGTGGCAAATCCAAAATCTCTACCGAAGAAAGCTGTTGGCTGTTAGTATTGGCTAGAGGCACTAGGACTACTAGGGGCACTAGCACTTCGATAGCTCCGATCACCCTAGCCAACAGCCAAAGGCTAACAGCTAACAGCTAATCTCTAATCTTTTCCGTACCTTTGTGGCGATAAGACGAGGCTCGGTAGCTTAGCTGAATAGAGCGTCAGATTCCGGTTCTGAAGGTCGTGGGTTTGAATCCCACCCGAGTCACCACACCTTATGTAGGGAGATGCTATGCAGACTCCCTACGTTTGTTTTTGGAGCATTTGAAGTGCAGAGACCTCAAAAAGTACTACCTTTGCGCTATAACGATACATTAATTATAGAGAGTACATGCACAGTATGGAACGAGTCGTCAGCGGTATCCGGCCTACCGGTCATCTACATATAGGCAACTACTACGGAGCTATGCGTAGCTTCCTAGAGATGCAGGAGCAGTATGATTGCTACTTCTTTATCGCTGACTGGCACTCGCTCACCACACACCCACACCCAGGGGATATCGTGCAGGATACAGACACGATCCTCGCTGAGTACCTCGCTTGCGGACTCGATCCGAGCAAGGTGGTCCTCTACCGTCAGAGCGATGTGCCGGAGGTACTGGAGCTATACCTTTACCTCAATATGAACGCTTATCTGGGTGAGCTACAGCGCACCACCACCTTTAAGGAGAAAGCGCGCAAGCAGCCAGACAATGTCAATGCCGGTCTGCTCACCTACCCGACACTGATGGCGGCTGACATCTTACTACAGCGTGCCGTCAAGGTGCCTGTGGGCAAGGATCAGGAGCAAAATATGGAGATGGCGCGCCGCTTCGCACGTCGCTTTAATACGATCTACGATGTGGAGTACTTCACAGAGCCAGCCTCGTGGACCGCTATGTCTAAGCCGATCAAGGTGCCAGGACTCGATGGCTCGGGCAAGATGGGCAAGAGTGAGGGCAATGCGATCTATCTCTACGAGGATGACAAGGCGATCACTAAGAAGGTGATGCGCGCTGTCACGGACGCTGGCCCTACGGAGCCAAATAGCAAGCCCTCGGAGCCTGTGGAAAACCTTTTCACCATTATGGATCTGGTCTCCGCGCTTGAGACGGTGGCGCACTTTCGCCAGTGCTATGCCGATTGCTCCATACGTTACGGCGATCTGAAGAAGCAGCTAGCAGCTGACTTGCTCACGGCGATCGCTCCGATCCGAGAGCGTATCCTCGAGCTCTCTAGCGACAAGGAGCAGCTGCACCGAGTAGCTACCGAAGGAGCGATGAAGGCGCGTGAGAGCGCCCGCAAGACCATCGAGGAGGTCCGAGAGATCATCGGCTTTGCTCCGACACTTCGCTAACTCTCCACTAACCACTAGAGCCACCGATCTCCTCTAACCTCTAATTTCTAATCTCTAACCACTAACTACTAACCACTTATAAACTAGATATGGACAGCAACAATAACCGCCCCAACCCACTCATCGCCAGAGGCACCGTCATACGCATTCTCCCCGTACAGGAGGGTGTCAGCAAGGCGGGCAATGCTTGGCGCAAGGGGGCTTTTGTCATAGAGACTGACTCGCAGTACCCACGCACCATCTGCTTCAATATTTGGAATAATCGCATCGACGAATATCCGCTCACAGAGGGGGACTTCGTCGAGGTGCGCTTTGACGTAGAGAGCCGTGAGTATATGGAGCGCTGGTACACAGATGTGACCGCTTACAGCGTCTCCAAGGTAGACCAGACCGTAGCAGCGCCAGCTCCTGAGGAGGATCCCTTTGCGGGCAAAACACCTTACGTAGGGGGCAATGCCACTTCAGCGCCAGCTCCTAACACTGGTTTCGCTTCGCAAGCTCCTGAGGCTGGGACGCAAAATCAGTTTGGCGGCTCCTTCGATCCCTCAGCTGGTGACAACGCTGACGACCTACCTTTCTAAGAGCTAGCTCTGCACATCATATGCGTACGACACTCCTCGTAGTGGGTGAGACCTCTTCGCCAGAGCTACACCGCCTCATCGAGGAGTATCGGCAGCGCATCGGTGGGTATATCCCCTTCGACATTGAGATCTTGCCCGACCCTAAGCGGCGCAAGCAGCAAGCCTCCATAGCTAATCAGCAGCAGGCGACCTGCGAGGCTATCGCCTCGGTGATCGCTCCGAGTGATCTGGTGGTCCTGCTAGATGAGCGTGGCAAGGAGTACACGAGTCGTCAGTGGGCGGAGCAGCTACAGCGCTATATGAATAGCGGTGCTAAGCGACTTCTCCTCGTGGTGGGCGGCCCCTACGGCTTCACGCCTGAGTTTAAGCAGCGCTACGGACAGCAAGCTTGGTCGCTCAGTCTCTTGACCCTGACGCACGAGATGGTGCGCCTCTTTGCGGTCGAGCAGATCTACCGAGCCTGCACGATACTGCGGGGAGAGCCTTACCATCACGACTAACTTATAGTTCCAATCACATGATACCATTCTTTGAAGAGGCCGACGTAGCGGTCACGATCTGTGACCGTGAGGGTCGCATTATAGAGATGAACGAGCAGTCGCGTCAGGTCAATCTCAAGCCAGGTCAGAGCTTGATCGGCAAGAATGTCCTCGACTGCCACCCCGAGCCAGCTCGCTCCATGCTGGCCGATATGATGGCGCACCAGACGAAGCATGTCTACACCATCACAAAGGGCGACAAGAAGAAGCTCATCTACCAGATCCCGTGGTACGAGAGTGGGGAGTACGCTGGCTTTATGGAGCTATCGATGATCATCCCCCACGAGATGGCACACTACGTACGTCAGGTGCCGCCCGAGAAAAAAGCTTAGCCATGTTTCGCAGAGACCGTCTCAAGCTTTACTTCCTCCTCATCTGGTGGATCGCCCTCAACGTATGGGTCTGGATCCTGCAGCGCACTCCCTTTGACTGGGTTCGTGTAGGCTCTAGTATCGGCACGCTCGTGGTGATCGCACTCCTCGCCTGGATATGGCATAGGAACTACCGCACTGAGCAGGAGCGCCGTGCTCTAGAGCAGTCAGAGGACGAAGGGCAGTAACCATCGCTACACCTTCCTATCACATATATGTCTCGTAAGCTCACGCCAATACGCTGTACGCCCCAATACTATCACAAGATATGGGGTGGAGGGCATCTTGCGCCTACGGGAGGCGATAAGCAGATCGGCGAGGTGTGGCTCCTCTCAGCACTCGCAGGGCAGGAGACGCCCACAGAGGGTGCGGACTACGAGGGAGCTTCGCTAGATGCTTTGGTAGCTCGCTATGGCGACCGCCTACTAGGACGAGGACAGACAGCACGATGTGGTGGAGCTTTCCCCTTATTGATCAAGCTACTAGATGCAGCTGCAGATCTCTCTGTGCAGGTGCACCCATCGCCAGAGGAGGGGGGCAAAGATGAGATATGGTACTTCCTAGAGACGGAGCCGACGAGTCGTATCTGTCTCGGGCTGACCGAGACGATGAGTGCCGATGCCTTGCGCTCGGTCATCGAGCATGCTGCTCTGATGCACTATCTGCACTGGGAGCCAGTAAGACCTGGAGAGGCTATTGCCCTACCGGCTGGCACGATCCACGCACTAGGGGCGGGCTCGATGCTGATCGAGGTGCAGGACACGAGCGACACGACCTATCGGCTCTACGACTATGACCGAGTAGATGACGAGGGAGCCCGGCGGACGCTACACATCGAGGAGGCGCTCCGCACAGCTACCCTAGGACCGCACAGACTGGACTCTCGCCAATTACCCCTAGGGACGCCACACTTCGTCTGTCACGAGGTGACAGCCACACCAGACTCGCTTCAGACCATCGCCTCCGATGGGACGAGCTGTGCGATCCTTGTGGGTATCTCTGGGAGCTTGCTGCTAAGCGGTGACGATACGGAGCAGTGGCAACTAGCTCCCCACGAGGCACTACTGCTTCCCGCCGAGACCCTCCCGATGCAGGTAGCACGAGGGGAGGGCAAAGCCTTGATGATAACCTTAACACCCGCAGAGAGATGATACAGATTGATGACAAGGTGGTGAGCTTTGAGATCCTTGAGGAGTGCTTCGCCTGCGACTATGCCGTATGCCGTGGCGCTTGCTGCGTGCATGGCGATGCGGGGCCACCCGCCACAGAGCGTGAGTGTCGCAGCTATCAGCGTCACCTCTCGCTCCTTGAGCCGCACCTAGCGCCCGAGGCGTCTGAGCTGATCCATCATCAGGGGGTGAGCTACATAGATATAACTGGCGAGCGGGTACTCTCTGTGGTCAACGACGAGAACTGCGCCTTCACGCTCCACCCCACGCCCCCCGAAGGAGTGCGCTGCGCCATCGAGTGGTACGCCTCGACCCATCCCGAGGTCAAGCTGGAGAAGCCGATCAGCTGTCGGCTCTATCCGATCCGTGTGCGTCAGTTCAAGTACTTCTCCTCCCTACATTACGACCGCTGGGACATCTGTCAGGCGGCTGTGGAGCGAGGGCGCAAGCTCGGCATCAAGGTGTACCAATTCGTGCGCGAACCGCTGATAGCCGCCTTCGGAGCACACTTTTACGATCAGCTCGTTGAGGCGGACAAGCTACTCCAAGAGGCGCGGCGCAAAGAGGCAGCGGATAGACGAGATGCCCAGCATTAACGCCCAGCTCTAGCGTGTCGTCTCATAGCTTATGAAAAGAAAGAATCATCTCTACCGTAGCTTCGGGCTACTCCTCGTTGGCTGCTTGCTAGCGTATGGACTCTCGGAGCTGCTGGTCGCTGTCGGTCCTATTGCGGGCTACCACTTCAAGGCGTTTAACCCGCTGAGTGATCTACTCGACACGACAGCAACTCAGTCGTCAGAGACGCTCTCCATACCCCTAGAGGAATCTGAGGATCCATTTGATCCTGAGCTCCTTCCCGCAGACTCTACAATCGCAATAGGAGACTCGACCAGTCGTACGAAAGTAGCGATCGACACGCTACCTCCGCTAGAGCTCTCCAGCCGTCTGATGGACTACTCCGAGGGGCAGAGTGCGCTGCGCCGTCTGCGGGCTGCGCTGCGGGAGGGACACTCGCGGGCGGTACATATCGCTTTCGTTGGTGACTCCTTTATCGAGGGCGACATCTTGGTGGCTCCCTTTCGTCAAGCACTCCAGCAGACTTATGGCGGTCAAGGGGTGGGCTACGTAGCGCTCACCTCACCAGTAGCTCGCTTTAGACAGAGCATCCAGCAGCGCTTCGAGGGAGCTTGGCAGGAGACCTCCGCCAATAAGAGTAAGTCTCGCACGCTCTTCACACTAGCCGAAACCTTTGCCACAGCTACCGCTGCCGCCTCCACAAGCTACAAGCTAAAGAGTGCTGCCGACCGCGTGACGCTCCACTACGTGAGCGACTCGATCCCCGTGACGATCAGTTACGGCATCAACGGTGGCGAGCAGCAACCTGTCGAGCTACCCGCTAGCCACGGAGCGCTCGCCGAGTACACCCTGCCACATAGTGGTGTCAAGCGGGTTGAGATTGCTACCGAGGGGGGCGATGGCACACGCTTCTATGGCGTCTGCTTCGACGGTGCAACGGGTGTCTCCGTGGACAACTACAGTCTCCGGGGCTCCTCTGGCGCCAAGCTTAACGCTGTCTCCTCGACCCTGACGGCACAGCTCTCACGCTTCCGCCCCTACGACCTGATCATCCTCTCCTATGGGCTTAATGTGGTGAGCGCTCAGGACAATGACGATAGCTACGACTGGTACTACGCTGCTATGGCTAAGAGCATCGAGCATATCCAGCAGCTCTACCCGCACGCCACGATCCTACTCATGTCGCTCTCTGACCGCGCCACGCTACGGGAGGGAAAGATCCACCCGCTCAATGGGGTGGCTCGTGTACTCCGCATACAGCACCGCTTGGCGCAGCGCTACGGACTACTCTTTTGGAATACGCATGAGGCGATGGCGTCGCTCGGTGGTATCCAAGGTTTTGTGGACAAAGGGTGGGCAGCAAAAGACTATACCCACGTCTCTATGGCAGGTGGGCGACAGCTCGCTAAGTTACTCACAGCAGATCTGATTGGTGATGATGAAGAGTAGATGGATACGGATCCGATGTACGATCATAGGGAGCCTACTCCTTATGGCGCAGACGCTTATGGCACAGCGGGTGCCACAGCTCGTAGCACCCGAAGGTTATCTCGATAAGCTTTGGGTCGCTTGTGACGAGGCGAGAGCGACTGGGCAGGTCGTTTCGATCATTCACCTAGGCGACTCGCACATACAGGCGGGACACTTCACGATGCCGATCCGTCAAGCTTTTACAGAGCGTTGGGGCGATGGTGGCCTCGGCTGGGTAGGCCCTTTTCGCCTATTGGGGACCAATCCACCGATCCACACGGTGATACGAGCCTCCTCAGCTGGCACGTCGGGCGTTAAGATCACCCAGAGAGACTACGACCGAGAGAGCCCTACGGGCATGGTGCTACAGACGAGGGCGAGTGGTGCCATCACCTACACGCTGCAGTGTGGCGGCGGACAAACCTTCGACCGCATTGTCATCTATCGTCAGCGGGGGACGCGACCTTTCACCTTAGCTGGCCATAGCGCTAGCGGGATCGCTCACGACACCTTGACTACCGAGCAGATCGTCACCGACACGCTCCTCGTGGGTCGCTACGTTAGCTCGGCACAGGTGACCGCTCCTGCCTCGTCCGTCTGGTATGGCGCTAGCCTAGAGCGCAGTCGTGGCGGCGCGCTCGTCCATACGATCGGCTACAATGGTGCTACCTACTACACCTACAGCAAGGGGAGCTTTACCAGTTCTGTCGCCACTCTGCAGCCTCGGCTGATCATCCTTTCGCTGGGTACCAATGAGTCTCTCGCACGGCAGTTTGACCGCAACCACTTTGGCGAGGAGGTCGCCCGACTGGTACGCAGGCTCCAAGCGAGCAATCCCGACTGCGCCATCGTCCTCACTTCGCCTCTCTACTGCTATCGCAAGGTACGTGTGCGCCAGCGGGGCAAGCGGAGACGATACCGGACGACTTACCGTGCTAATGCCAACTGCCAGCTCATTGCCGACGAGCTACAGCAGCAAGCTCGGAAACTGGGGTGCGGATACATCGACCTCTTCAGTCACTTCGGGGGGAAGGCGGGTGCTGCGCAGCTACTCTCTAGTGGCACCCTCTCAGGTGATCGCGTCCATCTGACCGCTGCTGGCTATAATAAGGTAGGGGCAGCGATCGCCACGGCTCTCCAAAACGACTACACGCAGTGGCGCCAGCACGCCCCCCACGTCACCTCTCAAGCCTCCGAAGACTAACCCCGTATGCTCACCCCCTACCTCTCACGAGCTGCCGAGCTACTCACCTACGATAGCTCAGCTCCGATGCTCTTCAATAGTGGACTCTTTCTGGTCCTCTTCTTGCTCTTCCTGCCGCTCTACTACCTACTACGTAAGCAGACGTTGGCACGGATCATCTATGTAGTGTGCTTCTCGCTCTTCTTTTACTACAAGAGCAGTGGCTACTACGCTATGATCCTCATTATGACCGCTACGGTCGACTTCATCATCGGGCACCTCATAGCAGCCGCCCCAGAGCGCAAAGTCAAGCGACGCTGGCTCACGCTCTCCCTCTGCTTCAACCTCGGTATGCTCGGATACTTTAAGTATACCAACTTCCTCCTCGAGCTCTTCACCCCGCTTGTCCAGTGGTTTGGAGGAGTGGTCGGACTTACCGAAATAAGCACGACACAGCTAGGTCCGCTCGACATCTTCCTCCCCGTCGGCATCTCCTTTTTCACCTTCCAGTCGCTCAGCTACGTCATCGACATCTACCGAGGCGAGATACGTCCGCTGAGACGCTGGGTCGACTACCTCTTTTACGTCTCTTTCTTTCCTCAGCTCGTGGCAGGGCCTATCGTACGTGCCAAAGACTTTATCCCGCAGATCTACAAGCCTGTATGGGTCACCAAAAAGGAGTTTGGCGAGGGACTCTTCCTCATCCTCTCGGGACTGATCAAGAAAGCGGTCATCTCCGACTATATCTCGCTCAACTTCGTGGATCGTGTCTTCGACGCTCCAACCCTTTACAGTGGCTTCGAAAACCTTATGGCCATCTACGGCTACGCACTCCAGATCTACTGCGACTTCTCTGGATACTCCGATATGGCTATCGGCATAGCCCTATGGCTCGGCTTTCGCTTTAATATCAACTTCGACTCGCCCTACCGCTCTGCCACCATCACCGAGTTTTGGCGACGCTGGCACATATCCCTCTCCTCCTGGTTACGGGACTACCTCTACATACCACTTGGGGGGAGTCGTCGTGGTCGGTTGCGTACCTATCTCAACCTCCTCGTCACGATGCTCCTCGGCGGACTATGGCACGGAGCCAGCCTGCGCTTTATCCTCTGGGGTGGTATGCACGGTGTCGCCCTTGCCCTGCACAAGCTTTATATGCAGATCTGCCCGTGGGCACGCCCCGACGGAGCCTCTATGGGACGGTTCAGACGCTACCTAGGCATGTTCATCACCTTCCACTTCGTCTGCTTCGCATGGATCTTCTTCCGTATGCCGACGATGGAGGGCATCGGACAGATGTTTGAGATGATACGGTATGAGTTCCACCCCGAGATCATCCCGCAGTTCCTCGAGGGTTACTGGCTCGTCGTGACGCTCATCGTGCTAGGCTTCGTGGCGCACTTCGTCCCGCAGAGCGCCTTCCGTCCCCTCGAGCGTAGCATCAGTCGCATGCCGCTCGTTGGTCAGGCGCTTCTCTTCGCCCTCGTCGTGCTGCTCGTCGTCCAGTTTCAGAGCAGTGGTGTGCAGCCCTTCATCTACTTTCAGTTCTAGCGATTGGCCTTTGGCTGTTAGCTGTTGGCTATTAGCTAGGGGCACTAGAGCCACTAGCACTCCGATAGCTCCGATCACCCTAGCCAACAGCCAAAGGCTAACAGCTAATAGCTAACAGCCAATCTCTTTTTTCCGTACCTTTGAGAAACGCTATCGCAGCGAGGCGGTGGCGCCCTCTTATAGCACAAACACTTAACCCAATATATAGTATGTCTTACCCAATCATGACTGCCGAAGAGGCAGCGAGATTAGTTCACGATGGCGATCAGGTAGGCTTCAGTGGCTTTACGCCAGCTGGTTGCCCTAAGGTAGTGCCACAAGCGATAGCTCATTACGCTGAGGAGGAGCATGCGGCGGGGAGACCGTTTCGCATAGGTGTCTTCACAGGCGCCTCGACAGGCGACCGCCTCGACGGAGCCTTGGCACGTGCTCATGCGATCAAGTTTAGAGCACCCTATCAGTCCAACAAAGACCTACGTGCCGAGATCAATAGCGGTGAGGTCGCTTACTGCGATATGCACCTCTCACAGCTAGCGCAGGAGATGCGTGCTGGCTTCTTTGGCAAGATCGACGTAGCTATCGTCGAGGCTGCTGAGCTAACGGAAGATGGTCAGCTGGTACCCACCACGGGCGTCGGTATCCTCCCCACCATCTGCCGCCTCGCAGACCGGATCATCGTCGAGCTCAATGATCGTCACCCAGCCAAGATACGTGGGCTCCACGACATCGCAGAGCCTCTCGACCCGCCCGCACGTCGTGAGCTGCCTATCTACAAGCCCTCTGATCGTGTCGGCAAGCCTTACGTACAGCTCGACCCAAAGAAGGTCGTGGCGATCGTCAAGACCAGCGAGCCAAACGATGACGGTCGCTTTGCTCCGCTCGATGAGGTGACGCAGGCGATCGGAGAGAATGTCACGAAGTTTCTCGAAGAGGAGATCCGCACAGGTCGCATCCCTCGTGAGTTCCTTCCACTGCAGAGTGGCGTAGGTAATATCGCCAATGCGGTTCTAGCTTCCGTAGGTAATAGTCCGAAGATTCCACCTTTTGAGGTTTACACCGAGGTGATCCAAGATGCCGTCATTGGGCTGATGAAGGAGGGACGCGTTAAGTTTGCTTCGGGCTGCTCGCTCTCAGTCAGTCGTAGTGTGATCCTAGACATTTATCAGAACTGGGACTTCTTCAAGGACAAGCTACTCTTACGCCCAGAGGAGTACTCAAACAACCCAGGCATCGTGCGCCGTCTCGGGATCATCACCATGAATACCGCTCTAGAGGCAGACATCTATGGCAACATCAACTCGACGCACGTCCTAGGCACCAAGATGATGAACGGCATCGGTGGTTCGGGCGACTTCACCCGCAATGGTTACATCTCTATCTTCACCACGCCTTCGACCGCTAAGGGCGGTGCCATCAGCGCCATCGTGCCGATGGTGAGCCACGTGGATCACACTGAGCACTCGGTCAAGGTACTCATCACCGAGTACGGTATCGCTGACCTCCGAGGACTCTCTCCACGACAGCGTGCGGAGCGCATCATAGAGAACTGCGCCCACCCCGACTACCGTCCACTGCTACGTGCTTATCTAGCTCAGGCTTCGGAGGGACAGACCCCCGTTTGTCTAGAGAAGGCTTTCGCCTTCCACAAAGCCTTTGCAGAGACAAAGGATATGCGCCAAGCGAAGTTTTAATCTATAAAAGCAATCGCTCCTCGCCACTACCATATAGTAAGTGACGAGGAGCGATCACAACAACCCACAAGACCTGACACGCTTATGTCTTACATACTCAATCTAGGGGGCCGCGCCTTCGACCTGTCGGAGCCTGTCGTGATGGGCATCCTCAATGTGACGCCTGACTCCTTCTATGCGGGCAGTCGCAAGCAGACCGCTGAGGCGATCGCTGAGCGTACCCACGAGATCATTCAGGAGGGAGGACGCATCATCGACATTGGCGCCTGCTCGACACGCCCTGGTGGCGAGCTAGTCGATGGCGAGGAGGAGCTACGTCGACTACGCCACGCACTGGAGATCATCCGTGCCGAAGCGCCCGACCTGCCTATCTCGGTAGATACTTACCGTGCTGACGTGGCGAAGGCGTGCGTCGAGGAGTATGGCGTGGAGATCATCAACGACATATCGGGCGGTCAAGCTGATCCGAAGATGTACAGCACCGTGGGGGAGCTGGGTGCCGCCTACATATTGATGCACCTAGAGCATGGTGTCGAGGGTATGCATCAGGTAGTAGACTACAGGCCCTCTGTAGAGGTGTGCGTGGCAGACTACTTCCGAAGCCGTCTCGAGCAGCTGCACGCTTGCGGTGTGAAAGATGTGATCCTCGACCCAGGCTATGGCTTTAGCAAAAGTATGGACGACCACTACCGCCTACTGACGCATCAGCGAGAGGCGCTACAAGAGTTTGCCGAGCCCGTGCTGGTCGGCTTCTCGCGCAAGCGTATGGTGCAGACGGTCATCGGAGCAGACGCTATGCACTCAGGCGATGCGACCAACGTGCTACACACCTACGCTCTGATGGAGGGCATCGCACAGATCATCCGCACCCACGATGTGCGTCTCGCTGTCGAGGCGATCCAGGTGACCGACATGATCCGCAAGCACCTCCCCGATGCTACGGGGGCGAGTAGCTACACCCACTGGCAGAGACCGCTAGAGACCCTTTAACTATTACGCTTAGAGACTTAGGACTGTGACGCTAGACTGGTTATCCTTTACGCTTGTCGACCTCTTTGACATTATCCTCTCGGCACTCCTCTTCTACTATGTCTATCGGACATTAAGAGCGACCGCTTCGAGAGCGCTGATCTTAGGTATCTTCACCTTTGTCCTCGTGTGGGTCATCGTCTCCAAGTGGGCTGGTATGATCCTCTTGGGGGGTATCCTCGACGAGCTGGTCGGCACGGGTATGCTTATCCTGGTGATCATCTTTCAGGAGGAGATAAGGCGCTTCTTGATCACGCTGGGCAGTACCCACCGATGGCGCTTCTTGCGAAAGGTCTTCAAGGGGGATGATCAGAGTGCTCAGGAGGAGCAGCGCTGTGTCGCAGCACTCGTTCTAGCCTGCATGAATATGGCGCGTAAGAAGGTGGGCGCCCTCATCGCTATCCAAGCCAAGCAGGAGCTCACCGCCTACCTCCACACGGGAGAAGTCTTTAAGGCAGATGTCAATGCCCGCCTGATCGAAAACATATTCTTCAAAAACAGCCCGCTCCACGATGGTGCCATGATTATCGTCGATAACGACATACGAGCTGCTGGCTGTATCCTCCCCGTCTCCAACGACCCCACCCTCTCGAAAGACTTGGGCCTGCGTCACCGCAGTGCCTTAGGACTCTCGCAGGCTACGGACTGCCTCGTCATCGTCATCAGTGAGGAGCGTGGCAAGATCTCTCTAGCGCAAAACGGAGCCATCGACGTTGATGTCGACATCGACACCCTGCGCCAGCGACTAGACACCATCTACGCCAGCTAGCCTCGACACACCTAGCGACTTATAGGGGTATGCGCATACCCCGACTTGACCTATAACAACCTGACATCCCTGGAGACTTCGATGATCTCCGCCCGAGTAGCACGTCTCTATAATGCGAGCTACTCGTGACACTTCTATTGTCTAGACTAAACTGTCGGTACATCGTGCGCCTCGCTCGACACCTCACAAGGTGTCTGCGGTCTGCTTAGATCCTGAGAGGCACCCTCGAGGATCTTGACAGCAGGCCCCCCTCGGTCGGTGTCGTACCTTTGCATCGTCTCCTCAGAGATACTGCCGCACGATCGTCAAGAGATCCAGCAGGTAGAGAAAAATTAGGCTCTACAGCTCCTATCAATAGAGGTCACGACACGAACCGTCGTCTCTCGGAGCATAGCCGGCAGGCTCCACGACACCCATTATATATAGGAGATCTCTCCGTAGCTACGACAAGCTCTCTGGAAGACACACTAAATTTTATCAACTCAAAAAATCAATCTACTATGGCAATCAAGTATGCTATCCAGCAAATCAATCGAAAAGGTGTAACCTCAGGCTCTATGGAGACCAAGTACTACGCACAGGCTAAGTATGACGGGGTCACCTCACAGACAGACATCGCTCAGATGGTCTCACAGATCTCCGCAATCTCTGTCGGCGACGTCCTCAGCGTCATGAATACGGTCTCTATGCTGCTCTCCATAGAGCTAGCCAATGGTCGTATCGTAGAGCTAGGCGATCTAGGACGCTTTAGAGCGACCCTACGCAGTAAGTCCTGTGACAAGCCCGAGGACTTTAAGCGGGAGATGATACATGGCAATAGAGTGATATTTGTTCCAGGCGAGCAAATCCGTCACAAGATGACCAATGCAAGCTACCTAAAGGCTGCCCCCGTTAGCCTCTCCACGGACACTGATGAGAAGCCCAACGAACCCTCAGCAGAGGGGACTGATCCTAGCAAGCCTACTCCAGGCAACGAGACAGGAGGTGGCACGGGTCAAGACGAAGATAATCTCGGAGTGTAGTTCCTAGAATTTAGAGGTTAGAGGTTAGATCCTAGAGGCTCTAGTGACACTAGAGAGACTAAAAGCTCCTCTAACCTCTAATCTCTAACTACTAATCTCTAACCACTAATCCCTATTATGAAACCAAGCGACATCAAATATATCGTCATCCACTGTAGCGCCACACGTAGCAATATGACTTACAGTGCCTGGCAGCTAGACCAAGACCATCGTGCCAGAGGCTTTGCTATGGCGGGATACCACTTCTACATCACACGCACTGGTGTGATCGAATCGATGAGACCACCCTCTATGCCTGGGGCGCACGCTATCGGCTACAACCGATGTAGCCTAGGCGTATGCTACGAGGGCGGACTGAGACCCGACGGCACCCCCTGGGATACACGTACTCCCGAGCAGCGAGCTGCTATGCTCAAGCTACTCCAGACACTGGTGGCTATACACCCTAACGCTCAGATCGTGGGGCATAGAGACCTCAGCCCCGATCTAAACCATAATGGGGTCATAGAGCCACACGAATGGCTGAAAGCGTGTCCCTGTTTCGATGCATTCAAAGAGTATCTATCCCTATGGCACAAACGATAAGACCCCAAGGGCATAAGCAGCTCTGTCTTGCAGTACTCCTCACGACCGCAGGCATCGGACTTCTCGTGGCGGGATTTACAGTTCCCCCGCTGGGAGTTATCGACAGCTCCGTGCTGGTTGCCTTTGGTGAGGTGATGACCTTCGCGGGAGCTCTCCTTGGGCTGGACTATAAGTATAAGTATCATGCGGATACGTAAGAGACGACTCACCGCACTCATCCTCACCGCCTGTCTCCTACTGAGCTGTGGTGCTAGGCGACGCCACTCCAATGCGGAGTCTCAGGAGCAGTCGCAGCAACGTAGCGAGCTGGCGGTGTGTGATGCTACACAGCGTAGTCGTGATAGCACGACAGAGGAGTGGGAGCTACTCCTCCTAGACACGATCATACCAGAGCCGAGCGAGCTCAAGCTAGCCTCTGGCGACTCGCTACTGGGGGTGAAGTGCCCCAAGCAAGCCATAACAGTACGCTACTGGCATGCTCGGAGACGGGTCGTCCAGGAGCGAGATAGCGTAGCGCAGCAACGTACTACGCTAGAGCGTGCAGCGCAGTTGCAGAGCCGTCGTCAAGAAGAGGTCGAGACGGAGCGTCAGCCTATGGAGCGTATCGCCCAGAGGCTCCGCATCGGCTATCTCATCATCGGCCTGCTCATTGTGATCGGAGCCACTACGCTCATATGGAGGAGCGTATGGCTCCGCACAAGGTCAATCCTCCGCAAAGATATAGTGTTGCGGCAATCCTAAGTAGCGAACGATCAGATGCACCATAGCGGGTGTGTAGATACGACATCCTCGCTTATAGCCTATCTGCGTGAGCTTGTCCAGCAGTTCGCCATCGCCACGTATCAAACGTGTTAGGTGGCGGGTAGCGCTAGCAGGTAAGACATCGGGGAAGTAACGGACGGCGAGCTCCTGCACGCCGTAAGCGCGTACCAAAAAGAGGTACGACTCATCTTGTGTACTCTGTGACATAGTAGATAAATGAAGTAAGTATAAAAGTTTCGCCGACAGAGGTGCATTTCTTTTTTTTGTCACCTCGATCGTCTCCACAAAGGTACCAAAAAAATGAAGTGTTCCGAAAGAGCAACATTAGTTCGTAAGATGCCCTTGCTCCAAACAGTATCCATATATCCTAGCGGCTTCTAGGCAAGGCTTTTTTTCGTACTTTTGCTTGATACACACTCACCTATGGAAGAAAGACACCACTACACCGGACTGACTGATGCGCAGGTCCTAGAGAGTCGCAAGACGCATGGAGCAAATATACTGACACCTCCTAAGAAAGCTCCCCTATGGCGGCAGTTCTTGGAGAAGTTTGCCGATCCGCTGATCATCATCTTACTGATTGCTGGCGGACTCTCTATCGGCATCTCCTGCTATGAGTACTTTAGGCTGGGAGAGGGTGCCGAGGTCTTTTTCGAGCCAGTGGGTATCTTCGTGGCGATCCTGCTCGCTACGGGGCTTGCCTTTTACTTTGAGCTACAAGCAGACAAGGAGTTCACGATCCTCAATCAGGTGCATGACGATGAGCTGGTGACCCTCATACGCAATGGCAACGTGACGCAGGTGCCACGCCGTGAGGTGGTCGTGGGAGATATCGTACGCCTAGGCACTGGCGAAGAGGTGCCAGCCGACTGCCAGCTGCTCGAGGCTACGATGCTACAGATGGACGAGTCGACCCTCACGGGCGAGCCTATATGCAACAAGAGCGTTCACCCAGAGGAATGTGACAAGAGTGCTACCTACCCTACCGATCAGGTGATGAAAGGAACCAAAGTGATGGAGGGGCACGGCATCTGCGAGGTCCTCGCCGTGGGCGACAAGACGGAGCAGGGCAAGGTGTTTAAAGCGGTCCAAATTGAGGACGATGTCAAGACACCGCTCAGCGAACAGCTCGATGGGCTGGGTCAGTGGGTCACAAGGGTGAGCTACGGCATCGCGGGCCTCATCGTCGTAGGACGTATCGTCGCTTACCTTGTCGCTAACGGCACCGATCTCTTTGGTTCTCTAGAGCAGGCGACACCATTCTTGGCATACATCTTACAAACCTTGATGATTGCGGTGACGCTCATCGTCGTGGCGGTGCCAGAGGGCTTGCCGATGGCGGTGACGCTGAGCTTAGCTTACAGTATGCGTCGCATGCTACGAACCAATAATCTGGTGCGCAAGATGCACGCCTGCGAGACGATGGGAGCCACGACTGTCATCTGCACCGACAAGACGGGTACGCTAACGCAAAACCAAATGAGTGTCGATGAGATGAAGCTCTACGGAGACACACCGCACGCACTACTCCACGAGGGCATTGCGGTCAACTCAACCGCCTCGCTCGACCTCTCTGACCCAGCCAACCCACAAGTGCTGGGCAACCCGACCGAGGGGGCGCTACTCCTATGGCTTCATGGTCAGGGGGTAGACTATCGCTCTTTGCGAGAAGATTCGGAGACGGTGGATGAGGTGCCTTTCTCCACAGAGCGTAAGTATATGGCGACACTCGTTGCGTCGCCAGCACTGCAAGGCAAGCGGGTACTCTATATTAAAGGAGCGCCCGAGATCGTCTTCGACCTATGCGCTGAGTCGGTCGTCAGCCGTGAGGAGCTGGAGCTGCAATTGGCCGAGTACCAGCATCGTGCCATGCGTACGCTGGGCTTTGCTTATCAACTAGTCGAGGAGGGTGACTCGGTGATTGAGTCGGGTCAATTGACCGCCAGCAAGCTTCACTTCATCGGCGTAGTGGCTATCGCCGACCCTGTCCGTGTGGAGGTGCCTGCAGCGGTGCAGGAGTGTATCGATGCGGGGATCAATGTGAAGGTGGTCACGGGCGATACCTCTGGCACGGCACGCGAGATAGCTCGTCAGATCGGGCTTTGGGACGACAGCCGTGATGGGGCGCATAGCATCATCACGGGACCAGACTTTGCAACGCTATCTGACGAAGAGCTCCTAGCACGTGTCTCTGAACTCAAGATCATCTCTCGGGCTCGTCCGATGGACAAGAAGAGACTCGTGGAGACACTCCAGAGTAGCGGTCACGTGGTGGCAGTCACAGGCGACGGGACGAACGATGCGCCGGCTCTCCGTGCGGCTCATGTGGGGCTCTCGATGGGCGATGGCACAAGCGTCGCCAAGGAGGCGTCTGACATTACGATCATCGACAACTCCTTTAGTAGTATCGGCAAGGCGGTGATGTGGGGACGCTCACTTTATCAAAACATTCAGCGCTTCCTCCTCTTCCAGTTGACGGTCAATGTGACCGCCTGCCTACTGGTTCTCTGCGGAGCCTTTATGGGTACGGAGTCCCCGCTGACTGTCACACAGATGCTTTGGATTAACCTGATTATGGACACCTTTGCGGCTATGGCACTCGCCTCGCTACCGCCCTCTGAGAGCGTGATGCAGGAGAAGCCACGAGACCGCAATGCTTTCATACTCAATAGACCGATGCTGCGTGAGATCATCGGTGTGGGTGTCTTCTTCTTTGCGATGCTACTGGTGCTACTCTACATCTTCCAGCGCACTGATGTGACGCAGTTGACCGACCTACTCGGTGTGCAGCTCGGCCCGAAGGGTCATGTCTCAGCATACGAGCAGACGCTCCTCTTCACGATCTTCGTGATGACCCACTTCTTCTACCTCTTCAATGCGCGCGCCTTCGAAACGGGACGCAGTGCGCTTCACTTCGAGGGGTGCCGTGGGCTACTCACCATCGTTGCGATCATCCTCATAGGTCAGATAGCGATGGTCGAGGTGCCAGGGCTACAGCAGTTCTTCAACGTGACAGGGCTCAAGCTTATCGACTGGGTCATCATCTTCGTCGTCTCCTCGCTCGTCCTCTGGGTACGTGAGCTGTGGCATCTCGTGGGTGCTAGAGATTAGAGGTTAGAGATTAGAAGTTAGAGATTAGAGGTCGAGAGCTAGTGCTCCTAGTGCCTCTAGTACTCCTAGGTCTAAGGTCTAATCTCTAATTTCGTATCTTTGTTTGGATAAAAGGAGTAGCTATGAAAAGAAGTCCCCTCAATGATATCATAATCCGTGGTTGCCGTGTCAACAACCTCAAAGGTATAGACCTCGACATACCTCGTGGGGAGCTGGTCGTGATCACGGGCTTGAGTGGCTCGGGTAAGAGTTCGCTCGCCTTCGACACGCTCTACGCTGAGGGGCAGCGCCGCTATGTGGATAGTCTCTCGTCGTACGCACGGCAGTTTCTCATGCGTATGAAGAAGCCTGAGTGCGACCAGATCAAGAACCTCCCGCCTGCCGTCGCTATCGAGCAGCGAGTGGTCAGTCGCAACCCACGCTCTACCGTCGGCACCTCCTCAGAGATCGACGACTACCTGCGTGTCTTGATGGCTCGTGTGGGCAAGCTCTACTCGCCTATCAGTGGTGAGCTGGTCAAGCGACACACCGCTGCCGACGTTGTCGAGGCGGCACACCAGATCCCGATCGATAGCAAGCTCTACATCCTAGCAGATCTCTACCCGCCTGAGGGACGACGTCTCATCGAGCATCTGATGCTCCTGCAGGGTCAAGGCTACAATCGTGTCCTCATCGACGACACCATCTATCGTATCGAAGATGTGAGCAATAAGGAGCTGCGTGAGGCGGAGCAGGTGCAGTTGATCGTGGATCGTCTGACCGTCCGCACGGGTGACGATAGCTACGAGTCGCGTCTCGGGGACTCTATCGAGATAGCGCTCTACGAGGGGCGGGAGACCTGCGCCCTCCGTTGGCAAGATAGCGATGGAGCCTGGAGCAGCGAGGGCAGGCGCAACTTTAGCGCACGCTTTGAGGCAAATGGGCGGACCTTTACGGAGCCTACGCCAGACCTCTTTAACTTCAACAGCCCTGCGGGCGCCTGCACCGTCTGCGGAGGCTTTGGCTCGATCCTCGGCATTGACCCTGAGCGGGTAATCCCCGACGACAGCCTCTCGCTCTACGAGGGATGTGTGGATTGCTGGCGCGGGGCTAAGTCTTCCGAGTGGGCGAAAGCTTTTATGCACGAGGCGAAGCGCTTTGACTTCCCTATCCACACGCCCTACGCCGAGTTAACGCAGGAGCAGCGTGACCTGCTCTGGCACGGACATGAAGGCGGAGGTTGGGGCAAAGGGTCGCTCTACGGCATCGACGACTACTTTGCTATGCTCCAAAAGGACGTTTACAAGATCCAGAACCGTGTGCGCCTAGCGCATTATCGGGGCAAAAGCGAGTGCTATGCCTGCCACGGAGGTAGACTCAAGGAAGATGCCTTGCTCTTTACCTATATGGGTAAGAACTTTCACCAGATCGGACAGATGTCGATCCGTGAGGCATTGACCTTCTTTGCCCAAGAGCTAGAGGACCCCGAGGAGGCTAAGATAGCAGAGCGTCCGCTCAAGGAGATCCGCAACCGACTACGCACACTAGACGGTGTGGGACTCGGTTACCTGACCCTAGACAGACGCTCTAACACCCTCTCGGGCGGTGAGAGCCAGCGCATCAACCTAGCGACACGTCTGGGCAATAGCCTGGTCGGCTCAATGTACATACTCGACGAGCCGAGCATCGGACTGCACGATCGTGACACCGATCGGCTGATTGCGGTCATCAAGGAGCTACGGGATCAGGGCAACACAGTCATCGTCGTGGAGCATGACGAGCTGACGATACGTGCGGCCGACTACCTCATTGATATGGGGCTTGATGCGGGTCGTCTCGGTGGCGAGGTGATCTACCACGGCAAGCCGAGCGACATAACGCCCGAGACGCCAGGCTACACGGCGGCTTATCTGACAGGGCGCGAGGAGATACCCGTACCTCAGCATCGTCGCCCAGTACAGCGCAAGCTGACGATGCATCGTGTGCATAAGAACAATCTGAAGGGCTTCGACGTGGACATACCGCTCTTTACCATGACGGTGATCACGGGCGTGAGCGGTTCGGGCAAGAGTACCCTTATCTCCGACCTTCTTGTGGAGGAGCTGCAGCGCATCATCAATGCACGTCCGCGGGAGGCGCAGAGCCGCATGCTGACGGGCGACGTTGACCTCGTGGAGCAGGTTCTCTACGTGGATCAAAACAGCGTGGGGCGCAGTTCGCGCTCCAATCCAGTCACCTATATAGATGCGTTTACGCCGATCCGTGAACTGTACGCTGAGCAACCTTTGGCAAAGCAGATGGGCTACAAACCTTACTTCTTCTCCTTTAATAAGGAGGGCGGACGCTGCGAAGTGTGCAAGGGCGATGGCGTCGTCGAGGTGCCGATGCAGTTTATGACGGACATCACCTTGGTCTGCGATGCGTGCGAGGGGAAGCGCTTTCAGAAGAACATCCTCGAGGTGACCTACCACGGAGTTAACATTTACGACCTGCTGGAGATGACGGTGGACCAAGCGATTGAGTTCTTTACCAAGTACCCAGCCGACCAGACTACCTCGATCATTCGTCTCCTCGAGGGGTTGCAACGTGTCGGGCTAGGTTACCTACAGCTAGGGCAAAACAGCTCGACGCTCTCGGGCGGTGAGAACCAGCGCCTCAAGCTCGCCTACTACCTGGGTCGTGACCATGAGCCGCACACGCTCTTCGTCTTCGACGAGCCGACCACGGGACTACACTTTCACGATATATCTACGCTCCTCGCCGCCTTCCGTGACTTGATCGACCAGGGACACTCGGTGCTGATCATCGAGCACAATATGGAGGTGATCAAGAGCGCCGACTACATCATCGACCTAGGGCCCGACGGGGGCGACAAGGGTGGACAGCTCGTGGTAGCTGGCACACCCGAAGAGGTGGCCGCCTGTCCCGACTCGATCACGGGTCACTACCTCAAGGAGAAGCTCACACCCCGCAAAGCGTAAGACCCTATGGACAGTAAGAAGCTCTACTACTCTCACCGAGAGGTGGCCGAGATGCTCGAGGAGGCACAGTCGACGGTGCGCTACTGGGTCGACACCTTTGCCGTGCAGGTGCATCGTAGCAGCACAGGACGACTCAAGTACTCGCAGGATAATCTGCGCGAATTGCAGCTGATCCGTCACCTGCTACGAGAGTCCAATCTGACGATCGATGGTGCCAAGGCAACCCTCCGACACAATCCCCAAGAGGCGGAGCAGCGTGCCGAGGCGATAGCCCAGCTCAAAGCGGTGCGCGACGAACTTGTCGAGCTGCGCCAGCTCATCGAGCAGATCGAGCGCTACACCTCCGCCAGCGAAGTGCGTGACCGCCTTCGCCAAGAGGGACTCCTCTAGTCCCTACTGCCACAAATCTCACGTGTAGCGATTCGTACGGACGCACGATCTGTGCGTCCGTTGTCGTTACAATCACGACGTCGCAATATTTGACGGAATAACCTTTGACAGGGACGGACGCACAGATCGTGCGTCCCTACTGGGCACGTAACGCTGTGACACCACTGTGCGTCCGTTGTTGACAAAGCAAGTCGTATAGCGATGACACGTGTAACCCGCTGTAGGGGCGGACCTGCGTGTCCGCCCACAAGACACATTGCGTTCCGACGAGAACGGGCGGACACATAGGTCCGCCCCTACACAGGGTTGCACATTGAGGGTTTTATCGCTTGTCACCTCGTGTAGATTTACTATCTTTGCTCCGACTAAAAAGGTTATATAAGAATCACACAAAAGCATCTACACATATGCAGATAGTAGACATCAAAGGGCGCGAGGTACTAGACTCGCGCGGTAATCCAACAGTGGAGGTAGAGGTCATCCTAGATAGCGGAGCTATGGGGCGTGCCGCTGTGCCCAGTGGAGCCTCTACAGGGGAACATGAAGCACTCGAACTACGTGACGGCGACAAGAGCCGTTACCTCGGTAAGGGCGTCCGCAAGGCGGTCGAAAACGTTAACGAGATCATCGCTCCAGCGCTCTTCGGTATGAGTGCTCTCGAGCAGCGTGAGATAGACCAGAAGATGATAGACCTAGACGGTACGGAGACCAAGAGTGTACTCGGCGCCAATGCTATCCTAGGTGTCTCACTAGCTGTCGCTAAGGCGGCTGCTGACGAGCTAGCCATACCACTCTACCGCTACATCGGCGGTGTCAACGCACACACACTACCCGTGCCGATGATGAACATCATCAACGGGGGCGCACATAGCGATGCTCCCATCGCCTTTCAGGAGTTTATGATCCGTCCCATCGGTGCCAAGAGCTTTAGCGAGGCACTCCGTATGGGTGCCGAGACATTTCACGCACTCAAGAAGGTGCTCCACGATCGTGGACTCAGCACTGCCGTAGGTGACGAGGGTGGCTTCGCTCCTAAGCTCGACGGGGTAGAGGATGCGCTCAACAGTATCATCGAGGCGATCCATCAGGCTGGTTACAAGCCCGGTAGCGACATAACCATCGCTCTAGACTGCGCTGCTAGCGAGTTCTACCACGAGGGTGTCTACAACTACGCCAAGTTTGAGGGTGAGAAGGGTCAGCAGCGCACTCCAGCCGAGCAGGTGGCCTACCTAGAGACACTTGTCAGCAAGTACCCCATCGATAGCATCGAGGATGGTATGGACGAAAACGACTGGGAGGGGTGGCATCTGCTCACCGAGAAGCTAGGCGACCGCCTGCAGCTCGTCGGTGACGACCTCTTTGTGACCAATGTAGAGTACCTCAGCCGTGGCATCAAGGAGCACGCTGCAAACTCGATCCTGATCAAGGTCAACCAGATCGGTACGCTCACAGAGACGCTCGACGCGATCGACATGGCGCATCGTCACGGCTTCACAGCGGTCGTATCGCACCGCTCAGGTGAGACCGAGGACACGACCATCGCTGACATAGCTGTAGCGACCAATGCGGGACAGATCAAGACTGGCTCGCTGAGCCGCACCGACCGCATCGCCAAGTACAATCAGCTACTGCGTATCGAGGAGGAGCTCGACGCACGTGCTACATACGGATATCGTCGTCTGCGCTAAGATAGTCACAGATCGACACTGATCGGTCACGACAGACGAGGCTCTTCGTTAGCCCAAAACGGAAATAGCCACGTGGAAAACGTCAAATCCCCACGTGGCTATTGTTCTACAACGGACGCACAGATCGTGCGTCCCTACAGAAGTCGTATCTGTACGTCCGTGGTGTCACAGCATTACGCGTAAAGTTCGTTACGTGTCCAGTAGGGACGCACGAAAGTGTCTAGTGGGAGGGCGTCCGTCCCTGTCAAAGGCTACAGCATCCATTACGTGCGTCCCCACAACCGTCATACGTCGGCTGGTTCTACAACGGACGCACAGATCGTGCGTCCCTACAGAAAGCCGTCTGGGTGCGTCCCTACAGAAGCCGTCCAGGTGCGTCCCCACGTCGCCCTGCTGTTGGTTGTTGGCTGGAGAAAATTCAACGCTGGCTCGTTACAATAATTTAGAGTTGATCATATATCAACGCAGCGCGATGTCGGAGAAAAGTGATTTCCACGTGGAAATTTGAGAATCCCCACGTGGATATTTTTTATTCTCCACGTGGGGGCGAAATGATTCCTCCGAAGTTTCATTTCATTCCTCCGAAGTTTTATTTCGTCTCCACGTGGGAAATGTTTTTTCTCCACGTGGATATTTGCCAATTCCCACGTGGAGATCAGATTTTTCGAGTGGCTTATCCCCCCAGAAAAAAAGAGTACCTACTATTAGGTACTCTCTGGCGCGGGTTGCTCGGTCAGCTTTTGCTATCTTTGTGGCGCATGAAATTGTCGGAGTTACATAATGGCGACCGAGCTCGTATCCTATCGGTCGGTGGGCATGGAGCCTTTCGCAAGCGTATCCTAGAGATGGGCTTCGTGCAGGGGCAGGTTGTGGAGGTGATCCAAGCGGCCCCACTACGGGATCCTATCTACTATCGACTGATGGACTACAACGTCTCGCTGCGTCGCAAAGAGGCGGGACTGATCACGGTAGAGCTCATCGACCCGGGCTCCTCTGCAGAAGAGCTACCACCGCTGGTGCATACATTTGTCTCTGACAAGCGTGACGGCTCACTGACAGCTACTACTGTATCGGACGACGATGCGACGATCTCCCGATCGATACGGGTAGCGCTCATAGGCAATCCGAATAGTGGCAAGACGACCCTCTTCAACCATGCTAGTGGAGCGCACGAGCGTGTCGGCAACTATAGTGGTGTGACTGTCGAGGCAAAGGAGGCTCACTTCGACCATCAAGGCATACGCTACGAATTGATCGACCTCCCAGGTACCTATTCGCTATCGCCCTATTCGCCAGAGGAGCTTTACATCCGTGACTACCTGACCAATGAGGAGACGCGTCCTGATGTGGTCATCGATGTACTCGATGCGACCAATCTAGAGCGACAGCTTTACCTCGCTGTGCAGGTACGCGAGATGGGTATCCCGATGGTTGTCGCGCTCAACATGTGGGATGAGTTCGAGCAGAAGAAGAATCAACTCGATGTGCAGCAGCTCTCCCACCTCCTCGGTACGCCAATGGTACCGACCATCTGCCGCAAGGGTGTCGGTATCTCAGAGCTCTTTGACAAGGTGCGTCAGCTCATCGATGAGGATCTCTATGCCGATCGTCGCTTCCTGCAGATACACTACGGGACAGACCTCGAGCAGAGCATCGCAACCCTGCAGAAGAAGCTCATCGAGCATGCCACCTTCCCCGACCACCTATCGCCTCGCTACTTAGCGGTCAAGCTCCTCGAGGGTGATCCGCACACGCAGGGCTTTATCAAGCAGCAACCGAAGGGCGACTTCCTCCTCACCGCCACAGCCTACGAGGAGAACAGACTGCGTAAGAATCACTCCAACGAGGAGGATCTAGAGAACTACATCATCAACCAGCGGTACGGCTTCATCGCAGGTGCGCTCAGAGAGACCTACCGCCCGAACAAGCGTCGCATACGCACCTTAACGGATCGTATAGACAACCTCCTCATACACCCCGTCTGGGGCTATCCGATCTTCCTCGCCTTCCTCTTTATTATGTTTGAGGCGACCTTTGCTCTGGGAGCCTTCCCGATGGACTGGATCGAGCAGGGCGTGGACGCTCTCGGTGCCTGGGTCTACGATATGATGGCTCCGGGACCTCTGCGAGACCTATTGGTGACGGGCGTCATAGGCGGCGTGGGCGGTGTCCTCGTCTTCCTACCAAACATCCTCATCCTCTACCTCTTCATATCCATCATGGAGGACACGGGCTATATGGCTCGAGCCACCTTCCTTATGGATAAACTGATGCACCGTATGGGCCTGCACGGCAAGTCCTTCATACCGCTGATCATGGGCTTCGGGTGCAATGTGCCAGCGGTGATGGCGTCTCGTACGATCGAGAGCCGGCAGAGTCGCATCATCACGGTACTGGTCACCTCGCTCATGAGTTGTAGTGCTAGACTGCCGGTCTACATACTCATCGCGGGTACCTTCTTCCCACAGCATGCGGGGCTGGTACTCTTTGGGCTGTATGCTCTGGGGGTGCTGCTGGCGTTCCTGATGGCAAAGCTCTTCCGTCGAGTGCTCTTCAAGTCGGAGGACCTCCCCTTCGTCATGGAGCTACCGCCTTACCGTATCCCGATGGCACGAGCCGTGGGGATACATATGTGGGACAAAGCGCGCGAGTACCTCCACAAGATGGGGTCGGTCATCCTCGTTGCCTCGGTCATCATCTGGGCGCTGGGTTACTATCCACGTGAGGAGGTGATGGCTCGTGCCGACTCCGCCATAGCTCAGGTAGAGCAGCAGAGCACCCTCTCGGAGCGTGAGCGCAGCGAGCAGATCGCTGAGATAGAGCGTCAGGCGCATATGGAGCAGCAAGAGGGCTCTTACTTAGGACGCATCGGACAGACGGTGCAGCCAGTCCTAGCTCCGCTCGGCTTCGACTGGAAGCTCAGCGTGGCACTTGTGGCTGGCCTACCAGCCAAAGAGGTGGTCGTCAGCTCCCTCAGCGTCATCTACACGGGCAATGAGACGGTGGACGAGGAGAGCGATGACTTTGCCGTGGGTAGCTCGGCACTCTCCCGACAGATGCGACAGGAGAAAGACCCCGTCACGGGAGAACCACTCTACACGCCTCTGATAGCAATCTGCTTCCTCATCTTCGTCCTCATCTATATGCCTTGTGTCGCTACTGTGGTGGCGGTCTCTAAGGAGCTCAACAGTGCTTGGTGGGGACTCTTTGTGGTTGTCTACACCTGCGTGCTGGCCTGGATCGTCGCTTACCTAGCACGACTGATAGGGCTACTCATTATATAATATAGGTGTCGCTATGGATCTGCAAACAATTGCCGTACTGCTCATACTACTCGCTGCACTGCTCTACATCATTCGTAGCGTGTGGCGCCTGATCCGTCGCCCCCGAGGAGCCGCAGGCTGCGCCGGTTGCTCCGCCTGCGATCACAAGCCGATAGCGAAGCCAAAAGGAAAGTCGCAAGAGAAGTCACAACCCTAACGAATAGCGCTACGGATAGTTCTTCCGACCCTACACACCGGCTCTAACCTCTAATCTCTATTTCCCAAGAAATATCGATTACGTCAAAAGAAATATCGATTACGTCAAAAGAAATACCGATTATGTCAAAAGAAATATCGATTATGTCAAGTGGGGTGTTTGATGTGATGATTATTCTTTGTCCTCTTCCTGAAAAAAGTACACAGTTGGGAAGGTGTTACTGAGATGGTACT
>OHCS01000096.1_pt1 | contig 53967 bp, 44 predicted proteins | sample 1566741 | NCBI WGS metagenome assembly OHCS01 (sample SAMEA3879604, study PRJEB24766) | human gut metagenome | biome: human-associated habitat; feature: feces | place: USA | collected 1985/1987 | reverse complement strand
ACTTGCATGTGTTAAGCACGCCGCCAGCGTTCGTCCTGAGCCAGGATCAAACTCTTATGTTCAATTCCTGTTTATTCCAGCTGGTTCATCTTTCAACTCCCCAGCCTTCCACTCTTCTCTCGCCAGGGTCCTCCCCTGGCTTCGCCGAGGTCCCCCTGGCTTTACCCAGGTCTCCCCCGACTCGCCGAGGTTCTTCCCCCCGGCTTCGCCGAGGCTCTCCCCCCGACTTCGCCGAGGCTCTCCCCCCGACTTCGCCGAGGCTCTCCCCCGGCTCGCTGTCTCTTTCTTGCGTTTCGCACTATACAGTTTTCAAGGTGCGCTTTGTGCTGTCTCCCTGACAGCCCGTTTAGTCTACCAAATCATCTTTTACTTGTCAACTGCTTTTTTACGCAATTTTGATATATTTCGAGCGATTCTTTAACTATGTTCTTTTGTAGCCTTATTAACATACTCCTGAATCTGACTGTCACTGAGGTCAAAATAGCCTTTAAGCTGGCTTATGGCCTTTTCGCGCCTATTCATAATAAAGGACTTAACAGCCTCCACCTTTGAATTCCACAAATCCATGGACCGTGGTGAATACCACCGCTTAATATGCCTCTCCATTTCAGGCTCAAGCTCTTTTACATAGTCGTTAAGAATCGTCACCATCCTCTCGGGCGTCAATACATTGTACATAACATATATGTATCGCTCTATAAAAAACTCCCTCCACTCCGCATTCTTTTCCAACCCTACGTATAATCTCATGTCCGTCAAAGAGCCGTTCGCGGAAGGTACGCCTACGGGATTGAAATAATCGTATAGCAAGTTTTGAGAGCCGCTAAGGCCAAAGTCAAGGTCATAGAAAACCGGTCTCCATTTTACTCTGTAATCATGCGACCTCCAGTATTTTTGATTGAACATATCGCCGTTGCAGAAGTAGATCTGCGCTATTAAGTAATCGGTAAAGTAATCGACATCAACCCATTCCAGATACTGCTTAAACAGCTCATCATTTGATAAATTCCGGCTGCCCGCGAAATCCCTTACCCTCTTGATATCCGCGCTGCTCCCCTCCAAGGCGCCGGTATTCCTGCGTATTATATCTACCTCGTCTGGGTTCACGCCATAGTGAGCCGCGAGAAAATCCGCGTTTTGATCTTCATTCAGGTCGTATATCCCCCAGTACTTGCCGTTTATATAGGCAACAACCGGCCTTGTCGCACAATTATCTATATTCAAACCTTCCACCATTCTCATGCAAACGGCGTCACGCACCCGCGCGCCATCCCTGTCCTGGCCGGAATTCCTTAAAACAAGGTTTTGAAACGATTTGATCTCGTATTCTCCAAAAAACGGATATGTGACCTCCTGCCTCCCGTAACCAGCCCTTAACTTTATCGCCAGCGACTTCTGAGGAGCGACAAGCGTACCCGAACCGTTTGCGCGAACGCCGCATGGAAATTTAACCCCGAGTCCTCCGTCAGACTCATAGTATTCAACGAAAGCGCCGCGCTCCACCCTCTGGTCGCGAGTAGTGGCGGCATAAACCGCCGAAAAGTCAGCGGGATCAAACGTAAGGCATACCACAGGCAGCGTATGAGGTTCCTCAAACAGATAGGTGGAGGTGGCGATCCCGCTGTCAAGGCGTCCATCCGCTGTGGCTATCGCACGTACAACCGCATTCTTATCTATCTCTATCGGTCCTGTATATTGTTCCGACCGCTCTGTAGGCTCAGTCCCGTCAAGCGTATAATATATGGTTGCGCCCGCTGTCCGGCACGAAATGGATAGCTCAAAGCCGGAGCTATGGTATAGTTCCCGGTTGGAAAACAGCGGCTCAGAAACATACCCCGAATATGCGGGAGAATCATTTGAATACCCCTTTGAAGCGGAAGAGAAAAAAACCCTGCCGTCGCTGCCTGCCAGTCTGCCCGAGGTTACACCACTGCGCAACGCTCCAGTATGGAACACGTCGTATACTACACCATTCGGGTCGCTGAGTATCAGCGTTTCGCCGGATCCGGATAAGCCAAAACCCACGTATGGCTTGCCTGACGGCCTTGTTGAGTCCGATGCATATATTACGGCATATCCTCCCGCTTTAACGGTTAGATCCGGCAGCGTATATCCCAGCGGATTGTCAACGTCGTCTGAAAGATACCAGCCGGTAAGGTCTATATCATTCCCGCCCGCATTATGAAGCTCAATCCAGTCGTCCTGGCCGCTCTTTGGAGTGTTAACTCCGCAGACCTCGCTTATATACAATCCGTTCATATCAGTAAGGCTAACCATATCAGCGCTGTCAAAGCTTCGCGTATTGTTTTCTCCATTGGGCGTAGGCTGTGAATAATACACCTGCCTGCCGGAAGAATCCCTGCCTATGGATACATTTTTTCCAATATTTTCAGGCAATTCTATAGTGTCAATACGCATCCCGTCAATACAAAACAGGGTTAACACGCTGTCGCGGTCCGACAACCCAAATGAAGCGTGGAGTTCGCCGTCGCGCCTGTCCTTCCCGGACAGATATATCAAAAGATACTCTCTGGGCTTCAATTCTATGTCAGGCAAAGCCCATTTGGTATGATTGCCGACATTATCCGAAAGATAGTACTTTCCTAATGAAACGCTGTTCTGGGAGGAGTTGTAAAGTTCAACCCATTCCGGCCTGTCACCGTCTGAATCCATTACACTGTACTGATTTTTGGGGAGCACCTCGTTTATACGTATCGGGTCCTCGGCTCCCATCGTGGTAATCGAAAGGCTGCTAAACACTTCGCGCGAGTTTTCCGCGCCTGGTGTAGCGTAAACCGTATAGCCGGAGCTTGTCACGGCCACTCCATCAAATATTCCCTCCTCCCAGGTCAGATACGAGCAAAGCTCGCCGGCGTTATTGGTTAAATAAACCCCAAACTCGTCGCTGCCCAGCTTAAATGAAGTATGCAGCTGTCCGTCCTGGCTGTCGCGGCCGCTTATATAGATAACCGTGTATCCGCCTGGCTCAAGATTGACTGAAGGTATCCTCCATCTGTCCAGCCTGTTCGGATCGTCGCTGAGCATATATTCGCCTAAGCTTATTTCTTTATCCGTTGGGTTATGAAGCTCAAGCCATGGATAATAGCCGGCGTCGAATTCATAGGAGGCATCGTTTACAGGCATAACCTCCGATATGACGAGGCCATTGCCGCCTAAAAACCCAACCACGTCGTCGATTGAGTCAACTATATCGGTAGAATTATGTTCACCCGGCGTTGCCGCGCCGCAATAGCCATAGCCTCCGTCGTCCCTGCGCGCCCATGACATATCGGGTTTCAGGGCAGGGAGTTCCATTTGCTGTATTATATTGTAGTTTTCATCCGTAAAGCAAATTATCTCCCCCGCCCTGCTCAGGCCAAAGCCTGTGCATAGCACTCCGTCGGGCAGATCACCGCTGTATTTTGAGAAAAATACAATCAAGTACTCTCCGGCTCCAATGGTAACGTCGGGAAAGCGCCACTTGCCCGGCTCCCTTATGTTGTCGCTCAAACCATACCCGTTCAGATTAACAGGCCTGCCCGTTGAGTTGTAGAACTCAACCCAGTCCGCACTGCCAAGGCTTTCATCGATAAGGGTAAGCGAATTAGACGACATTGCCTCGTTAATATAAATCCCGCCTTGGACCGACCCCGATTGCAAATACCCGCAGGAGGCACAGAAGGTAATAAGCATGGAAACCATGGCGGCAAATAATGCTATTCTCTTATAAATCTCTTTTTTCATGGTTGGATTATAACATATAGTCGAGATCTGTAAAGGCTGTAGGCAAATAAAATGTCCATGTAAAATGATATGCATAATGGCATTTAAAGGTAAGCTTTTCAGCATTCATAACAGGTGATTTATGTATAGTGTACGACATTCTTTTATACCTAAACAGCCAAGACGGATAGAAGTCCTGAGCTCAGATTGTGGGTATTGATTATTGGTTATAGCGCCGCTGAGTTTTCCGTATATCTAAAATCCCGGATTGCAATCAGCCTGGATTAAGACTGCTTCGATTAACAGGGGCCAGCGCGCTCTCAGAAGCGGGCTTTATCTTTAACCGTACGTATCCTGATTAATCATTAGTTCAAGCAGAATATCAATAAAGCTTACGCAATGTCCCCGCCTTGGCCATGATGCAACAACGTTTACGGTTCTTAGCTGTTACCCGTTATTGTTCCTTGTTTTTCTGTAATAGGTCCCTGATTTCCCTAAGCAACAGGATATCCTCGGATGGTTCGGCAGGAACGGCGGCCGTTTCCGTCTCGTCCTGTTTCTTCTTATGGAAACGGTTGATCGTCTTAACTACCATAAATATCACAAGAGCAACCAGCAGGAAGTTAACGACGCTTTGAATAAAATTGCCGTAGTATATAGCCGCTTCCGCAACATCCCCACTAGCGGGGGTAATGACATATTTCAGGCTGGTAAAGTCAATACCGCCAAAAATACAGCCGATGGCTGGCATGACAATATCGTTGACAAGGGAAGTAACGATTGCCGTAAAGGCGCTGCCGATGATAACGCCAACGGCCAGGTCTATGACGCTGCCGCGGGAAATAAACTTCTTAAACTCGGCAATAAAACCCTTTGCTTTTTTCATTCCGCACCTCTTTACTTATATTCCGTTTTGTTAATGCGCTCTATAAGCGCTTGTCAGCATTAAAAAAGCAGGTGTCCGCCGACGGAATGGGAACGAGTTCATTTCCCGCCTCTACTCATTTGCTTATTGAATCCGGTCAATAAAGCGGATGCTGCTCGCAAAGAGCTAAAACGCCCTTTTTAACCTCTTCAACGGCTTCTTCACCGCCCTCGACAATGCGCGCTATGAACGACGCTATAAGCAGCATGTCGGATTCGTTGAACCCGCGCGATGTAACCGCCGGGGTGCCGATGCGTATACCACTTGTAACGAACGGGCTTCTTGTTTCAAACGGGATGGTGTTTTTATTTACGGTGATATTGGCCCGGTCAAGCAGCGCCTCAACCTCTTTTCCCGTTCTTCCAGTCGACGTCAGGTCCACGAGCATAAGATGGTTGTCCGTGCCGCCCGAAACTATCCTCATGCCGTTGGCCTGGAGCGCCTGGGCCAGCGCGGCAGCGTTTTTAACCACCTGCTTTTGGTATTCTTTAAATGAGGGCTGAAGCGCCTCGTGGAAACATACCGCCTTTGCCGCTATAATGTGCATGAGCGGCCCGCCCTGGGTGCCCGGGAAAACGCCCTTATCAATGGCCTTTGCGTGCTCGGCTTTGCACAGTATTAATCCTCCCCTTGGACCGCGAAGGGTCTTATGCGTCGTCGATGTTACGACGTCAGCGTAAGGTACGGGATTCATATGCTCTCCGGCGGCGACAAGGCCCGCGATATGCGCCATGTCAACCATGAAATATGCTCCCACTTCATGGGCAATTTCACAAATTCGTTCAAAATTAATTGCTCTTGAGTACGCGCTGGCTCCCGCGACAATCATCCTGGGCTTGCACTCCAGCGCGATTTCGCGCATTTTGTCATAGTCAATCTGTTCGGTTTCCTTGCTTACTCCGTACGGAACTATCTTAAAGTATTTGCCCGACATGTTGACCGGGCTTCCATGCGTGAGATGCCCGCCGTGGGAAAGATCCATACCCATAACGGTATCGCCATAGTTTAGCAGAGAAAAGTATACCGCAAGATTCGCCTGGGCGCCTGAATGAGGCTGCACGTTAGCATGCTCTGCGCCAAAAAGCTCCTTAAGCCGGTCCCTTGCAAGATCCTCAACCTTGTCAACCATCTCGCAACCGCCGTAGTAACGCTTACCGGGATAACCTTCGGCATATTTATTTGTAAGGTGGCTTCCCATAGCCGCCATTACGGCTTCCGATACGAAGTTTTCCGAAGCAATAAGCTCCAAATGGTCGCGCTGACGGCGCAGCTCGCCCTCCATCATCTCCGCCAATATCGGATCGGCGGCGCGGATTAAATCGAACTGTATCATTTCAATATTTCCTCCGGAGATTTTTTCGTTTACATTATAATATCAATGGTTAAAAATAGTCAATCGTATTTTGCAAAACCTTGCCGCGCTTATTAATTAGGGACACGCCGAAAAAGGCGGTTTGTTCCCCGGCTCCTGTACCATGCTGTCGTGAAGGTGTTTTGCTATGCGCTGCTTTTCGGCGCTCTTTTGATTTTTGCAATCATAGGTAACCCCGTCAAAAAACGTCATGGTCCTCAGTTTTTTGTTTATATATAGTGGATAAAAGGTTGTGCACCGTCCTGTCGCCCTATAATAATCCACGCCTATTTGGGCAAAACCGGTAAAAAACTCCGCCGCGCCCTCAGTTGGATATTTTTCACCCTCCCCGAATGCTTTTGAAGGGTTTTCCGGAAACAGCAGCAGGTTATCCTCCTCCTTAAGAGCATCCACGCTCATCCTTATGGTCATAAGCACGTCCTTTATTCCTCCGCGGTACACGGGTATCGGATCCAGCGAGTTTGTCACATACACAACAGGCCTGCAAACCGCGGAAAGAATAACTTTACGCCAGGACGCGGGCAGAAATTTGAATATTCTGTCCACACCGTCCCTAAGCTGCTCTTTTACGCTGTCCATATCCAGTATTTCATGTGTTATCCAGGGGCGAAAATAAAACGGCATGTAGAGCACCGTAAGCATAGGACCGAGTATCTCAAGATGATTGCATACGAATACAACCGGCCCGTTCTTAAGGTTTACTATATCCGCGTTTTTAACCTTACATGGAAGAAAGGGACGTAGAATCAGGCATAACAGCCTTATCCCAATGCGCTTCGTGGTCTTGTTAAGCTTATAGAGCAGGTGATTTCTTACCTCGGGCTTTTCAACGCCTCCCAACGTTTCCTCACGGTATTTCCTTAGCCTGGCCGTATACTGTTTGTCCAGCGGCTGCAGCATCGCATAAATCATGGCGATTATTACGAACACCACGGGCAGCAGCAAAAACGCCAGGTTGAATATACCCTTTACGCCTATCATTGCCTCAACATCGTCAATTTTGCCCTGAATAGCAAACGCGGATACCGTCATCATTACAACAAGCAGAAGATACGAGAGCAAAATCGACCATTCTATCATAATATAGGTGTTTCTTCTGTACGCGACGCTTTCGCTTTCATCCATTGTAAAGGCAACAACCGTCTGCATATCCTGCCCCAGGCTAACAAGAACGCATAGCATGCATCCAAGCCCCGCGCACCACAGTATGTACAATATAGCGTTCGGGGCGAACCATCCGTTATAATAGCCAACTGACGCCAGGCACCAGAGAAGGGCGCCTACGATGAACACCGACGGCTTATCGTATTTCGAGCCCATGCGCCTGCTGAGGAACAGCCACAACAGAAGTATCATGAATCCAAGGCCGGCCAGCCATAGCAGCAGGTAAAGAAAATCAGCCATAGGGTTTCCTCCGGGCTGCAGATTCATATAGCAAATATAGCATATTATTCCTATGTTCAAGGCAATCATAAGGTTTTTCAGCATATAGTTGTATGTCCTGCAGGCGCTTATGTCCATAAGCCCGTCCAGCCCCTTCATGGATTCGGCAGCGGAATCATCGGAAGCCTCAACGCATTGAATTAAGCCCCTTATCGCATTTCCCAACAGCGTCAGCACCAGGAGATTGCCACCTCCGCTTATATCAAAAAGCGCTATAAGGCCCGCGGCAGCCGCGGAAAAACAGATATGCGCCAAAATTATCCATAGCCTGCACCGCCTGGACGTTGATTTTATCGCTATTAAATCAGTAGCCGACTGCCAGACCACCATATAGAGGATCATACCAAGCAGTACAATGGATAGCCTATTCTTTGCTACGGCAGGGTACACAAATAAAATCGCGATATTTAAAAGCACCGTTGATATCAGGATAAAAACGCCCTGCTTTGCCATAAACCTGGGTATCGAGGCCCTCCGCGAAAACAGCCTGAGATAGATCAGCCATATGAGGCCAAGCAGATACAGCGCCCCTCCAACCATGGCGTTGTTTATCAGCACCCCTGACATATACATTGCAATATATATGAAAAAGGCGTCCAACACCTTTTTCACTATAATTCTTATTCTCATTTGTTACCCCCGCCCCATATTAGCTTATCCCAAGTCGGTATTCATGCTAAGCCTAAGCGGTTTTCCCGCCTAATGCTTCATTTTTCCCTCCCTGCTTGCGCTTGACCGATATATATCCAAATATGCACATAACCAGCGCCCCTACAGCGTCCACTATCAAGTCCTCCATGGTATCGGCCAAGGCTTCCCGTCCTACAAGGAGGGTGCCGTCCTCCAATGCATACTTCTGCATATTTAAAGCGGCTACGCTGTCAACCGTGTACTCGTAGATCTCCCATACCACGCCAAAGGCAAGAGCAAAACAAAACGCGAAAAACGCGATAAAAAACGGCGACAGATGCATGTCAACGTTTTTATTGCTGTTTAGCAGCGATACAAGCGTAAATCCGAGCGATCCAAGCATTGCCCCGCTGAAGGTATGCAGCAGCAGGTCCCAGTATGGGATGATAAAATAAAAATCTTGAACCTCCCCTAAATATATGGCGCAGAACAAGAAGATGAAGTACAGGACAAACATGTAGTTTGGTATGGTCAGCGACAGCTTTTTCTGTAATAGCGAAGGAATAAACATGACGACCATGCCAAGCGAACACTGCAAAAGCATCAGTGAATAATCGCTTTTAATCTTTTCGTATGGTTCGTCCGAAACCTCTGGAGCCATAATCATGCTTACAACCGCATAGATTATGGACAGGACCAGGGTAATAAACAGCACCGTGCCAAAAATCAGCTTGAAATTGGGTTTCTTTTTTACTTTCGTCATGCAATCACCGTTTAGTTATTTTGTATTGGTTGTGGTTTTTGTTTCCTGTTGCCGCCTGCGGCGTTTGGTCTTTTCTTCCAAATGCCCCTTTAACCCTGTTTTCTCGTATCTGGATATAGCCATCTCTAAAATATCGCGCCAGGCCATTGGTATGGTATTGCGGGCATTTATACCAAGCGTTCTGAGCCTTGCCTTATCGCCAAGGCCGGCCTTTATAGCTTCATAAAGGCTTTCCGTCGTATCCTCGCAGAGCAGTCCGTTCTCTCCGTCGGATATTGCCTCGGCGGCGCTGCTGCCCCTGACGATTATCGAAGGGGTTTCCATGGCGGCGGCCTCCCTGACAACCATCGGCGCATTATCGTACAAAGAAGGAAATACCAGCATCTCCGCCCTCCTGTACAGTCCGTCTAGCAGGGCCGTGTCTTCAATATGCCCTGTAAATATAGTTACATCAGCGATATCCAGCTCCTCGGCTTTTTCCTCAATTTCGTTTCTGTTAGGCCCCTGGCCGGCAAGCACCAGGCGGAAATCGGAGCCGTCCTTTTTAAGCATTGCCGCTGCTTCAAGTATTCTTTTTATGTTCTTTTTCCAATGCATCTGGCCAACGAAAAGGAGCGCCGGACTTTCCGTAAGCCCGAAACGCTCTGCAGCAGTATCCGCCGTGCTGTCGTCGATGGGCCTTATATCGGTTCCGTTAGGCATTACCTGTATTTCACCCTTGAATCCGTACCCCTTAAGCACCTCCGCGGACGAATGGCTGACCGACCACACTTCATCGCAGTGGCTGTAAAACTCGACTATGTATTTTACCCCGAGGGTTGATATCACCTCGGATTTCGTTGTATGGAACAGATCATCGTAGTACTTGGAGTGAAATGTGCCTATTAGGGGGACGCGCTGCTTTTTAGCAATGCGCAGCGCCTCATGGCCCGCTATAAACGGGGAGTGGCAATGAACAACGTCGAATTCTATTCCTGACATCCGTTTATGATAATGGCTGTCCATGATCGGAATTCCAACCTTATACTGGGTAGACGTAACAAGCGGCATGCCCGCATATTCTATCAGCTCGAAAGGGAATCCCCCCCTGTACCCAGTCTCGCCGATAGGCGCTATCACATAGCACTCGTGCCCCAGGGCAGCTATATTCACCGCGTAGTTATATACAACGCGGCCTACTCCATCTACAATGGGCAAAAAGGTGTCCGTAAACTGACCGATGCGCAAAGAGCTTCCCCCTTTTATGTCCTTTAACATCTATATTATCCATCTTACCGTTGTTTTTATAAAATGTAAAGTTTATCCTTAACGCTAATTCTATCCGCAAACATGTATAAAATCATACTCCCCGAACTTTGACGCGGCCCATTGCGCATGTCCCCCATCTTCAAACAGCCCGACTATCGCTGAACCAGACCCGGTCATACATGCTCCCAGCGCGCCGCATTCCAGCATGCGATTTTTGATTTCAGCTAATTGAGGTTCAACAAAAAACGCCTCGGCCTCAAGAGAGTTGCCCATTCTCTTCCCCAGTCCCTCCAGGTCTTTGGAAAGATAAGCATGGACCGCCCCGCTTACATCGTGGTGGGCGCACGGAAGTCTCAGGTTTGAAAACAGCTTTCCCGTATTAATGCCTGCCCTTGGTTTTACAATCAAAAGCGGAAGGCTTAAACGCGGTATTGGAAACAGCCTTTCTCCTATGCCTGCGGCAAGAGCCGCGCCGCCTGAAAGGCAAAACGGAACGTCGGCTCCTATCGTGGAAGCAAGCTTCCCCAGCATCTCTATATCCAAGGCGTGATATATCTTCTGCATCCCAATGATTACTGCGGCGGCGTCGGCCGATCCGCCCCCAAGCCCTGCCTCAGACGGAATTCTCTTTATAATTTTTATATGAGCGCCCTTTGATCCGCCTATCCTTGAATATGCTTCCGCGGCCTTTACCGCCGTGTTGTCCCTGGGAAGCGGGATATTGCTTTCAAACGATATATATTCATCCTCTGATATAACCACGTCGTCGCACAGATCTATGGAATGCATGAGCGAGCACAGCTCATGGTAGCCGTCGTCGCGCCTATACAGAATGTCCAGGGCAAGGTTTACCTTTGCATATGCTTTAATCAAAGGCATGCTTATCACCTCAACTAAATAAAGACATTATAACCCAGAGGTATAAATAATGTAAGGTCCTGCAAATTAAAATCAATTATCATGCATAAACCCATTCCCAAAGGGAAATAATCGCCATATACACAGGAGGTGGATATCTATAATGAAACAATACCGCATACCACATAAAGCCGCATCCCTTATCATAGCCGCATGCGCCCTCCTAATGGCATTTATATGCTTTGCCGCGGAGAGCAAGAACGCCAATGAGGGCATATTTCGCCTTCATATAATCGCTAACAGCAATTCTGAAATTGATCAGAGGATAAAGCTGCTTGTCCGCGACGCGCTTCTTGAATATGAAGCGGAAAACCTGTCATATGCCAATGACGCGTCCAAAACGCGCGATGAGCTTATGGCTCAGGGTAAGGATGTACTTAACGTAATAAGGGAGGTTTTAAATGATAACGGCGCGGACTATCCCGTTCAGCTTAAGGTTGGGAACTATCCTTTTCCCGACAGGGAATATGCCGGAAACGTCTATCCGGCCGGCAACTATGACGCGCTGAGGGTCGTTCTTGGCGAGGGCAAAGGTGAAAATTGGTGGTGCGTCATGTTTCCTCCTTTATGCATAGTACAAGACTACGAGGGAGAAGTTAATACCGAAGAGGGTGTTGTGTTCAAAAGCTTTTTTGGCGAACTAATACAATATCTGTTCGGAGGTAAGATTATATGGAACGCAAAAGCAGAAAATTAGCCTTTTTAATCGCACTGTTACTTATAATGTGTACGCTCCTTGAGCCTGCCACTGTAAAGGCGGCGGCCGTGCTTAAATACGGTTCGCGCGGAGACGACGTGGTGAACCTGCAAAGCAGGCTTAAGCGGTGGAGCTACTATTTTGGAAGCATTGACGGAATATTCGGTTCACAGACTAAAGAAGCCGTAATGTACTTTCAACGGAAAAACGGCCTCGCGGTCGACGGCATGGTCGGTCCGCAGACGGCAAAGTCGCTCGGTATGACCCTTTCATCAAGCACTTCCTCTTCAGGGGGCTCATCATCAAACGCATCGGGAGACTTGTATCTTTTAGCCAGAGTCGTTTATGGGGAGGCCAGGGGCGAACCCTATAAAGGTCAGGTTGCGGTTGCGGCCATTGTTCTAAACAGGGTCAAAAGCTCTTCGTTTCCAAATTCGTTGTCAGGGGTTGTATACCAAAGCGGAGCGTTCTCAATAGTCGCGGACGGCCAGATCAATTTGGCGCCGAATCAAACCGCCATCAACGCGGCTCGGGACGCTATGAACGGGTGGGATCCTACAAACGGATGCATCTACTATTTTAACCCCGCAAAGACAAGCAACCAATGGATGCACAGCAGGCCTAAGGTCGTTACTATAGGTTCGCATGTGTTCTGCAAATGATATTACAGCGGCTAAATTGAGCCGTGAGGCAGTCGGGAGGCATTAAATGAGCGATAAAGTCAAAACAGTATTAGGAATAGCGATACCGCTGGTTCTTGTACTAGCGCTGATAGTGGTAAGCGTTTGGGGCGTGCAGCAGCAAACCAGGGCCGATTCATACCAAAATTCAACCGAATCCATGTACAGACGGGCCTTTATTGAACTTGCGGACAATCTTTCTGATTTAGAAGCGACGCTCAGCAAGCTTATGGTTTCGGGTTCCAGGAACCATATGATAATCATGCTGGACGATATATGGAGGCTGAGCGGCGCGAGCGTTAGCCTGATGTCGCAGATACCTTCGTCTCACGTGGATACGTATGAGCTGAATAGGTTTATTGTGCAGGTTGGCGACTATGCGCATACCCTGATGGAAAACTTGATCGGCGGTACAATCATGTCCCAGGAGGACAGCGACCAGCTTGTGAAACTCCATGAAACCTGCGTTTCGCTTGCAAATGAGGTGAGGGGGCGCGTTGATTCCGACGACGTGCCTATAGACCTTTTAACAAACGACGGTTACTTTGAGCCTTCTTCAAAGGAATATGAGGACTCCGAAGGCGTGGAGAAATTCCCCACGCTCATCTATGACGGCCCGTATTCTGAAAGCACCGAAAAACTTGAGCCAAAGGGTGTGAGCGGGGATGAAATAAGCGAAGACGAAGCCATGCAAAAGGCCATGGAATATGCCCCTGGCTCACAGCTGGAATCCGCCGGCGCCTCCGACGGGAATATTCCCGCGTATGACTTCAGCGGCACCCTGGAGGATGGGCGCTCCGTCGATATATCCGTTACAAAGAAGGGCGGCCATCTGCTGTGGATGATGAGCAGCGCCAAAGGCCAGGAAACCGGCGTTCCCGAAGAGTCGCTTACAGATAAATACCGCAACGCGGGACTGGATTACCTTGATAAGCACGGCTTTAAGGGGATGACCGGAACCTATGCTCAATACTATGCGGGCGTGGCGCTTATAAACTATGCGGCAACGCAGGACGACGTCATCCTTTACAGCGACCTTATTAAGCTTTGGATCGATCGTGAAACCCTCGAAATCGTAGGCTTTGACGCAAGGAACTATCTATACAGCCATGTCGAGCGCAACATTGAGGAACCAAAGTTAAGCGTTGAGGACGCCGAAAGGATGTTAAACCCCAACCTGACGGTTGCATCAAAGGAGATGGCGTTCATACCGATAACGCCATCCAATGAACGGCTATGCTATGAGTTTAAATGTACCCTAGGCGATCAGGCCTTCATAGTATATATCGACGCCATTACCGGAGACGAACTTGAGATATTTAGGATTATTGATTCAGAGGACGGGCAGCTGGTTATATAATAAAATCCCTCCAGAAAAGCGGACCGCGCCCTATAGCGCGGTCCGCTTCAAGCTGTCAAAAAACCCTGGGTTGTCAATGGCCGCGCTCTCCGGCTTTAAATTCGGTTCTGCCGGCATGCGCGTAAGAGCCGGATGAAAACCGTGTGAGTTTCGTTCTTTGCGGGTTCGCCGCAAGAGGGCCGCAAGGGCGGGAGGCAATACCCGTAACCTCAAAAAAGCAGCGCGCCATTTTTTACATTTGGAAGTGAGCCGACCCTAGGGTGTGATTCGCTTTTCCGTTTGGGTATGATTTATTGTAAATTGAACGATCTTATGATAGCATGGTTATACAATTTTATAGTGGAGTATTATTATGGACGGCAAAAACAAATCCGCAACCGCCTGGATGAGCATAATAGCGGTGGCTGTGCTGCTCGCGTTTTGTTCGCTGCTTTTTATTATCGGAGATGCTTCTACCTCGTTTGAAATTACCGCCTCACCCGCTGCAAGCGCCTCTCCGCATCAAACGCAGTCCCAGATAGATCTGATTATATCTGCAAACTGTATTTCCATTGATATATTTTTGGAAAACGCGAAGTTATATGGCTTGAAAACAACGCCTGTTGTTATCAGCCAGAGCGGGAGCGTTTATAAATATGGGTTCCCTGACTCTCCTGCCGGCGGGACCGACCTTCTAATCTCGGTAGGTCAAACCGGCCTCGCGGAATCCTTTACCCTTACCGCCCGCCTTGCGCCTAAGCCTGAAAAGCCCGAGGAAGAGTCCCTTATCCTTATGGATTTATACCAGCATGAAATTGAGCTGTACAATTCATATCTTTCATGGCTTGAAGATACATTTATCGCGTTGTCACAGGCATTTTGCATTAAATCAAGGCTTAGTTACGCTGGCGCGCTGACGATGTGGCACATTGCCAGCGAAACTATTGACGATCAAAAACGCCGCGACTCGGCGCACGGTGCTTTTATTATGGAAGCATACTCCGATATTTCAGATTATTGTAATATAATAACTATATCAATATTTGTATCTCAAGATTAACCTGGCGCATAGTTCAGTATTTAAATCAAAAACCGATTTTAAATAATATCGGTCTAAGGCGCATAGTGTCGTTTTAAGTCGTTCCAAAGACGTCTGCTGTAGTTAAAATTAAATATATGTTCATTATTTTTCTGCTGATTTTCCTTGTAATAGTGATGCTACAATGATATAATTTAGCTGAGACATGGATGTGTGCTGTTTTTGATTGCCTTATCCGCCCTTATGGCGGCCATGCTGTGCTATGGACGGTTAGGCGGCCCTGGATTATCTCCATGCATGTATCCACAATATGATAACTTCAAGGAGGAGAACATGAAGAGAACACTTGCAATCGTTTTATCACTGGTGCTGGCTTTCGGCGCATTTTCGCTGACGCAGGCAACAGAACCGCAGACCTATACGTTTGTGGTAGGCACAGTTGAGGCCGAAGCTGGAGAAACAGGCGTTTTGGTTCCCGTCACTATGCCGAATCTCGCCGCTATCGAGGTTAAAATTGAATATGATCCCGAAATACTTACCTATGCTGGATATGAGGCCGACGCATTTGTCACTGTAAACGATGATAAGCCCGGCCAGCTTCATTTGACTGTAGTACATCATGAAAGTAATTATGGCACGGAAACCGCTTTCTGTCTCAAGTTTGACGTAAGCGAAAACTTCATCGGTACTGCTCCGATTACGGTTATTGAAGTTGGCAGCGCGGCTACGATCATTGACGAGCGCACCATCGACGTCCCCGCCAGCAACGTTATTCCTACCAGCGGAGCTATAACGGTACCTGAAGTCGTCACGTATGAAGTAACGTTTGTCGATGGCCTTACCGATGAAACCATTGATACCCAGACCGTTGAAGAGGGCATGGACGCCGTTCCTCCCGAGCCTCCCGTTCATGAGGGATATGTCTTTGCAGGTTGGGAAGGCGACTATACAAACATAACCGAGAACACGACTATCACTGCCCGCTATGAAGAAGAGGGCGTTGAGACCTTCACAGTAACGGCTCAAGCTGGCGAAGGCGGAACCGTATCCCCCGCGACACAGACGGTTGCCGCTGGCAGTTCCGCTACCATAACCATCACTCCCGACGAAGGGTATGAGATTTCGTCAATAACCGTAAATGGTGAAAAGGTTGTATTGGCTGACAACGTTGATGTAACAAAAGAATATAAATATGTTATTGAAGAAGTTGGCGCTGATCTGGCAGTAAAGGTTGAGTTCGCCAAGACTGGCTCTGAGCCTACTCCTACTCCTCCCGTTGAAGATCCCGACCCGCCGAAGGCAGGCGCTATCTCAGCCATAGGACTGGCTATCGGTATGATCGCCGTTGGCGCAGGTACGGTAGTGTTCCGTAAAAGGTCCAAGTAATTCCAGGACATGATTTAAAACAGGCCGCAATGCGGCCTGTTTTTGTATTTGAAATCGGCTGCCCCCAGTTGACAAGGGTAATATTATTGAATCAAAAGGCCAACCCTTTATGCGCATGGCCTTCACTTTAACGCTTGGGTAAACAGATGAGAGCAGAGCCTTGTTAGCAATCCCTGCGTTTGAGCCATCTGTTTATCCCCTTAAAGACGCACTTTGCGTCCGCGGCCATTCCTTCAAACGCGTTTGCCCTGCATATGTTTATCAGAATAAGTATAGCTATTGGGCCAAATATCAATCCCAGCACCCCGTATAGCCTTGTGCCCGCATACATCCCTATCAGGGACGCAAGAGGGGTTAATCCTATATTGCTGCTGAGAAGTTTGGGCTCGGTAAGGCGCCTTATCGACATCTGAACAAGATATAGGACCGCCAGCATTATACCCCGCGATATGTCTCCGATTAAAAAGCATATTATTGACCATGGGATTAAGAGCGTCCCATTGGCGAAAAGGGGAAGAAACTCAAGCACAGCCAGAATAAAAGCGATAAGCAGGGAGTATTCCTGTCCATATATCGACAGCACGGCGGATGAAATTACAAATACCATAAGCGCGTAGATGGTTTCAACCCTCAGGTAGCCCAAAACGCCCTTTCTCAGGCTTGTTAGGGTGAGGCGTACTCTCTCATTTGTGTTAACGGCGAACATATCGTTAATCCGTTTTCGAATGCGTCCATAATCCTTTGCTATAAAGTATGTTCCGAATATGAGAAAGTTCGCATAGATAAACGCGGTTGGCAGGTGCGCGGCAAAGTCCACGGTTGATTTTATTATTCCTGACGCTGTCTCTGAAATCACATTTGTAAGCCATGTGGATACGGATGCGAAAGCACTGTTCAGCGTCTCCTGCAGCTCTGGATCCATATTATTTATAAATCCCAATACCCAGTCCACAGCGCTTTCCAGCATGCCTATAATTCCGGTTATCAGGTGCTGATAGTTGTTGGCGGCCTGCAAAAGCTGGCTTATGCTTGTGTGCACAATTAAATATACAGCTGCGGCAACAGCAATATAGACCATAAATGTCCATATTATGCTTGCTGCCGTCCTGTTCATCCTCAGCCGCGACGTAAAAAGCTTTATAGGCTTTTGCAGAATATGGGCAATAAAAAACGCTATTATAAACGGGGAAAACGCAAGCCATGCCGCGGGACCGATCCATATGGTTATTAAAACCGCCAATAGGGCGATCACGGCCCTCAGCAGCAGTCTTAAAAACGCCCTTACTTCAACGCTCATGCTTTATTCCTCCAGCTTTAGAATTCGCAATACCCAATGCAATTATGTTCAGATAAGCTAAAACCTAAAGGGAGTGCAAATTCAGTCCATTGACCATTATCCTGTCCCATCCTATGACTACCCGCCTTATGGTAAAAATATAATATTAATTTTGCCGTGAGATGGATAAAAAGTTTTTTGTTGTTGAGCGCTCTGAGCCGCCTATTCATATCACTATTTTTCCGGAGCGGAACTAAGAATTTACAAACGTAACTTCAAACCTGGACTTCGCACTATATTCCATACACAGCTATAATCTTTAAGTCAGCTCGCCCGGCAGCGGGCTGGTAACGCTCTCCTTCGCCGTTAAGATGGGTTGCAAAGATAATATAACCATAAAAGTAGTTCCCATTGATGGGCGCCACGTTGCAAGCATCAGCATTAACGATGTGGTTGTTACTGAAAACCCGTCCAAAAGCGCCTATGCTATCAAAAACATAACCTGCGACTCAAAAGTGGAAGTTAAATTTGAAAAGGACGCTTCCGGCCCAAGCGATCCTCCAAATGCCGACGCCGCTCCGGATGCTATTATAGGCGTGATAATTGCCGGGATTTGTCCGCTGCTTCTAAAAAGGAGCGTAAATGTTAATCGCGGCGACTGATCTATGATTGTAAATAAGCTGACGGTTAGAGCTAACCCTATCCTGATAGTACATTGGATTTTTCATATAAATTATCCGTTTAAAAAGAGCTATAGGGGAGACGATGTCCCCCACTATAGCTCTTTATGCCCACAGTTTAGCCACAAGGCCAGCTGCCTTACACGATAGCGTGGCTTATGGAATGCCTTTATATATTGTCGCTTCTTAAGCCATCCATAATGTTCTGCTTTTTAACTTTACCTGTTGCGTACAGCATTGTTATTCCCGTTACTACAAATATTCCCGCGCTCACCAGCGCCATCTCAAGCCACGGCAGCCTGAAAGCGAAGGAGAAAGTTGTACCCATTACTCTATTTAGCAATAACATTAATATTACGCTAATCGGCAACCCCCACATAAGGGCCTTTAACCCATAGAACAGGCTTTCAAACCTTATCATTTTATTGAAGCCCTTGGGCGTAATGCCGACGGACTTAAGCATCGCAAATTCCCTCGTTCTCAGGTCTATGCCCGTAGATACCGTATTGATTATATTCGTAACGCCAACAAGCGATATCAGCGTTACAAATCCTATGCCGAATACGGAAACCACCATTGACAGCTGCCTGGCCTCGCGCGCGGACGCTATATTATCATATATTGCCGCGTCAGCGCCGGCGCTGAACTGCCTTTTCAGCTCATTTACAGACGACAATACGGTTTCATAGTTCTTTTCACTCTCAAGCTTTATGTATATCCTGCAATGGGAATCCGGCCCTATCTTGCCTCCGAGCAGCTCCTTTAACGTATCAACAGAGATTGCGACGTTGTAGTTTAAACCCATCATCTGAGACCCGAAGAATTGGGGTTTTGCGCTGGACAGGCCGCATATCTTAAGCTTTCCCGTTCCCCCTGGTTTTTCAACCGATATGTTTGAACCAACCGCCTGCTGCCTGAATATCTGCATATAATCAACATGAATATCGCCCTCCTCGGAATAGCCCATCGTGTTCATGTCATTCATGACTATGCAGCCCATCTCCGATTTTAACTGTTCAAGGCTTGTTCCCGAACCATTCGCAAGCCGCGATAGGGTGGTATCGTCCACAGCTAAAATGCTTATGCCGTTGATATCTACATCATAGTTGGATTTGTATTGCTTTCTCATTTCACTGAATCTATCCGTGAACAAGGACTCGTCAACAGTCCCGCTGATTAAGCTATCGCTATGTATAACGACCTCCGCACCCGATATACCGCTTAATGACGAGATTTGGCCGGCTAGCTGCATATCCTCATATGCTTTATTTTCATCTTCATTGACACTGTATACAAGCGACATGTCAGACGTCTCTACGCCAACACCTTTTAAGGACCCTACGTCCGTTAACTGACCCATAAAATACACGACGGTGAGGAACAGTATTACACTTACCGCAAGGGCGCTTACAGTAGTTCTGTAGCTTTTGGGGTTTCGTTTGATATTCTTTAATGAAAGTTCAGCTTCAAAGCCAAATAGTTTTCTCGTTATGCCAAAGGTCCTGACGCTGCGCCTCCTGATTCTTACATCATTGCTTTGGCGTATCGCTGCCATTGGGCTTATCTTTCCGCTCTTTATCGCCGGAACAAGGGCGGAAATATATATTGTGACCATTGAGAACACAACGGCCGCTACCACTGATACCAAGGAAACCGTCGTATTAAACTCAAGCCCGTATGTCGAAAGATCGGCTATGGTTGGATTGAGCAGAGCGAAGGTTATCGCCATACCGCCTATGCCGGCTAAAATCCCAAGAGGTATCCCGATTGCGCCTATAACGGCGGCCTCGGCGTACACTCCCATGCGCTTTTGCTTTGCGGTTGCGCCCACGCCCGACATAACGCCCATATACTTTCGCCTTTCGCTCATAGAAATATAGAAAGCGTTTCGTATCATGCTTACGGCTCCCGCCATGATTATCAATACCACTATCAGCACTACGCTGTAAAGCGTTACGCTTATGGTTGAAAGCGGCAGTATGCCTTTGTACATGAGCAGGTCTTTATTCACCTCAATCTGCACGCCCTCGCTTTCACCAAGCGCTACCATATCGTTGTACAGCGACGGCATGGGATTATCATTTAGGGTGTAGATGTCGGCGGATTCAGCATTTCCTTCATAAACTGTAATCGACGTATATCCCGGGGATTTATAATTCTCCCAACCTGGCCGCCTCATTATGCCTACGATTGTAAAACTTTTGTGTTGTTTTGGTGAAAGCTCCTCCTGCACGTTTACGTCAGCGTCATCGCCGCTATAGTCAAACAGCCTGTAGCTATAATCCTGGCTTTTGGTTACTATAGTTTCAACCCCTGTATTTATAATTCGTTCGCCTATATCAGCCTCAATTACGTCGCCAATCTTGTAATCTATTCCCGCGTTTGTCCTGATATGGCCCGATATTACAATTTCATTGCCATTGACCGGAAGCCTGCCCTCAATCAGATTCGATTCAATTTTCATCCTTTCCATTGCGGTACCGTCAAGCGCGGCGAAGAACAGGTATGGCTTATCCTCGTTTTTTCCTCCCTCAAGCATGGAATAGCCTAAAGATTCAATAATAAAGCTTTCATCAACACACTGCGCATCCGAAATATTCTGTGCTTTTTCGGCCGGCACATCTTTATAGCGGCCGTACCATTCTCCTGAGGACATCATTACATTTTGTCCTAGATAGTCCATCATTGTAGCGGCAAACGTTGTAACGGCCGTGATCATTGCCACCGAGATGATGACCCCCATGATCGTTACTATGGTCCTGCGCTTATTGAGCTTCATCTGCCTCATGGTTACCGAATGCATTATGTTCACAGCCACCGCCTCCTATCCGGAACTAAACAGCTTTTATATGACATGGTACAGACGCATATATTAACGTTGTTCACCGTTTTCATTTGCGTATTACCTCATCCCTGGAGATTTTGCCGTCCTCTATCGTGATTATCCTGTCCGCCTGCAGGGCGATGTTCTCGTCATGCGTAATTATTATAAGGGTTTGGTCGTATTTCTTATTGGACAGCCTGAGAAGGTCGATTATCTCCCGGCTGTTCTTGCTGTCCAGATTGCCGGTCGGCTCGTCCGCAAGCATTATCGCCGGCGTATTGATAAGCGCCCTGCCTATGGACACCCTCTGCTGCTGTCCTCCCGACAACTGGTTTGGAAGGTGCTTCTCCCGTTCCTTTAAATCAAGGGTATTAAGAAGCTCGTTATAGTACTCGGCGTTTACCTTTCTCCCATCCAGGAGCAGTGGCAGGGTAATATTCTCCCTTACGTCAAGCACAGGTATTAGGTTGTAGAATTGATATATAAGCCCCACCTGCCTGCGCCTGAATACGGCCAGCTGCTCGGAGTTTTGCGAATATACGTCCTTACCGTCGACATATACCTTACCTGCCGTCGGCTCGTCAACGCCGCCAAGTATATGCAGTAATGTTGACTTCCCCGAGCCGGATGGGCCGGTAATGGCTACAAAATCCCCCTTATGCACTGAAAACGATACGTTGTCCAATGCCTTCACGGCATTCTCGCCCGTACCATAAATCTTTGACAGGTGCTCCACCCTCAATATTTCCATATCCCTGCTCTCCTTTCAAAAAAAGCGCTCCGTATTTGCATTATGCTAATACGGAGTTAAGTATAAGCCGCGCTTCTTACCAATCGGTGACTTTGAAATTACAAATATGTCACATTCGGCTTTATTTATAGATCCTAAGCTCAAACACAGCGCCCTTGCCGCTGTTATGGGCGCTCAATGTGCCGTTGTGCTCCTCCGCTATTCTCCTGGCAAGCGCCAGCCCTATGCCAACGCTCCCTTCCGCCGCGTTTTCACCCCTGTAAAACCTGTCGAATATATGGGGCAGGTCCTTTCTGCTTATCCCCCCTCCTGTATCTAAGACGGTTATGAGAGAGAAAAGCGGGTTTTCCGAATAGTTAACCGTTACCGTTCCCCCCGAAGGCGTGTGCTCCATACAGTTCTTTATCACATTTGTCAGCGCCTCGGCCATCCAGTTTATGTCGCCTGTAAAGGAGGCTTCGGGGTCGCCTTCTACGGTTAGATTCACCTCGCGCAATTCCATTGGAATAAGCAGCGGCGCGCAAGCCTTTTCCACCACATCCTTTAGCAGCTCCCTGTTTGAAACAAGTCCGGCCATGCCCGCGTCAAGGCGTGAAATTTTAAGAAGCGAGGAAACCAAAAAGCTCATGCCCTGGATAAGGGACTCGATATCGCGAATATACCCTCCCAGCGTCGCCTCGTCCTTTTCACCGGTCATAAGCGACGCCGTTATCATCATCGATGTGAGCGGGGTCTTTAATTGATGCGATATGTCGGACAGCGAATCCGCCAGCGCCTGTTTTTCAGCCATAAGCTGTTCCGCCTGCTCGCGAAGCGTTACCGTCATCTTATATATTTCGCTTTTTAGTATGGACAGGTCCCCCTCCGCTTCCCCTGATATGTCAAGTACGGTTTCGCCGTGCATTATTGCGCAAAGCTGATCCGACAGCTTTGCAATGGAGTTAAGCCTTGACCTTGATATTATAAATATGAACGCGGAAAACACGGAGCAGGACAAAAGGACAAGCCAGCCCGCGCTGCCAAACAGGCAAAACCCAACGGCTGAAAACCCGGCCGAGGCCATCAGGCAAAACAGGGTTATGTGCTTAAGCTCGGAATTTCTTATCATTTTATCATCCTGTATCCCATACCGCGCACGGTCTGTATTATTTTAGGATCCTGCGGGTCGTCCTCAATCTTGTCGCGCAGACGCTTTATGCACACGGTAAGCGCGTTGTCGTTGGCGTAGTTTCCCGCCATATCCCATATCTTACCCATTAACTGCTCCCTGGTTAGAACCGCTCCGCGGTTGTTTATAAACATAAGCAGCAGCCTGTATTCAAGCGCCGACAGTATAACCTCTTCTCCGTCGCGGGTTACCGCCCCGCTGATTGTATCGACCCTTAAAGATCCTATATTAAATATCGACTGGGATTTTCCGTAACGCCTCAACGCGTTTTTTATCCGCGATACAAGCTCAAGCGGCCTGAAAGGCTTTGTAATATAATCGTCCGCTCCAACGTCAAAGCCGGTAACGACATTGAATTCATCGTCGGCTGCCGTTAGGAAGATTACCGGAATATCCCCCCTCCTCTTTATGGCGGAGCATATTGGATATCCGCTTCCGTCAGGGAATGTGAGGTCTAAAAGCGCCAGGTCATAGGATTCATTTTCGGCGGCTTCCAAAGCATCCCGCTGTCTGTCTACAGCTATAACGTCATAACCCTCCTGAGCAAGCGTGAGCTTGAGCTTTTTGATTATTCCCGCGTCGTCTTCGCATAGCAGAATCCTCATAAGTCCCTCCAAACGTTGGTCCAGTTTATATTGAAAACGTAATACCTCAAAGGCATTAATGAAAACAACCTATTTACATTCATTATACACCATGCTCAGCATATCTAACAGCATGACCCGCAACCTACACCTGCGATAACAATTTAATCACCTGCCGGTTACTTTTCAACGCATATCGCATTGACAGCGTTTAGTCACAATGCTACGATAACCTTAAAGAAGTGTTTTAAAGAGCTTATGAACTAAGATCAAACGGAGGAAAGTATTTTGCACAGCAATCATCATCAAACACAGGAAATAGCCATTGACGGCCATTCGCTTACGATTGGGCAGGTCGTTAACGTCGCCAGACACGGCGCAAAGGTCGTTATCGCCCCATCCGCGCTCGAGGCGGTGCGTTTATCCAGGGCTTTGGTTGAGCGCATAATCGGGGAAAACCGCGTTGCATACGGTATAAGCACAGGCTTTGGCGAGTTCAGCAAGGTCAGCATAGGCGCCGAGAACAGCGGCAGGCTTCAGGAAAACCTGATTCTCAGCCATTGTGTGGCTGTGGGAAAACCTCTAAGCGAGCCAACGGTCAGGGCAATGATTCTCCTAAGGGCGAACGCTCTGTTAAAGGGGCATTCAGGCATACGCCCCGAAATCGTTGAGGCGCTCACGGAGATGCTTAATAAGGGGATACATCCCATAGTCCCCGAAAAGGGTTCTCTTGGCGCCAGCGGCGATCTAGCGCCCCTTGCGCATATGGTGCTTCCGCTTATCGGAAAGGGCGAGGCAATATATAATGGAAGGCGTATGCCAGGCGCGGAGGCCATGGCGGAAGCTGGAATAAAAACCTTCAGCCTTCAGGCAAAGGAAGGCCTCGCGCTTATAAACGGGACGCAATGCATGACGGCAATAGGCTCTCTGGCATGTTACGACGCGCTGAGGGCGGCGCAACTCGCCGATATCACGGCGTCAATGAGCATGGAAGCGTTAACCGCCCTCAAAAACGCGTTTGATCCGCGGATTCAGGCTGTGCGCCCCCATCATGGCCAGTCGCTTGTAGCCAACAACATACTGCTGCTAACCAAGGACAGCCCCCTTCTTGAGGCGTCCCAAAACCTGCGCGTACAGGACGCATATGCGATACGATGTATCCCGCAGGTGCATGGGGCTATACGCGACGCTATTTCGCACGTGTGGAAGGTGCTGGAAACCGAAATGAACTCGGCTACCGACAACCCGCTCCTGTTCCTGGATGATGAAAGCGTAATCTCTGGCGGAAACTTCCATGGCGAACCCGTCGCCCTAGCTATGGATTACCTATGCACAGCGGTTTCGGAGCTGGCCAATATATCCGAGCGCAGGCTTGAAAGGCTGGTAAACCCAGCCCTGAGCAATGGATTGCCCGCGTTCCTTACTCCAAACGGAGGATTGAATTCCGGATACATGATATGCCAGTACAGCGCCGCATCGCTGGTATCGGAAAACAAGGTGCTTTCACATCCCGCAAGCGTCGACTCTATCCCAAGCTCGGCTAACCAGGAAGATCACGTAAGCATGGGCACCACCGCCGCCAGAAAGTGCGCGCAGGTGGTTGACAACGCCTATTCCGTTTTGGCTTTTGAACTCATGGCCGCGGCGCAGGGAATTGAACTGCGCGCGGGAGAACCGTCGCCAGTGCATAAGAGCATATTCAGCCTTGTACGCGGAAGGGTTGAGTTTTACGGCGAAGACCGGGAAATCCGCCCTGATATATCAAATATGAACGAGCTAATTAGAAGCGGAGAGATAGAAAAGATCGTCTTTGATATGATTCCTGATTTCAGATGATTTTAAGATATGACCGTGGTATAAATCAAACAGGAGGCAAAAAATGAACAGCACCAACATCTTACACGACCTGTTCTCGGGTCCGCTGCCGCCCCGCCCAGGGTTTGAAGAGGGTATACGGCGCGCCCCAAGGCGCGAATCGCATCTTACGCAACAGGATATAGAGCTTGCGCTGAAAAATGCGCTCAGGTATATACCCAAGGAGCATCATGAGGCGCTAGCCCCTGAATTCCTGCGCGAACTGCGTGAACATGGACGGATCTACGGCTATAGGTTCAGGCCCGAAGGCAGGCTTTACGGCCGTCCTATAGAGGAATATGAAGGTAATTGCATTGAGGGCCGCGCGTTTCAGGTAATGATCGACAACAACCTGGACTTTGACGTAGCGTTGTATCCCTACGAGCTTGTGACCTATGGTGAAACCGGCCAAGTTTGCCAGAACTGGATGCAGTACAGGTTGATAAAGGAATATCTGAAAAGGCTTACAACCGAGCAGACGCTCGTCATAGAATCTGGTCATCCGCTGGGATTGTTCCGCTCGCACAGACTGGCTCCGCGCGTGATAATTACGAATGGGCTGATGATAGGCTTGTTTGACGATCAGGCAAACTTCAACCGCGCGGCGGCGCTGGGCGTGGCCAATTATGGCCAGATGACCGCGGGAGGATGGATGTACATAGGCCCTCAGGGGATTGTTCACGGCACGTTCAACACGCTGCTTAACGCGGGCCGCCTGAAGCTGAATATACCAAAGGATGAGAATCTGTCGGGCAAACTGTTCGTATCGGCGGGCCTGGGCGGAATGAGCGGCGCTCAGGGGAAGGCCGCCAACATCGCCGGAGCGGTGTCCATAATAGCCGAGGTCGATGTATCGCGGATAATGACCCGTTACGAGCAGGGCTGGGTGGACAAATATTCAGACGGTCTTGATCAGTGTATAGAGTGGGCGAAAGAGGAGCTGTCGGCCAAACGTCCGTGCGCTATAGCATACCTTGGAAACGTAGTCGACCTTTTGGAACACATTGTAAAAAGCGGCGTTCATGTTGACCTTCTTTCAGACCAGACCTCATGCCACGCGGTATACGACGGCGGCTACTGCCCTCAGGGCATTACTTTTGAAGAACGTACGCGCATGCTTTACGAGGATAAGGAAACGTTTGAGACGCTTGTCAATAAATCGCTTATTCGCCATTACGAGCTGATCAAACGGCTCCATGATCGCGGTACCTATTTCTTTGATTATGGAAACAGCTTCTTAAAGGCTGTGTATGACGCGGGGGTTAAGGAAATATGCAAAAACGGCGTTGACGAGAAGGACGGCTTCATCTTCCCCTCCTATGTCGAAGATATACTTGGGCCTCAGCTCTTTGACTACGGCTACGGACCGTTCCGCTGGGTATGCTTAAGCGGCAAACAGGCGGATCTTGACGCTACGGACCGCGCCGCGATGGAGTGTATTGACCCAGACAGGCGTTATCAGGACTACGATAACTATGTTTGGGTGCGCGACGCTAAAAAAAATAAGCTGGTAGTCGGTACAAAAGCCAGGATACTTTATCAGGACGCTATGGGACGCACAAGAATCGCGCTTAAATTCAACGAAATGGTCAGAAACGGGGCCATAGGGCCTGTGATGCTAGGGCGCGACCATCACGATACAGGAGGGACGGATTCGCCGTTTCGTGAGACGTCAAATATAAAGGACGGCTCCAACATAATGGCCGATATGGCTGCACAGTGCTTTGCGGGAAACGCGGCAAGGGGTATGAGCCTTATAGCGCTGCATAACGGCGGAGGCGTTGGAATAGGCAAAGCAATAAACGGCGGATTTGGGATGGTACTTGACGGGAGCGAGCGCGTTGACGCCGTCCTTTCTATGGCAATGCCCTGGGACACCATGTGCGGCGTGGCAAGGCGGGCATGGGCACGAAATGAAAACTCGATTTCAACCGTTGAAGAGTATAACTTGGTTAACTCGGCGACGGATCATATCACGCTTCCAAATATAGTAAGCGATGATATAATTAAGAGTGCGGCCGCAGAATATTAAGTTCCGCTTTTGATACCGCTATATGTTAAGTTAAACAATATTTTTGGAGGATATAATAATGGCCAAGCTAATCGAATGCATACCAAATGTAAGCGAGGGTAGAAGACCTGAAGTGGTGGAGAACCTTGTCGCGGTTGTAAGAGGGATACCAAACGTGACCCTTCTTGATTACTCATCCGACGCAAGCCATAACAGGAGCGTAATCACCTTTGTCGGCGATCCCGCGGGCGTTGCCGAAGCCGCGTTTTGCCTTGCACGCGCGGCACGTGATGTAATCGACCTTACACAGCATACGGGAGAACACCCCAGGATGGGCGCGATAGACGTTATCCCGTTCGTTCCGATAAAGGAGGTTACGGTAGAGGAGTGCGTAGAGCTTTCAAAGGCTGTAGGCGAACGGATTTATAGTGAGCTGGACATACCGGTATTTCTATATGAGGAATCCGCTACGGCGTCGCACCGCAAAAACCTGGCGTCCATACGCAAAGGGCAGTTTGAGGGAATGGCCAAAAAGGTCACGGAGGAAAAGTGGCATCCCGATTTCGGCCACACCGTACACCCGACCGCTGGCGTGGTCGCCGTGGGAGCCAGGGCTCCCCTTGTCGCCTATAATATAAATCTTGATACGTCCGATATTTCGATAGCAAATAATATCGCAAAGATTATCAGAGAGTCGGGCGGCGGATTGAAGCACGTAAAAGCCCTCGGCGTTATGCTTGAAGACAGGAACATCGCCCAGGTATCAATAAACATGTGCAACTGCGATAAAACGCCTCTATACCGTGTATTTGAGCTTGTTCGCATTGAGGCTGAACGCTATGGCGCGCGTATAATCGGCAGCGAAATAGTAGGGCTGACTCCCATGGCAGCGCTGATCGACGCGGCGGAATACTATCTCAAGCTTGAGGGCTTCACAAAGGCGCAGGTGCTTGAAAACCGACTTATGTAAAGGAAGCATATGAAACCCACATTAATAATTAAAAATATAGGCGCGCTTGCCACCCCCACAGGCAACGCGCCAAAGGCCGGCGAATTACAGGGAGCTATCGAGTTAATCAGGGATTCCTACATCGTAATAGCCGGCCAGGAGATCCTGGAGATCGGTTCCGGAGAGGTTCCGCCGCGCTTTGTTAAATCAGGAGCTGAAATATTGGACGCCCGCGGCGCGCTTGTTACGCCAGGACTTGTCGACGCTCATACCCACCTTGTGTTTGGCGGCTGGCGGGAACACGAGCTTGCCGATAAGCTTCGCGGGGTGAGCTATCTCGATATTCTAAAACGCGGCGGTGGGATATTATCCACGGTGGCGGCGACCAGGGCGGCAACACAGGATGAACTAACCGCTAAAGCAAAAGCCTCATTAAGTGAAATGCTGGCTCTGGGTACGACGACGTGCGAAGCTAAAAGCGGTTACGGCCTGACGCCTGATGATGAGGTAAAGCAGCTTAATGTGGTTAAGCGGCTTAAAGGAGAACAGCCTGTCGAACTGGTGTCTACATTTATGGGAGCGCATGCGGTACCTGGTGAATATATGGACGACAAGGAGGCCTATATCAGCCTTATTATAGACGCGATGCTCCCCTATATTGCAGAACGCGGCCTTGCCGAATACTGCGACGTGTTCTGCGAAACCGCTGTCTTCAGCGCCCTCGAGGCCGAACGTATACTCTCGGCAGCTCAAAAGCTTGGCTTAGGCGCTAAAATACACGCCGACGAGATAGACGCTATCGGCGGCTCTGAAGTCGCCGCCGAGCTAGGCGCGGTCAGCGCGGAGCATTTAATCGCTATAACCGAAAACGGAATGGATATGCTTGCGCATAGCGGCACCATTGCCGTATTGCTTCCCGCTACCTCGTTTTATCTTGGAAAGGGTTACGCCCCCGCACGGAGAATGATCGAAAAGGGCATACCCGTGGCCGTGGCCAGCGACTTTAACCCCGGCTCTACACCCAACCTCTCGTTGCAGCTTGCAATGAATATAGCGTGTTATAAGTATCTGCTGACGCCCGAGGAAGCCCTTACGGCGGTAACGCTTAACGCCGCGGCGTCAATAGGGCGTTCGCATACCGTGGGAACGCTCGAATGCGGGAAGCAGGCGGATATCTTAGTCTGGAATGCGCCAAACCTCGACATGATATTCTATCGCTACGGCTCAAATCAGGTAAAGAACGTGATCAAAAAAGGTAAAATAATAGTATCAGAAGGGAGAATTTTATAGATGGAAAACAGCACCCAGCTCGCAGCCATGAGCGTGCGCGAATTTATAGAATTGTTAGCATCCAACGCTCCCGCTCCCGGCGGCGGATCCGCTTCCGCCGTGGCGGGGGCTATGGGAATCGGGTTGGCCTCAATGGCGGCAGGCCTCACGGTTGGAAAACCCAAGTACGCTGAGCACGACGAGGTTATGAGTACAATTATTTCCGATTCGGCACCCCTGTTAAAGGAAATGACCGATGGAATCGACCGTGATACCGACGCCTTTAACGGAGTGACAGCCGTATTTAAAATGCCCAAGTCCAATGATGATGAAAAGGCCGCCCGTAAGGCGGCAATGCAGGAAGCGCTGAAAAACGCTGCCCTGGTGCCATTTGGGCTGCTGCTCAACTGCGAAAAGGCTCTTCTTATATTGAAGGAAGGGGTTGGCAGAATCAATCCTAATTGCTATAGCGACCTTGGCTCGGGCGCCGCTAACCTTGAATCGGCCGCAAAGGGCGCCTGGCTTAATGTATTGATAAATATCGGCGGACTGACCGACAAAGCCTTTGCCGAGGACCTTCGCATTCGGGGGAAGGCCGCTTTTGATAGCTGTATAAGCGTTGCCGAACAGGTATTTAACGAAGTTTTGCGCCAAATAACGTGAAATACCACAGAAGTCGTTTTGCGGACGGCCGATTTGTACGTCCGCTTGGTTATGACAATGACGCGCAACAGTAAGATCGTTTACATAACCTGATAAAAGGCAGACATACCCTTGTTATACAAGGATTGGCTGCCTTTTGATTTACTTACCGTTGACAAAACAGATGTCCTCCTTGGGCTTCCACGCCCGCAGATGTACCCCAGCAAAGGTTACTAGCGAAGCGCAGGCGCTATGCCCACGATTAAATTAAAAAGGGCATAGCCCAGCAAGCGGGACTTTGCTCCTGCGTATATCGCCGATAAAAAACATCCGGTTCAGCGTCCCGCGCCGAAGGCGCATGCCGCAAAAAGTTGGTAGCGAAGCGGAGGCGCCGCGCCCGCGCTTGCAAGGGCGCAGCCGAAGCGAGCGTGACTTTTTGCGGAAGAGGAGGAGCAAGGGAGCGATGTGAAAAATCCCCTAACCGCAGAACGGTTAGGGGATTGTGAGCAAAGCGGACTTTGCTCCGACGTGGTACCCCCTCAGGGACTCGAACCCTGGACACCCTGATTAAGAGTCAGGTGCTCTAGCCAACTGAGCTAAGGAGGCATGCTTATGTTCTAACAGACTTCCAATCCGTTTGAACTGAGAGGTAATGGAGCGGGTGATGGGACTCGAACCCACTAATTCAGCTTGGAAGGCTAATGTGTTACCATTACACTACACCCGCAAAATATCCTGTTATGGAGCGGGAGACGGGGCTCGAACCCGCCACCTCCGCCTTGGCAAGGCGGCGCTCTACCAAATGAGCTACTCCCGCAAACTACCTTATGTTCTGGTGCGGGCGAAGAGACTCGAACTCATATGCCCTGCGGCACCGGAACCTAAATCCGGCGCGTCTGCCAATTCCGCCACGCCCGCAAATCCAATAGAGCACGCTGGGACCCATCGGAGACTCAACTCCGGACCCTTTGTAAGAGACAAGTGCTCTACCATCTGAGCTAATGGCCCTTGTTATAAGGGTTTATCCGAAACTGAAACCTTGATTATTCCCTTTTCGGAAAGCTCGTTGTTAAACCCAAGCAAAAATCATTATAAGATAGCCAATCCCGTTTTGTCAAGCATTTACTTATAATTTTATCAAAATCATACAATAATAAATTTTATACAATTTGTGACTTGATTTTGACTCAAATGACTTTGATAGATAGTTCCTTTGGTCTTCAAATTCAGCCATAAAGAATTAAAGCGCGCTACGTGCAGTTATGCGGCCCTAACGCCCTTTGCAGTTCAACGGTTTATTTCTTGTATTCCCAATCCGTACCTTCTACTCCTAAATCGCTAAGTTGCTCGATCCAAACTATTTCATCGTCACAATAGTATATCTCATATAGACTATGGGGGTTGCCAGCTTCCTTTTCGCCTTCTATTATGCGATCATAATCATATTTTATGTAGTTATTTAATTCCCACGACAGAGTCGGGGCCAATACTGGATAAGATGTATTAGTTATACCAAATCCATTAAGAAGGATAACCGTTGCATCTGAATATAACATACTTGTTTCTTCGGTGTGGACTAGATAATATGGAACGTCAGCATTATTTTCGGGATTATAATATTCCGGATTCACATCAACGAATATTACGTTTACTGCATATGTTCCTAAGCGATATTCCCCGCCACTTGGGATAGTACTCTCCGGGTGCGCCATATCTTCTGTTTTACATAACATCACTAGTCCCCTCTTTACTGATGTATCATAAAATGATGTTCTCCAAAGACCATTTTTTAATCTTGAAGGGGGAGGTTCAAACTGTCCGTCATCTCCAAAACCAAAATCGCGTAAAAACTGTACCAGTTTTGCGTATGCTTCCTCTACAGTGGGTATTGGCGACTGTTCATCATCAGGATTAATTTTGGGAGTAGCTGCTGGCGTTGTTCTTGCTTCATTGGTGTTTGGGACAACACTTGTCGGTCCAGCAGTTGGATTTATGGCGTCGCTTGTACAGCCCAGAATAAAAACCATACATAGCATAACAATAACTATCAGTGTTTTTTTCATTTCTTTCACCCCTTAAATCATTTTTGTACGCTTAAAGCGTTTCGCATAAATACGGGCGGTTGTATTTTCATTACAATAACGGAATGTCCGCATTTGATACAGACTTGACTATTTTCCTGTAATCTGAAGCTATGGCTTAAATCATTTTATACTTAATTGTGTTAATTTTATTAAAAGAGCGTTAAGCATTTAGATAGCCTTAACGCTCTTTCTAACTCAACTGCCTATTTTTTGTATTCCCAATCCGTACCCTTTATACCTATATCCCTGATCTGTTCTATCCATAATATCTCATTTTCACAGTAGTATATTTCATACAGGCTATGCGCTTCGTATGTCTCCTCTTCGCCCTCAACCTTGCGTTCGTAGTCGTATTTCACATAGTTGTTTAACGCACCCGGCAGGCGTGGCGTCAGTATAGGATAGGAAAAATCCGTTATACCAAATCCATTAAGCATAATAATGGTTACATCAGAATATACCATCTTTGTGGCTTCCTTATCAACCAAATAATATGGCACGTCTTTATTGTCTGCTAAATCATACTCGGGATTAATATCGGCAAATTTAACCTTAATCGCATTGTGACCCACACGAAATTCTCCTCCAGGGATTTGTATTTCTGGATAATCCATTTCATCTGTTACGCATAACAGGACACGGGCAGTTTCTATCGGCTTATCATAAAACGATGCGCGCCACAGTCCATTCTTGAGTCTGGAGGGATAAAGCTCCAGCCTTTCATCATCGCCAAAACCAAGACTTCGTAATAACCCCTCTAGCCTTAAATATTCGTCGGGCTCATCACAGAATCTAACGCTTGGTGTAGGAGTAAACTCACCTCCAAGATTTACTGTCGGCAACAGGGTTGCGGCATTTATAGTTGGACTGGTAGGACTATCTGTCGGTCCAGCCGTGGGATTTATGGCGTCGCTGGTACAGCCCAGAATAAAAACCATACATAGCATAACAATAACTATCAGTGTTTTTTTCATTTCTTTCACCCCTTAAATCATTTTTGTACGCTTAAAGCGTTTCGCATAAATATGGGCGGTTGTATTTCCATCACAATAACGGAATGTCCGCATTTAGTACATACCTGTTTATTCCCCTGCAATCTGAAGCTATGGCTTTCCACTATGTTAACCTTACATGTAGTACAGCTGTTGACCTTGTGCGTTGTAGCGGTTATATTTGTATAACTACCAGTATGGTTGCTACAAACTCTTATTTGTCCGACTGATGTTCCCCTGCAGTTGCTATAGTAGTATTTAAGCACATTTATATAGTTCATTCCATTTGGAACTAATGACTTCCAAACTTCATATTCATACATTGTACCTTTATATTGCGTCTCATCTTGAAGCGTACTTTCGCTGCCTTGTAAATAGAAAGACTTGAATATCTGTCTATCTGAATTAACCATAATTGTATTCCAGGTAGTGAGCATGGCATTGTCACAGGTAGGATAATCGGAGGGGCTTCTTGTTTCAGGGCTGTATATCTGGTCGTAATTATCATCTCTAACATGACAGCCTAAGTCCGCTCGTGGCTTTAATATCATAAACCAACCAAAAGTCTTTATTGCTATTGCAAACGCCTTTTTATAATCCGTCTGCCTGCCCTCATACCCTTCTTCGCAAACCATAACAACACGACAATACTGTTTGAAATTCACATTGTCAACCCTATTTTTCGTCACACGCAACACATTAATTGATGTAGGCATAGTACCGCTATAATTAGCTACTTCCTTAAATTCCTCACTGAACCTGTCCGATATATAGAAACCTCCGCGATCCTCTGTAAACCTGATATTGAAGTAATCCTTTACAAGCGTCCTGTCCTTCTCGTACTCAGCTACTACATCGGGAAGCGGCAGCCTGTTATCCAGTATCTTTTTAGCGCCGTCAATGGTTCCGCAAGTTATGCTAAGATAATTAACGCCATTAAAGTAATAAGCATTGTCCTGATAAACTTCCATCTCACATTTTATCAGATAATTTTTTAGCCTATGGCGTGTACCGTTCATATATTGCGGTTGGATCTCCTCGGTTTCTGAGTACTCCGTAAGACAGATCGGCCATAACCTCAAAGGTTTTAAGGTTTATTGACTTTATAGCTCCAACCCCCATTTTATCGTGAATTAATAATGAGATAACAGGTTCCATTACGGATTTGAACTCACCTCCCAGCATATCAAGGTATGCCGCATAATCCTTATCATTAACGGCCTTAAGATACGCATAAATTAATTCCTTATCATTTGTGACATCTACCCTGTTTTCCATGGCATGGGCTAAGGGGATCAGCCCAATGGCTAAGAACAACAGAATCAGCGTTAGAGATATGACCTTTTTCATCATAATACCTCCTGTTTTGATGTTACTACAAATTAAGTATATCATTTTCTATATATAATTGTAATTCAAATTTTGCTCGAATTAGCACTTGTTTTGACGAAGTTTGGCGGTGGCTTTAAGGGTTTACGCTTTTTAGCATATAAAAATTATAAGGTCGAACAAAATCCGGTTCGGTTATGCTCTTCATGTTGCGTTCCCTCAGATTTGCCCTGCAGGTAATCCAATGGTTTAACTATAAAATTCGCCCAAGCGGAGTGGATTTCTATGGGTTGTTGCATATAGCTAAATTACTATGCTCCATAACCCAATTTTACAGTGGTGGGGTGGGATATTTATATCGTTCCTTTTTAAGCGTATTATTTTTTATAAATTTTTGAACTGATAGCGCAGAGGATGGCTTCAGAACCTGCGAATTTTAGGCCAGCCGGTTCACGGATGAAATAGGGTCTGGAAGACACCTTTTATAAAGTAGTAATCAGCGGTTCAGAAGTAACGTTTTTATTACCTTTATTCCTGTTTTCTGCTTATTTATAAATTTGATAAACCCTTATAAATCAAGGACTAGCTACGTCGACACCAGAAAACTGGTGACCCGTCGGAGGCTCGAACTCCGGACCCTTTGATTAAAAGTCAAATGCTCTACCAACTGAGCTAACGGGTCAAATTCTGGCTGGGGTGGCAGGATTTGAACCTACGAGTGCGGGAGTCAAAGTCCCGTGCCTTACCGCTTGGCGACACCCCAATGCGCTTAGCTCCATTAGGTTAATGGGGTGGGTAGTGGGATTCGAACCCACGACCTCCAGAGCCACAATCTGGCGCTCTAACCATCTGAACTATACCCACCATAAGCTGGCGCGCCTACAGGGACTCGAACCCCGGACCCACGGCTTAGAAGGCCGTTGCTCTATCCAGCTGAGCTACAGGCGCATATCTCGTCATGGGCATTCCACTCGGTGCAAGCATCTATCTTTCACCCGCCGACAGTAGATAATTTTAGCAGGTTATAAGCGATATGTCAATGCCTAATAAACAAATTATTTTATCTGCTGAGATTAACTCCCATATTGCTATGAATCCTTTTCCGCCTCGTTGAGCGTGCGCTTTATCCTCCACATGGCATCCTTATGAAGCAGTGCGCGCACCCTGGTTCCCTCCTGTTCATGTTCTGAACTCAATATAACGCCCTCGTCCCTAATCATTGCTATGGCCTCATATCGGGAATAAGGCACAACAAGCTCGACCTCGACCCTGCTGTTGTTGATTATTCCTTCTATCTGGTGCATAAGCTCCGCTAGCCCGTCGCCATTCAGGGCGCTGATGCACACGCCGCCCGAAGGGCGACCGCTTGCAATATCTATCTTATTATATGCGTTTATGCGCGGCTTGTCCGCGGCGCCGAGCGTACATAATACATCCTCAACGACGCTGATCTGAGTATCCATATATGAAGATGAACTATCGATCACGTGTATTATTAAATCCGCTCCAGACACCTCCTCTAGTGTGGCCCGAAACGCGCTGACAAGATCATGAGGAAGCTTGTTAATAAACCCAACGGTATCTGAAATCAGGATATTGGTGCCATCGCTCAATTCTATCTGCCGTACCACCGGATCCAACGTGGCAAACAGCTTGTCCTCGGCAATAACTCCGGCATCTGACATAGCGTTTAACAATGTGCTCTTGCCCGCATTGGTGTAACCTACCAGCGCCACCAACGGAGTAGCGTTTCTTTCCCTCTTTTCCCTTCTCAGAGCACGCTGCTTTTTAATCTCAACCAATTCTTCCTCAAGCTCGAATATCCTTCGCCTTATTCTTCTTCGATCGATCTCAAGCTTTTTCTCTCCTGGGCCCCTTGTACCTATCCCACCTCCCAGCCTGGACAGCGAAGCGCCCTTGCCGGTCAGACGGGGCAGCCGGTATTTCAGCTGCGCAAGCTCCACCTGAAGCTTACCTTCGCGTGTAGTAGCTCTTGCGGCAAAGATATCCAGTATCAGCGACGTACGGTCTATCACCCTGGCGCCAAGCGCATCTTCAAGGTTTCTAAGCTGTATTGCATTTAACTCATCGTCAAATATGAACAGGTCGGCCTCAAGTTCACTGGACATCAGCGAAAGCTCCTCGGTTTTGCCGCTTCCTATATATGTTGCGTTATCTATTGTCCGCCTGCGCTGCACGTCACGCCCCACAACATCGGCTCCGGCCGTTAATGCAAGCTCTTTTAGTTCCTCCAGCGTATCATAGGGCTCCCCGTTGTCTATTCCCACAAGAATGGCCCGCTCAGGCCTGGATTGCATAACATCCTTTGTAGAGCTCTTCAACAGCTCGTCCGCAATGGCTATCTCATCCAAAAGCCGCCTGTGAGGTAGGTTATACGGCCTAAGCGGACCATATATCAGCACCTTGCGTTCACCCTCTGTCATTGCGCCAACGTATGCCGCGTACATTGTAGCGGCTAGACCGTTTCGAACGCCGATAGCGGCCATGCAGTCCAATTTCATGCTTCTTAGCGTGCCAAGATCAACTCCGGAAAGCCGTCCATCTCCGTTTGGATGGGTATGAATACATCTAACGCCGCATAAGCGGTCCTCGTTTCTTACAAGTCTCATTGACGGCATCGTAACCTTATGAGCGTCTCCAACCGAAACGTCTGCTATGCGTCCATCCCTGGCAATATATACGGAGATCTCACGCTCTATAAGGCCGGTGTACTCGGACATGGCATGTATTAGCTCGTCAGAGGCAAATTCATTCTGAACGCACCGCATATCATACATGCCCTCCATACGTTCCAATAAGGTTTGCTTAATCCCATGTGTATTTCCGTTGATCTTCATCCAATATTATCCTCGTCAAAGTAAAATTCGTTAATATTCACCATACGCTACATTATACTATTTATTCCAGCCAAAAGTCCACCGCCTTCCAATTTGGCCATAGAATTTTGTGGATCTAACCACCAATTTGGATAGCGCTAACAGGGCAATAATATTGCAGGCCGCCATCAATAGGTTGAACAATTCTCCGAGTTCCCATACCATATCAATAGGGATAAGAGTTCCAGCGCCCACACAAGCGGCTAATATAAGCCTGTAGGGGAGCAAGCCCCGGCTTCCAAATAGAAATTCAGCGCATCTGCTTCCATACAACGACCATCCAATTATAGAGGTAAACGCAAACAGAAATATGGATACTGAAAGAAATAGGCCCGCCATAGAGTCCGGCATGATGGTAGCGAAGGTGTGCCGCGCAAGTTCCATACCTGACACCGACACGCTTCCATATGCTATCTCCACGCCTGAACACAGCATTGCCAGGGCTGTAAGGGTACAGATCAATATTGTATCTGTAAACACCTCGATTATTCCGAACATCCCTTGCTTTACCGGATCGTTTGAATTGGATGACGCATGAGCCATTGGAGCCGATCCCACGCCCGCTTCATTTGAGAAAACGCCGCGCGCTACGCCTACTCTCATTGTTCTGGCAAGTGCAAAGCCGGCAACACCTCCCGCGGCTGGCCTGAATCCTCCAAACGCGCCCTCAAAGATGGATTTAAACGCCTCCCCCAACCCCTCCACATTCGCGGCAATGACCCATACGGCGGCGATTACATACATTGCGCCGGCAAATGGCACAAGCATGCTTGCCGCCATGCCGATTCTATTTAATCCTCCAAATATAACCACCGCACAGAGGACGGCCAAAACCGCCCCTATTATAATCCTTACTGTATTGTCATTATAATAAAGACCAGGTATCGTCTCACAGGCTGTCAACACCGATTCCGCAATCGTATTTGATTGCACCATACCTCCCCCGCAAAACGCCGCTAATACGCAAAACAGCGCGAATGCCGACGCGAGAGGCTTATACTGGGCTCCCATGCCCTTTACCATGTATTGCATTGCGCCGCCACTCCACTCTCCGCGATCATTTTTAGACCTATAGCGCATTGCCAATACTATTTCAGCAAACTTTGTCATCATGCCTAAAAAGCCGCTGACCCACATCCAAAAGATTGCTCCAGGCCCCCCGATCATTATCGCCCCGCCCACGCCGGCTATATTAGCCGTGCCTATTGAGCCTCCGAGCGCTGTAGCAAGCGCCTGATATGGTGTAAGCGTTCCCTTTTTATGTTCTCTTTTGCCTGAGAACAATCCTCCAAGAGTGTTTTTGATTATGCTTCCTATATGTGTAAATTGAAAAAAACCGCTTGCAAGTGTAAAATAGCCGCCCGTAGCAAGCAGCAGCAATGACATAGCAGTTGAAAAAGTTGAAAGCATTGGCGCACCTCAGCATTTTTTTGCCTGCATTATGTATAGTGTCGCTTATAATGGAAAATGACTTTTTACACTTAATTGAGTTTATATCTTAATGCCAATCCATTGACATATCCCGCTGATAAATTATCTATAATAAAAAATTCCCAACAGTTTTAATGTCGAGAATCGTATTTTTAATGTTTTACTATGTTGTAATTTGTATTCATGTTGTGTAAAATTGAAATACATCACTTTGGATTGCTGCTTATGGCCAAAATGCGTCTATTATTCGGGAGCGCCGTCGTCCGTTCCCTGAGCGGATTCAGCAGGAATAGAATAGCGTATAGTAAAATCAAATTTTGAAAAGTCCTGCAAATACGCCCCAGTGCTTCCCATAAAGATGGATAACATGGCCGTCAGTATAACCGCAAGAACAATTAACATTAAGCCTAACCTTCCCTTTTTACCCATCATCCTTCTCACCTCATTTTTTAGGTCTATTATTATCCCTACTTATATTATCATCCGGCGGGCCGCTTTGTAAATAGCCACAGTCAACCCGTTTATCGGCAGAATTGCTGTCCCGTTCATCTTGGTCTGCTTTTTCTTCTTTATCGATTTCGGATGCCTTATTTTTTTCCAATAATCCCTCTGCCTTTTTTGCGTCTGAATGTCTCAGTATGTTGCGCACCAGGTTAATTACCTCAATAACTAAAATGACCATGCACGGCAGCAGACAAATCAGGAAATATCCAAGCTTAGTTCTGATAAAATTCAAAACATAACCAAGCAATGGTATATTAAACACTACCTTGCCTATAACGTTTGCTGGTATGGCAGCGGCCTGGTCGCGGTCCTCATTTGCGTCGCCCTTTGTGATAAACATAACTGAACCCTGGAAATCGGCAATCTCGACGATTCTGTGAGTTACTATTTCACCATAGAATAATGGATCGTTCGATATAAAAGTTATTATATCTCCCTCAGCCAATTCCTCGGTTTCCCGCTCCGACACGATTATTACGCTGCCGACAGGCAGCGTATCCTCCATACTGCCGCTCATCACGTTGAACAACCTTACGCCGTTTAAGAACGGAACCTGTCCGCCTCTTGAAGCGATTAGAAGAAACGCCATGGAAACTATAATAAATATGAGCAGCGCCCATAGCAGCGCGCTAAATATTTTTTTTGTTATTTTCAGCGCCTTTCCCATAGCGTAATCTCCAGTTTATTTACCCTTCCTCTGTCTGACGCGCGGCGACGGATATTGAAAAGTCCGCGTCCGCGTAATCATAGGTTTCAAAAGCGCCCGGCTCAAAACCTTCGCGGATTCCCTTTACATAAAGACTGCACCGCAGTTCCTGCCCAGCGTTGAGAACTATCTCTGTCAACGTCTCTCCCGTGCCTGCCGCGCGGAACTCGTAATCAAGATATGCAAGCAGCTCATCCGCCTCCTCAGATTCCGGCCCCAATAGGAAGCTGGCCGCCACCGGCATGCTGGAGCTGTTGGTAACCGTAAACGGAAGCGATACCGGCTCGGAAGTCTCGCCTGGCTTGAGTTGTGTAAGATCCAGCAGTGATCCGTCATTTGCAAGCTCAACGTTCAATGATGCGGATACAGCGGAAAGCTGCCGGTTTTCCGTTTCATGCTGCCAGGCGATAGTAAGGCCTACTATGGACAGTGATAACGCAGCGATAATGGCTACGCTGGCTATAATCCTTTTCATACGAGGTACACTCCCTTATTTGTTCCGCATGCGCGGCTGCAAGATTGCAGCCGCGCATGCATCATTAATGTATGCTAAATAGCATTGTATCGGTTTGGATTATTCTCCAAATGTCGCGCCTTCATCGGTCTGGCTTGCGCCTACAACGAACTCGGCATGATAGTGCTTGCCCTGATATTCGTTTCCAGCTTCTACATCCAGATACGCGCCGATAGCGTATGTATTGCTTGTCACGCCTGCATTAAGGATAAGAGCCTCACCGTTTTCATCTACAAGGAGATAGGCGTCAAGATCGCTTACGCTTTCAAATGAAGCAACCTTTGTATATACGCCTTCGGCACTCTTCTCAAGCAGAACGAGATGAATAGCGTCCTTGAGGAGGTTGTCGCATGCTATTTCCTCGGGATCGCCAACCATAACGCCGCCAAAGCCGTTATCCACGATGTTGGGTATCATATCGCCTTCGGGGATAACGCCGTCATTGATCGTGAGCTGAAGCTTGACAGGCATTGTGCCCGCGTTTGTAATCGCGAAGTCCTGTACGTATACCGTGGGCATTTCAAATCCAGCTTCCTCATAATCAATGCCGGAATTTATTTCCGCCAAAAATGCTTCTTCGCTCGCCATTGGGCGGAGATTTTCAAAATCCAGGGTTTCATTGGAGCCAACGGTTATGTCCAAAACGCCCGCTTCAAAATTGGCGTCCACTCTCTCGACATCCGTAAACCAGGCCATTGTAACACCTACCAGCAGCGCAAGAAGGGCAGCGATGGAAACTATGGACAGTGTGATTCTTTTCTTAGATGACATAGTATTTTTCTCCTTTATTATCGAATTTTAAATCCACTTTCAGCGTGGATTATTGACCAGATCGGGGTACCTGCCTGCGGCAAAGTTCCATACGCTGGTGCTGAAGCCGGAAAGCGTATTGCCATTTGTAAGGTTAGCACGCGTTATTCTTGTAAACCCGTTTACCGATCCGCTTGTTGTGGACTCGGCATAGGAATTTGATACGGAACCTATGTTATAACCGATACTTATCGTCGCCTGAACGGATCCCCATGCTTTATCGTTATGAACCACATAGCAGCGCCTTACAATACCGGAGGATCCATTCCATCCCAGGAAGCCCCCTACGCGCTGGTATCCTACCACCAGTGCCTCAAGGTTTACATAGCAGTCTTCAATGGTACCTAGATTGCCGCCTACCAATCCGCCGGCATAATAGGTGCTGAGCTGACCGCTGTTTATCGCGCTGTAATAGCCTGAATTTATGCCGCCTGTGGCATAGCTTTCTTTAATAACGCCCCAGTTACCGCCCGCTATTCCGCCGGCATAATTATAAGCAACAACTCCATATGCATTCCCCGAGTAGCTGCCAACGCCTATCCTGGAGCTTGAGTACTGTATCGTACCCCTGTTTCTACCAGCAATTCCGCCCGCAAAGCCGCCGTTGCTGCCGTCTGAGAGAGCGCCTACATATTTGCCTGTAACATGGACATCCGATATAATGCCGTTTTGATCGTTCGTTCCGGCAACGGCGCCTACTTCTGACCAGCCTTCAATCTCATTGATTGAAAGGTTCAGGTTTTCGATTGTGCCGTTGTTGATGGCGAACAGTCCGACATTGCTATAGTCGCCAAGTACGCTGTGAAGCCCTGAAATCGTATGTCCCTGGCCGTCAATGCTTCCCGTGAACGCCACGTCCGCGCTGTCGCCCAGTCCAAGGGGATTCCATCCGCGGGTCAGGCTGAAGTCCTCAACCACGATGTAGTGAGCGTCCATTTCATTTTCAACCGCCCTCAGTGTGGCTTCGTCATAGATATGGTAGGGATTCTCCTCTGAACCGTCCGGCTGCGGCGTAGGGGTGACGACCGCTTCCTTTTCAACTGTGAAGGTTACTTCCGATGCTGATCCCGTTTCAATATCATAAACCGACCGTTCGGTCTGATCCGCTGGGGAGAAGAAATAGCCTGTGGGCGCCGTTACGTCGGCGCCAGCTACTACATCAAATACATCATCGGTAAAGGTGACGTATATTGAAGTTGGATCCGGATCCACATCCGAGGCCTGGTCGTCAAAGTTTACCGTTATTTCAACATTTTCAACGGGATAGGGCTCAGCCGTCGGGGAAGGTGTTGGGATATCCGGCGTAGGCGTCGGCTCGACGACTTCTCCAGGACCGCCGATTTCGGCGTCAGGGTCGGTCTGGCCCGCTCCTACGTAGAGATAGCTGTGGAAATGCTCCGCCTGATAGTCGTTTCCAACGCTCTCGGGCAGGTGACCGCCTATAACATATGTCACGTTCTCCTTAGCGGCCAGAGTGGAGGCGGGGTTAAATATGTCCGTTTCGCCCTCTTCAAGCGACGCCGTATTCAGGTTTACGCCCTCAACGCGCACCCATTCTTCGCCTACAAGCTCGTAGACGTAGATCTTGAGTACGGGCTTGAGACCGTTTTCACAGTCGACCATGCTGTTATCCCACATGATGCCGCCGTCCCCGTTATCGACCATGTTCTTTACCTGGTCGCTTGGCTCAGTTTCCCGCACCGTAAGCTGGAGCCTGGCCGGAAGCGTACCCTTGTTCTCAATGGTCACAGGCTGGAAATATACCGGAATCGGGTCAAAGCCCTCGGTATTCCTGTTTGCGTAACCGGCTATGAGCTCATCGTCAAACTGCGTAAGCGTCAGGGGGCGCAGATTTGTGAACTCTAACGGTTCGTAACCTTCCAGCTCTATGTTGAGCACTCCGGCCCTAAAGCCGGCATCGGTTTTTTCGACATCCGTGAACCATGCAAACGTCGCGCCTATAAGAAGGGTAGCAACGACAAGCACCGATAAAACGGATATCAATACTCTTTTCTTCATGTTCGTTCCTCCAGTTTATAATTTATGTACTCGTCACAGAATGCGATATCAACCGTAGTCTGTAACTAGACATCTAAGATAAGGGCTTTTGCCTATTTCAGCGTGGGAAAGCTTCCGTCCGCAATTTGCCATATGCTTTCGTCCCATCCGGAATAGAGGCTTGAGGCTTTTAACTCGGTTTCCGTCTTTCCCCTTCCCCGATATGTATCGTTGTCCCATCCCGTGTAAGGCGTGCTGAAGCCGCCCGTACCGTTGCTGCATGAATAGTAGCGGCCCTTGATAAAGAACACGCTGTTTACATCAAGCGAGCTGCCCTCAATCTGACCGACCGACGGGTGTGAATATGTCTTGTAGGAATAAACCCGGCTTATGGTGTAGCAATGGTTAAGCGTACCCCAGTTATAGCCTATCAGTCCGCCAACCTTGTTGTACCCCCTTACCGAGCCTGTGCTGTAGCAATTAGTTACAAGTCCGCCGTTTTCTCCAACAAGGCCGCCGATGGTATCAAAATGCAGCCCTCCGGATATGCTCGTCATATAGTCGGCATCCGACAGCGTTCTTTGCGTAACGTTCATGTTAACGTCCCCGGTAGTATGGCACGCTTCAATGTCGCCCTCATTAAAGCCTACAAGGCCGCCTTGGATGTTGGTTTCCGGATTGTAGCCTGACTGAATCGTAGAGCCGCCAACGTATGCCGAAGACGAGCAACGCCTTATAGACGCTCCCACGCCGTTATACCCTACAAGGCCGCCGCCGAATATACGGTTAGAATACAGGGTTCCGCTTGTAGTGCAATTTTCAACCGTGCCTCCGTTATAGCCAACTAAAATACCTGCCGTGCTTATTCCCGACACGTTGGCGTCCGATATAGATAGGTTTTTCACTGTTCCTGCTGACGAACCGAACAGGCCGGTCCCATCCTGAACCGATGAATTAATCCTTAGCCCATAGATCGTATGGCCGCCGCCGTCAAGCGTGCCGCCAAACGGATTGGAAGCATTGACGCTTATGCTGCCAGTCAAATAATCCGTCGTCCTTGACGCCTCCCCTATAGGGATCCAGGACTGAGTATTCGCGTCCTCCGAAAGGTCAAGATCGTTTGCTATTACGAAGTTGCATCCCCTATGGTTGCGCACGTTATTCAGGTCTTCGGGGGTATAAATAATATGCGATTGGGCTCCTATAGGACATTCTCCTGGCTGGTCAGGCTCCGCCGGACCTCCTGGCGTTGGCGTAGGCTCGACCGGCGTGGGTGTTGCCGGCGCCGGAGTCGTACTCCCTCCCGGGCCGCCTATATCCGCGCCTTCATCCGTCTGTCCGGCGCCGATATACAGGTATCCGTGGTAATGCTTGGCCTGAAATTCGTTCCCAACGGTTTCCGGCAGATGTGCTCCAATTACATAATCAACGCTTTTGTTGGCGCCAAGCACCGTTTCAGGCGAGTACACAGGAACTTCCCCGTTCTCAAGGGTTGCCTCGTTAAGGTTTACGCCCTCAATCCGTACCCACTCTCCAGCTATATCTTCATATATATATATTTTAAGTGCTTCTTTAAGCTCATTGCCGCATGCAGTCATTCCATCGCGCGTAACTCCGCCCTGTCCGTTCGCAACGATGTTTTCCACCTGGCAACCATCCGGAATTTCGGCGTCTGCCAATGAGATTTGAATTCGTGCCGGAAGCGTTCCACTGTTTATAACCGTAACAGGTTGAAAATAGGATGGTATGGGATCATACCCCTCCCGATTCCTATTCTCTACCGCGCCATCCTGAGCCCTTACAAGCTCGCCGTCATGTTGCGCAAGCGTAAGCGGACGCAGGTTGCTGAAACTCAGCGCCGTTTTACTTTCAATATCTATATTCAAAATACCCGATTGAAACTCAGAGTCAATCCTCTCCCTGTCTGAAAGCCATGCCAGGGTTCCGCTGGCGATTAATGCTGCCATAAAAACAATGGTCAGCAAAGAAACTATGAAGCTCTTTGTTTTACCTTTCAAAACATCCCATCTCCTCTTTATGTTTGCAGTGTGATTCCAATCACGCCTTATAGATATCACACGTTAACGTTTTGTGTTAATATATGATATCCATATATGCCTAACCTATATAAGACCTGGCACTGTTACACTATATATTAACAAATAACCTATTTATTTTATAATTAAATAGGATAAACGATGCCCGTCGTCTCTAAAACTGATACTAGCACGCCATTCATGATCTGTCAACATATATATTCCATTAAATTAAAATTATAGTAAATTTTTAATTATTTATTAAAATTATATTGATTGTCATTTAAAATATATAGATATAATGTATTTTAACGCCAAGCCATAGATCTGCACCCTATTCTCCCTCTATATCCTTTACTATTTTCAACGCAACGCATGTTATTGAATCCCTTAGCAACGCTACAAACTTATCTGGCTCTAAGCAGGGATTGTCCGTAAGCCATCTTTCCAGAGCGGCAAGCATGGCATCGGTAAAAAATGTTTCAAAAAAGTTTAAATCGGCACTACTAGAGAATATTTCTTTCAGATATATATGAATAATCGGATGCAGCACTTCTGTGAAGTAGTCTCTGAATGAGTTTTGGCCGGTTACCTGAAGCGCGTTCGTATAAAAACGTCTGTTTTCATAGAAATAGCGGCATATATCCTCCATAAGGGTCCACCCATCCTCATATGACCTGTCATATATCGTATCAACAAACTCGGTATAATAAATCCAGTTTACCAAGCTGTATTTATCCTTGAAATGGTAATAAAAGCTCTTACGGTTCATTCCGCATACATCACAAATATCGCCAACGCTTATTTTTGAAAAGGATTTATCATTCATCAACCTTTTCATTGCTGCCGAAAGCGCCTTTTTGGTTATATTGGAATCAGGCACATAGCCACCCCCCATAAGAACTAGCAATCGACGTGTCAAAAAAGTGGCGCAGCCGCTTTTTTGAGATTACGGGTTTCATCCGGCTCTGACGCGCATGCCGTCAGAGCCGGATTTAAAGTCAAGGGCTGCGGCTCTTGACAATCCCAGGGTCTTTTGACAGTCTGATTTTATTATACCATTAAACTGAGCATACCACTAAATTATATATTTATCTGGACTTTGCGCTATATCGGCTTTGTTATTTATATTTAAACCATCGGCAAAAAAATACATGACTTGTTTTTAAATTGCCAGATGTTTCTTCTAAGCAATAACCTTTTAAAGGCGTATTTGCTATTAAAATTTATCTTATGTCTTGATTTTTCTATTCAAAAATGATTGTTTTATAGTTGCCAAATTTTATAAGCAGTTTTCCACAAGCTTCTTACGGCCTGTTTTAATATATCATATTAAACGTTTATACGCTTTGCGGATTTTCCTGCTTCAACCGCCGTATATTCTTAAATTATTTATGTTTTGTAATTTTATCAATCTGTATAACACTCTGTTATTGACGCTTAATTGCGGTTTCTATGTCCTTTATCGTTAAATTAACGGCTGGCAGGGATCCCTGTTAGCCGCTAATAGGCAATCATGTCAGGTTATTGCTTAAAGGTTATTGTCACGTCCGTTCCTTTGTTTAGCTCGCTTTCAAGCCTTATTCCCGCCCCATGGAGCATTGCCCCGTGCTTGACTATGGATAGCCCCAGGCCTGTTCCGCCCGCATCCCTTGAACGGCTCCTGTCCACGCGGTAAAAGCGCTCGAAGACGCGCTCTTGTTCCTCTTTTCTTATTCCGATACCCGTATCCGATACTGAAAGGACCGTTTTGCCGCTCAGCCTTTTTATCGCAATCTTTACGCTTCCGCCAGTTTTGTTATATTTTATAGCGTTATCAACAAGATTATATATCATCTCGTCCAGCAGCCGCCTTACGCCCGTTACCTCGCAGGATCTGCCTTCTATTGACAATGTCACTCCCGCTTTATCTGCGCCTGGGCGCAGCCTATTAACTATGTCCTTTGCAACATCATAGAGGTTAACGGACTCTTTTTGCATCCCTTCGGCGTTTTCATCAAGCTGGGACAGCTCGATTATATCGTTTATAAGCGTAATCAGACGCCCTGCCTCATCGAATATGTTTTTCGCGAATCTGGGTACGTCTTCAGCCCTGACAAGCCCGTTTTTAATGATCTCAGCATAACCCGATATTGAGGTAAGCGGCGTCTTCAGTTCATGCGACACATTTGCCGTGAATTCGCGCCTGAGCCGTTCCCTTTCCTCCCTTTCCGTTATATCGATGATGAGAACTACCGCGCCCTTTGTCTCCTCGCCCGACCTTATCGGGTTGGCCATGAACTGGTAATACCTGTGGTTGATCTCAATCACGCGTTCAGCCGGATGTCCGTCGATTGCGGTTTGCACCAGGCTTTGAAAATCCGCGCTCCGATTGAACGCTATTACATTTCTTGAACTTCTTTCGTTCATATGAAAACCCAACGTTCTGGCGGCGCTTTCATTATGGGCCACTACTTCCGAATGGCTGTTAACCAGAATGAATCCTTCACGCATATTTTCGGTAAGCGTGGAAAACTCCCTTTCCTTCTCCGTAAGAGCATTCATATGGTCCACAATAACCCTATTCTGGTTGCTTATTCTTGTCAGCAGGGGCGCCAGCTCATCATATATCACGCAGCTTTCGGGCGAGTCAAGGTTTATTTCATTGATCGGCTTTATTATCCGCCCTGTTACGCCGCGGGCGGCAAGCACAGACACCCCCAATATTACCCCTGCCGCGGCAATAAGCCATGGGAGAAGGTTAAGCGCGGAGGCCACAACGCTGTCCGTTATCCTTGATACGCGCAATATATTGCCGTTTTTAAGCAGCACCGCATAATAATAGGTCTGTTCATCTATGGTTTCCGAGAGTCGGGTGTCCTCGCCAAAGCCATCCGTCAAAGCCTTCTGCACCTCTGGCCTTTGCAGGTGGTTCCCCATCGAGCTCTCATCCGCGCGGCTGTCAAACAGCACCGTGCCATCCCCCGAAACCAGCGTAACCCTGTCGCCGCTTCCTAGGTTGACCGAGCTTAAGTATTCCTCTCCAAGGTGCTCAGCCGCCCTGATAAGATTAGAAGCCTCCCGCTTTACTTCCTGCTTCATGTTTTCGTAAAAGTCTCCGTACATTACGCAAAAGGCAACAGCCGATACCAGCACCAGAGAAAGCGCCGATATCAAACATATGCTCTTTAAAATCTTATTTCTCATCATCTTTCCTTGATCCTGTAGCCCAGTCCCCTTACCGTTTCTATTATCTCCCCGTAATGCCCCAGCTTTTGCCTGAGCGTCCGCACATGTACATCCACCGTTCTGGTTTCCCCGTCAAAGTCATAGCCCCAGATCTTCGTAAGGAGGGTGTCTCTGGTCATCACATTCCCGTCCGCCTCAAGCAGCGTGCACAAAAGCTCAAACTCTTTAAATGTCAGCGCCACATCATTGCCATCGGCCGTAACCGTATGCTTTAATTTATCAACGCAAAGACCTTCGTACTTAAGCTGGCCCGCCTCTCCTTCATCGGCCGTCCTTCGAAGGAGCGCCCTTATTCTCGCCACCAATTCCATCATTCCGAACGGCTTGGCTATATAATCGTCCGCTCCCCCGTCAAGGCCGAGGACCTTGTCATACTCCGTCCCCTTTGCGGTAAGCATCATTACGGGAAGCCGCTTTGTGCGCGGATCGGTCCTGAGCCTCTTTAAAATTGTCAGCCCGTCCTCCTCTGGAAGCATTATGTCTAGCAGAACAAGCGAGGGCATCCGCGTTTTCAGCGCGCCCCAGAACGGTTCGCCCCTTTCAAAGCCTTCGGCCTCAAAGCCCGTGCTCTTCAAGGTGTATACCACAAGTTCCCTGATATTTTCATCATCTTCTACTATATAAATCATAATGGTTCTCCTTTATAAAGTCCCGTTATGGAAAACTCGACCCACTCCGCTATATTGGTGGCATGATCCCCTATACGCTCAAGATATTTTGCGATCATAAGCAGGTCAAGGCAATATCCGCCGCGATCCGGAAAGTTTGATATTGTTGTTATTAAAACGTTTTTTACCCTATCAAATAGTCCGTCGACGGCGTCGTCCGCTTCTATGACATCATAGGCCAGCTCTATATCGCGTCTAACGAATGAATCTATGCTCCGCGTAACCATCCTTATAGCCGCGTTTGACATATCACCAATAAGTCTCTTGTCATCCTCATTTACGCTGATAAACTCGCTTATTTCAGCGATGTCCGACGCCTGGTCCCCTATGCGTTCCATGTCCGATATCATCTTTATCGCAGAGGATATAAGCCTCAGGTCGCTTGCTACGGGCTGCTGCTGCAACAACAGCTTCATACACAGCGACTCTATATCCCGTTCCATCTGGTCAATCTCGCCGTCTATCGAAAACACGTCCTGAGCCAGCTTTCGGTCATTCTCTAAAAGCGCCCTTACAGCTGATGATATGGCGTCCTCGCATAGCGAACCCATCTTTATTAGCTCCACATTCAAAAGTTCCAGCTGTTCGTCGAATTTGCTGCGCATCTTATCCAAACCTCCCGGTTATATAATCCTCGGTCCGTTTATCCTCCGGCATTGAGAACAGCTTTTCCGTGCTGTTGTACTCAACAACCTCGCCTATGAGGAAAAACGCGGTTCTATCCGATATGCGAACCGCCTGCTGCATATTGTGCGTAACTATAATTATAGTATAGTCCCGCTTCAATTCTGTGGCAAGCTCTTCAATCTTTGAGGTGGATATAGGATCCAGCGCGCTGGTCGGTTCGTCCATAAGCAGTACCTCCGGCCCCACCGCAAGCGCCCTTGCGATACACAACCGCTGCTGCTGACCGCCCGAAAGGCCAAGGGCGCTTTTTTTTAACCGATCCTTTACCTCGTCCCATATCGCAGCGTCGCGGAGCGATTTTTCAACGATTTCATCAAGCTTAACCTTTGACCTGATTCCATGGGTTTTAGGACCGAAAGCTATGTTGTCGTACACGCTCATTGGAAATGGGTTAGGCTTTTGAAAAACCATTCCTACCCGCTTTCTCAGCAGGTTTACGTCCATGTTCCCATATATATCTTCCCCGTCAAGCAAAATTTCTCCGGTTATCTTACAGTTTTCAATCAGATCATTCATTCGGTTCAGCGTCTTTAACAGGGTCGACTTTCCGCAGCCCGACGGCCCGATGAAAGCGGTGATCTCCTTTTCCGGGATTTTCAAGTTGACGTCCTTCAACGCCGTGAAGTCGCCATATTTTAATTCTACGTTGTTAAGTATAAATTTTTCCATTCATCCTTGCCTCGCTATCCTCTTTGCTATGAACGCGGACATCGCGTTTATTCCAAATACAATCACGATCAATACTACGGCCGTAGCATATGCCTGGTCTATATACAGCCCCTCGTTGGAAAGCGCGTACATATGCACCGCCAGTGTTCTTCCCGACGATAGGAGGTCCGGCGGTATATCAGCCACGGTTCCGGCCGTATATATCAGAGCCGCCGTCTCCCCGACAATTCTGCCTATGGACAGTATAACTCCAGATAATATGCCCGGCACCGCCGAGGGCAGCACGATTCTAAACACTGTGCGCAGCCTGCCCGCTCCAAGGCCGAAGCTGCCCTCTCTGTAAGAATCCGGCACCGAGATAAGCGCTTCCTCGGTGGTCCTGATGATCAGCGGAAGTATCATTATTGACAGCGTAAACGCTCCGGCAAGCATTGAATAGCTCCATTCAAGCGCCGTTACAAAGAACAGCATTCCGAACAGTCCATATACTATCGAGGGGATTCCCGCCAACGTTTCCGCGGTTGTCCTTATGATACCCACGAATTTATTGCCGCGCTTTGCGTACTCAACAAGATAGATTGCCGCGAATATGCCAAGCGGCACCGCGATCAGCAGCGATACAAGCGTCATCGTAATCGTGTTTACAAGGGCAGGGAACAGCGATACGTTTTCAGACGTGTATTTAAACGCAAATAAATCCAGCGTAATATGCGGAACGCCCTTTACCAGGATGTACCCTACCAGGAATACGAACACCGAAACCGTTATTACCGCTGCAATGCGTACAATAAATCTCAAAAACGCCGATAGCGTCCCTTGTCTGCGCCCGCCGGGCATGCCTTTGGAAACCGCCCTCATTTGTTTGTCCTCCTTTTAAGCACGGAACACGAAATATTGATGATAAGGATAAATACAAATAATACTACGGCGGTTGCTATAAGCGCCTCACGGTGCAGGTCTGTCGCATAGCCCATTTCCATGACTATATTGGACGTGAGCGTCCTTATACCCTCCAGAATACCGCCAGGCAGTCTCGGCTGATTGCCTACTACCATCATAACGGCCATGGCCTCTCCTATCGCGCGCCCGATGCCAAGCACCACGCCCGCAAATATACCCGATTTCGCAGCCGGAAGCACGGTAAAGAACACGCTTCGCTCGTGCGTGGCGCCCAGCGCCAGCGCACCCTCGTAATACTGCTCCGGAACCGCCCTAAGCGAAGCCTCGGCGACGCTTATTATGGTAGGGAGTATCATAATCCCTAAGAGCACCGAGGCTGTAAGAATACTGCTGCCATCGCCCCCAAAGGTATTTCTGATAAACGGAACGAGGACCACCAGTCCAAAAAAGCCGTAAACGATTGAAGGGATTCCGGCGAGAAGGCCTATTGCCGGCTTCAGCGCCTTATACAACCGTTTTTTACAGAACCTTGCCATAAATACAGCCGTTAGTACCCCTATCGGTACTCCGATTATGACCGCTCCCGCTGTCACATAAAGGCTTCCCAGTATCATGGGCAATATGCCGTAGATATCGTTGCTCGGACGCCATTGGGTACCAAGAAGGAATTTAAACACGCCTATTTCTCCTATTGCCGGTATTCCGTTGGCAAACAGAAACACGCATATCAGAATAACAGCCAGTATTGAGGCAAGCGCAGCGAGAAAGAATACCCCGCGCATAAGCATTTCTCTTATTTTCGCCATAGTCCCTCCTAAGGGTAAAGGGGCAGGCTTAACCTGCCCTCATCCGCCGAAAGAAGCCCCTTATTCCGCAAAGCCCTTCCAGCTCGTAACCGTTCCGATATATATATCCCTTATCTGCTCTACGGTCATACCGGTTATGGGATTGTCATTGTTGACGATGACTGCAATGCCATCCTGAGCTATAACGGTGGCGGTAAGCCCGCTTGACAGTTCGCTTTCCTTTAGATCCCTCGACGCCATTCCTATATCGCATATTCCATTTATGGCCGACGTCATTCCCGTAGTCGAATCGCTCTGATGAATATCGATCTTCACGTCAGGGTTTATCTGCAGATACGCTTCCTTAAGCTTTTCCATTACCGGAGTTACCGACGATGAGCCGGCTACTACAATCTTGCCGGAAGGCTTGTTTCCATCGTAAGCTTTAGCGCCGTCTAGCGTGATATAGCCGCTATCCTCAACGACCTTCTGGCCTTCTGCGCTCAATATGAACTTGATGAAATCTGACGCCGCTTCGCTGATATCCGCTTTAGTAGCAATATTGAACGGGCGTACCAAGGAATAGGTTCCATTCTTTATGTTTTTAACGTTTGCTTCCACTCCGTCGATGGCTATAGCCTTAACCGTTTCATTGAGGGAGCCAAGGGAAATATAACCGATTGCATACTCATTGCCGGCTACGGCGGTCATCATTACGGAGGTACTGTTGGTTATCTGCGCGTCCAGCGTAGTTTTGTCCACCTTTTCGCCGTTTTCGTCCTTCTGTTCAACTCCGGTAAGCTCTATGAACGCGCCCCTGGTTCCAGAGCCTTCTTCCCTGGAAATTACTGTAATATCCCTTTCTCTGTCAAAGCCGGTGCTGCCGGCAGGGTTAGCCGAAGGGCTGGAGGAAGGTTTTGAATTAGGTGTGGCGCCTGAGGTGGGACTGCCGGTATTATCCTCATCCCCGTATCCGCCTCCACTTTCCGTACAGCCTACTGCGGCAAAGGCAATCATCATAATTGCCAGAATCAATGCCAATGTTTTTTTCATGTTTTCATTCTCCTTTCGATACTTTACGAATTGATTCTATCCTGCGTTTGTAAAGTACAAAAGGGATGATATGTTAAATAAAAGTAAAGTAAGGCCTGCTCTGCCGCATGTATTGTAAAGTCACGGAATCGCAGCGGCTGGCCGCTGGGAAAAGCTTTGGACGTTAGCTGTTATGTAATTACCGTATTGAGCGGACTGTCAAAAAAACCGCCGATTCTCGAGGACCGCAGTCCTTGATTTTAAATCCGGCTCTAATATTTTGGCCGTACACGCCGCCAAAATTACGGATTTAAGAATTACCTCCGGCGGCTTAGAACCTATTACCGCCATAGGCGGTTCAAAAAACGGATTACTCCGTTTTTTGAGCTTTTCCGCACGCGTTAAGCTCATCGCTTACGCATGCGCAAGGTGTAATTTTGGCCGTACATGCCGCCCAAAATTACGGATTTAAGAATTGCCTCCGGCGGCTTAGAACCTTTTTTGCAAAAAAGGTTCTAAGAACTCC